>JFJP01037010.1_pt1 | contig 75393 bp, 53 predicted proteins | sample 431651 | NCBI WGS metagenome assembly JFJP01 (sample SAMN02602958, study PRJNA72255) | Microbial mat metagenome, whole genome shotgun sequencing project. | biome: fresh water; feature: sink hole; material: water; isolation source: purple microbial (photo- and chemosynthetic) mats found in... | reverse complement strand
TGATTCCCCAATTTTCTCACCTTTCTCGCTTATCAGTTCAACTTTCAAAACAATATTGCTTTCAGCAGGGATGGAGGCCATAATTGAAAAAATATATCTCAGATTCTGCTTTACGCCCATACCCCTGAAGCCTGAATTTGTTATGCTTAAGCTCTCGTTTGAATTTTTCAGACTTATCCTGGCATATCTCGGATTTGCCTCATTCAGGATACCACGGTTCAGAATCAGAAAATGAGATGAGTCTTTACTTGTAACATCAACCTTCCATCCCATCTTTGGCCTGTAAAACTCAAACGATCTGTTCATAACCATCTCGGCATAAATACCCCCGTCGGCACCGAAGTTGATATCTTCAAAAAAGATCCCCCACATCGTGGGCTGAATTGATGCTAAAGGCTTATCGGCATTTACAACAATTGGAAGCTGAGTCTGTCCTGATACATTGAATGTAAGAAGCAGCCCAATTAAAACTGCAATAAATGAAAACCCGTCTTTTTTCATATTATTTATATTTAGTCGCCTAAAATTAATATAAAATAGAATTTAAAAACTGAGCAAGTTTTATGAGCTCACTCCTGTCAAAATCCTTACCAGGACTGTTTTGCCTGAAAAACAGATTAATCTGATCTTCTTTCTCCGGAGCAAGCGCATACAGATTTTTCCTGTTGAGTTTTTTAAATCCTATTATCTTATTATTCTGCAATTTAAAATAGTAAACCGGTACTTCGGCATAGATATCATTCTCGCTATAAATTCCGTTAATTGCAGATACTTCACGCCTTTCAATAAAGTATGTATGCAGAACATAAAGCGATAGTTCTCCGCGAAATATTTCCTCCCCGAAAATATCCACTGAATCTGCAATCAGATCGCGTTTTACCTTTAACCTGCTGAAGTATACTGATGAATCACCGTTAAAATTAATAAAATGAAACCTGTTAATTGCTGCTTTATCAAGCATAACTGTGGTATTTGATTCAGGTTCATTCCATAACAGCTCATCAAGCATTCCACTGTATTTAACTTCCTTATTCCTGACAATTTCACCATTCGCCATTTCAATATCTGCGGTCAGCCAATCCTTATTGAACCAGGTGCTGTTATCAATGGAAACAATTGGTCTGAATAATTCTCCCGGCAAAGAGGGACCGTAAGTGATCTGGTTTTTAATACTGCAGCAATCATTTCCCTGTCCATATCCCGATATGGAAATAATCATTAACAGAAATGAATATAAAAGGAGATTGAAACACTTCATACCTCTATTCCGGTTTGGATTTTACTGTAATAACTGCCGATCCGTGTACAGGTTTACCTTCAGTGGTAATGCCCTGAATATCAATTCTGAATAAACCCTCAATATCAGAAGCATAAAGCTCCATCTGTTTTTCTTCGTTTTTCTTCAGGATAATTTCCGGCTCCCAAAGAAGTAACTGCCTTAAATCGGGATAATGTATGTTAGTCATACCCCGATCAAAAGCATGAGGTCTTGTGTAAGGCTGGCTCGATAATGCATTCATCCGCAATACATTATTATTGAATTTAATTTTGCTGATCCTGTTGTCGCGGCTGAAAACTGAAAGGATTCCTGAAAATGTCACATCGCCAAAATATCTTATTGCCGGCAACGACTCTATGCGGCTTATCTGATCCGAGCCCATTGTGATGATCTGATTTATATCATCAATCGGAACGCCATCGAGAAATATTGCAGGCTCTGATCCTTCTGGTGACAGATACTGAAGACCAGGATATTCTGCAACATATCTGTCGCGTGTTTTTCTGATCCTTAATGCAGGAATAATCTCTTTCGAGATTTCAGAAAAGTCAGATAAAGGAACATAATCTGCCGGATAAATTGGTTTACTATTATAATATAGCTGCGGAACAGAAGTTGAAGGTGAAAATACTCTTTCAGTTTTTATTACTTCCCTCACATTATATACTTTACGAACCTGAGCGATCTTACTGCTTCGGAAAAGAGCCTCTTTGATACCCGAAATACTGAATGATTTTGAAGGTATAAAATTGCTCTCAATCATAAATTTATTATCCGTTATAATAGTTGCATCAACATTCTCTTTTGTCCTGATAATTAATTCCCTGCCATCGTAAAACCGGTTGAGAAGCAGTCTGAATGATCCTGAAGAGTCGGTCTTCGTAAACTGCATATTTACAATGCTGTCGGGAGTAGAAACCAGAATTGTGTATTTATTAAAATCGCTTAACTGTCTCAGAGCTGCAGAATCTGACAGGACATTAAACTCTGATGAAAACACTATTCTTCCCTGAAATGCAGTACCATGTATTTCAGAAAAATATTTACATGAAGCACCGGTTTTACTGCTCTGATCCGTCGCATATTCCTTGTCACCGAAGTATTCTGAAATATCTCTTCCAGGACTAATACCTGGTATTAATTCACTTACAGCAACCGAAAGATATGCTTCTGAATTCTCCGATAAGCCGGTGCCATTTATTGCAAACGTAATCTTTTCATCAGGCTTATATTCTTTCTTATCAAGGATTATCAAAATATTCTCAGTATCATCAACTTTTGCTGAATCCGAAATGGCTGCTCCTTCAGATTCTGAAACGTGTTCCATTGTTTCATCAAACCTGTTGGCAATTAAGATCTCTTTACTGAAATATGTCTCTACGGGGTTATTTCTCATACAGTTTGTATAACAAATAATCTGGTAAATGCCGGTTTTAAGGGTATCAGAGAGAGAGAGATTACCGAATGCTCTTCCGTTTATAATTTCAAGCCTTAACTCAGCAGCATGTACGCTATTAAAATCCCTTAACACCAGGTAAAGATATTTACTTGTTTGTCCGGGATTACTCTGTAAATATGCTGTATAGAACATATTATCTCCGGCTATATAAATATCTCTGTCGGTATGAAGAAAAATCTTTTCAGGTATCAGTGCGACATGGTTGTTCTGAGCAGTTACCGCGGTAATGCTGAATAGAAACATCAGAAAGCAGAACAACCTTATTTTCATAAGTTTATCATTAAAAAATCCAGAATGAAGGAACTTCATTTATTTGATGTCCGACTGGTTCCGGCGGCAGTACATTTGGTATAGTTTTAATTGTTGGCTTATCATTCACAAGATTTCTGAAGTCAATTGAAAAGGCTGAAGATGTTACAGATGATGCCTCAAAAAAACCAAAAACCTTATTACCCGGATTTGTTGTACACCTTATATTTCCTTCAATCTGAACTGCTATTGGATCAAACAATTTTCCTTCCGATTTAAGCTGTTCATCCATACTTTTATAATAAAGATATGACTCATTATTAAGACAATACCGGTTTAAATATACAAGTCTGTTATGTACCGGAAATTCTTTGTATTCAGTTGTTGTAGTTGTATTAAGCTTATAATCAAGACCATAACATGAGGGATTATTATCAATAAAACAAACCTCGTGCTTGTTAATAGAAGCTGAATTGACTGCATAATCTCCACCGGTAAGGTTAATATCAGTGTTGGCTTCGTCCGACTGCCAGCAGTAAAAAGAATAGCAAGCCTGAAAAACCGGACAGATTGTGTAATAATACTGTATAACTTTATATGAAGTAAACCTGAATCGGGGAATAGTATCGCTGTTGTTCACAATGTCTGCCAGGATATTAGCACCCTGACTCAGGACAAATTCGCCATTCTGTTTGCTGATAGTTTCTTTATACGTATTTTCGGTATATATGGTTTCGGGTAATACTGCTTCAGGCATACCCTGAGGATCAGATTCATATTCATAACCATCCTGAGTGATTATATGAAGCGTATATGTATAACCAGGAACACCTTTAAACTGAAATGGGTCGGACAGATAATTCCCATTACCTGACTCATTGAAAAGATAGTTATTACCATGATTATCTGAGACGCTTACCAGAGCAGAACTTACAGGCATTCCCGCTGATGTTGAATCAAATGATTCTGCATATGAAAGTATAATGCGGTAATTTGTATTTTCATCTGTAATTAATCCACTGACAACCAATACCTTCTTCACAGAATCAGTTTCAGGAAAATAGGGTTCATAGCATGAGACAAGTAGCCAGGGAAGTAATATATACAGGAGATAAACCTTTTTCATTAAAAAGTAAAATTATAGGTAATAGTAGGAAATGGCCTGCCAACAATGTATAATTTATAAATATCGTATTCTCTCAGTTTATTATCTATCATATGGTCCTCTTTCTTATAGAAAACCGAATATGCATTCTTCCTGCCATAAACATTAATAACGGATAATGTCCAGCTTCCTTTCCACTTTTTCCGGATTAAAAGCGACTCATCAAAAGTGAGGGAAACATCAAGCCTGTGGTAATCAGGCAATCTGTACTTATTGCGATCCGAATAGTAGAGTAACTGGTAATCCCTGTAATTGAATTTGTATTCAGGAAGTGTTACAGGTCTCCCTGTACTGTAGGTAAATGTAGTACCGAACCGCCAGCGTCTCGAGATATGATAATTTGCATTTAAAACAAGGTTTTTTGGCTTGTCAAAATTCGAAGGAAAGGGCTGATTATCATTTATCTTATCCTCATCATAAATGCCATTTGATTTAAGCCATGAACGGGAGTATGTATAACTTGCCCACCCCGTAAGCTTGCCGTTGTTTTTCTTTATATAGAATTCAATCCCTGAATTATAACCGTTTACGTTAATCAGATCTGTTTCAGGATAGGGGTTGAGAAGAATTTTTGCACCATTTTTATAATCAATCCCATTAGTAATTGTTTTGTAATATACTTCTACAGAAGCTTCGATTTTATTACCTGAAAAATTGCGGAAATAGCCGGCAGCAAAATGGTCGCTTATAAGAGGCCTGAGATCAGGAGAGCTTAGTTTCCAGACATCAGCAGGTGTCATTACAGCCGTATTTGAAATCAGATTTATATACTGATGCATACGATTATAACTGAATTTGACAGAACTTTTTTCGGAAATTGAGTAACGGAGTGAGAGTCTGGGTTCAAGTCCTGAATAGTTACAGACAGACTCATTATTAGAATATATCGTAGAATCGGTGATCGATCCGGGAGATTTAGAATATCCGGATTCATATTCATATACTGTACCCGGACCCAAATAATTATAGAGAGAGTAACGCAAACCAAAATCGAGAGTTATTTTTTGTGTCAGGTTGAAATTATCTGAAATATATATGGCAGATTCTAAAGCTTTCTCATCTTGAATCACTAAGGGCTCAACAATAGTTACACTATTCAGTGGATCGAGCTGACCAGGTTTTATCTTATAGAGTGCGCTGTTCAAACCAAAATCAATTGAATGACCATCGATCTTCAACAGTGTGAAATTCAATTTGAAATTATTATAGTTAACTGATGAATTAATTTCAGCTGCTTCCCATAGCCTGGTTGAATCGGATTCAGTAACATTGAATTTATAATTGCTTATGCCTGTTACAAGATTGAAATAGAATTTATTACTGAATGTATGCTTCCATCTGAGTGAGCCAAGCAGATTGCTGTATTTGAAATTTGTATTTGCGGAGAATCGATACTTATCGGTGCTTGTATAACCGAAAAAATTGATCTTGTTTTTAGAATTCAAAGTATAGGAAAGAAATGCATTTGCATCATAAAAACTTGCTGAACTGTTCATCAGATCGAACTCAGGGATTCTTTGAAGCAGCCAGTTGGAATATGAGCCCCTGGCACTAAAGAGAAGTGTCAGCTTATTATTGATAAGAGGAGTCTCAACATATATCCTGCTGTCAATCAACCCTATTCCGCCCTTTACAGTAGTTTTGTTCAAACTATTTACACCCATCTGGATATCCATTACTGAAGAAGCACGTTCGCCGTATTTAGCAGGAATTCCTGCTTTGAAAAGGGTGAAATTTGAGATGCCATCAGAGTTTACAACTGAAGTAAGTCCAAGAAGATGCGAAGAATTAAAGAGTGGAACATCTTCAATAAGAATTAGGTTCTGGTCGGCACCACCGCCGCGCACATTGAATCCTGTTCCCAGCTCTCCCGCTGACTGCACTCCGGGCATCAGAGTGAGACTTTTTATGATATCAGGTCGTCCCATACCTACCGGAAGTTCCTTTATTGATCTTGAGTCGAGCCTGATAATGCTCATTTGCGTGCTGTTAACATTATTCTCAGACCGTTCAGATGAGATAATTACCTCATTTAGCTTAATTGATTTTTCCGATAACTCCAGATCCAAAGTTCCGTTGCTTACAAGTTTAATTTCTTTTGTAAGATCATCGTAGCCAATGAAGGAGAGGCGGATAGTGTATTCCCCTACCGGAGCCTGAAAACTGTAATTGCCCGACTTATCGGCAATTGCACCTATCTTGAGTTTATCAATAACAACCGATGCTCCGGGAAGAGGTTTCTGTGTAATTTCATCCAGTATTTTTCCCTGAATAGTTGCTTTTGTAAATTTGCCATATTCATTCTGATTTCCGATAACCACAAAATCTGTCAATTCATCTGAAGGCTGGATTTTTGGCATCGTTCTTTCAGGGACAAAAATGTATAGCCGCGAATCTATTTTTGAAACCGACAGATCAACAGTCACTGCAATCTTTTCAAGAACTTCATCAAGGTTCAAATCGAGAATTGAGGGATGGAAATACCTGCTTTCAAACCACTCAGTCCTGTAAAATATACGCACATAATATTTGCCTTCCAACCTTGTTGTAATTTGTTCCATTGAAAGGTACACATCTTGTTTTATGGTCTGGGAAAACACTGACCCAGAGAAAGTTAGCAAGACAAATGCAAAAAGTACAATTTTTAATATCAATCCTTTAACCATTTACTTCACAGAATATTTGTCTGTTAATCATTTCATATATATTAGTCAGTCTCGCGATCAGGTTTTAATGAAGTGCTTTTTCTCTTAAGAATTAATTATAAGTGTAAAATATACATTTATTTTCATTCAGCACCAGATTCTTATTTATTTGATAATTACTAATTAGCCAAAGATATTTTAACAGGAATTACACCTACTGCTTTCGTTGGTAGTCTTTTGTGTAAATTTAGACAAATGAATTTGTGAAGTGGACATTTTGTAAAGGAAATGCAAATGAATTTGCATTATTTAACATTTAAATCCATTAACCGCAAAGGGCGCAAAGATTCACGCGGAGAACCGCAAAGAATACCAGAATTTTATACTCAGCGCTCTTTGCGTCTACTCTGCGGCTCTCCGCGTTAAAAAAAATTATTAATTTAATTCACATTCAACCTGTACAACCTGATTGCATTACTGTTGTAGATTTTATTTACAACCTCTTTAGGAAGTTTAAGTCCATTAAATTTCCCGCTAAAATCATCTACAGTCATTTCATCGTCTGAAGTGAAATATTTCCAGTCGCTAATCCAGGTTTTATGTAAATTTCTCCCAATCTCATCTCTGCTCCTGTTTCCATCATCTGATAAATCGGTCCCGTATAAAAGCCGGTCCTGGTATTTAATACAGAAATTCCGGACTCGTTCCCTGTCTGCGGCTGACTGGTACTGTAAATGACAAATTCTTGCTGCCAGATCTACTGCCATATTCGGAAATTTATCGAGACGTGCAGCCAATGAATCAACATTCCATTCAAGGCTTCCGAGGTGACATCCGATAAAAGTCAGACCGGGATGCAATTCAAGCAGATTGTCGCGTGCATTTATCTGCTGTTCATATGAAGGGTATTCAGGATGAAGAAACATATGATACTGAGGATTCTCAGCAAAATAACTGCTGTCGCCGCGAACAGTCATTTCATTTAAAGGGAGCCAGCAATTTCTTGGTTCACCAAGATGAGCAGTAACAGGGATATTCTTACTTACAATAAAATCGATAACTGGCTTAAGAAAAGGATCATCAACCATTATGAATTTTCCGTTTTTATCACGGACAGTCATACCTATATTCTTCCAGAGCTTCACAGAAACTGCACCTCCTGAGATCTCTCTTTCGAGCTGAGAGATTACTTTACTGCTCCATGCCTCAGTCTGCCAGCCTGTTGTATCGAAGTAAAAGGAGGTGGCATAAAAAACTTTCCCGGGATATCTTTCTACTGAGGAATGGACGAATTTCAATTGTTCACTGATTGCGAGTGAATCAGAATGGTCAACCACTATCGAGATAAGTCTGAAATTATCTTTAATTGCCTGATCTTCAGAAAAACCACTTGCGCTGTTTATATGAAAATGGGAATCGATTTTTAAAACTGACTGAAAATCTTTTTCAGAATAATAATCTGACTGACAGCCGGTAATAGCTGCAGAAAGAAGAAGTGCTAGAATAAATTTTGGTCTCATATGAAATTTTCTTTGTTGAAAGAAACAATATAAATTTCAGAAATTAAAACTGATGTACATAATTTTAATAGATCTGCCACGAAGTGGCACAATATGAATAACCGTGGGTGCAACCCACGGCCTTCACAAAACCCACCTATAAGACCTGAAGGGGCTGAATATCAGACTTCCAATACGTAATATCCAACCCCTTCGGGGCATAGGCGTTAACTTAAGTATATTACAGGAAATTCAGAAGTGAGAAAAACTCTCCCCTCCTCTTGAAGCTACCCTTTGTACACATGAATTGAATTAATTAATATACTACAGCACGATGAGATCCTTCGCTCCGCTCAGGATGACAGTGCATTTTGGGATCATAGAGGGGAAAAGAAGAGGCGATTCGAAATCCAACTTCTCCCATTTGCAAAGTCTTCATCGAATCGCCTCTTCTTTTCCCCTTGATTAAACCCGACACAGTGTCATCCTGAGCGGAGCGAAGGATCTGCGGCTTTCAGCAGGGACTCTCCAAACTCATTTCTTAAGCTAACGATCATGCCATGAAGGGTTAAAAAAGAAGATCACCTTTTACAAAGTGATCTTCCGGATTATAATATCTAAAAAGAACTTATTTATTCTCAGGCATTACAACATATTCTGTAGTATTAAGGAACTCAAGACTTTTCTGGCAGCTTGTAAATGGATCGAAGTTATATTCTTCAACTTCAACTACGCCATACTTCATTCCCGATTTACCGGCTGCTGCCCAGATAGATGCGAAATCCATCTTACCGCTTGCACCAACTTCAGCTTTATCTTTTATATGCCACAATTCAAAACGGCCCGGATATTTATTGAAATAATCCACAGGGTTTGCGCCTCCCTCAACAGTCCAGTAAAGATCCATTTCAAACATCACTTTTGCAGGATCAGTATTTTCAAGCATAAAATCATAAACTACTGCATCCATCAGTTTTGTTTCGAATTCACCACTATGGTTATGATAACCGAAACGAATCCCTTTTGCATTACATTTTTCGCCTATTGTATTGAAGTAATTGCAATACATACGAAGTGTATCGAGACTGCGATATGCTTCCCCGCCCATAAAAGGCTGAATAATATATTTGGTGCCTGTGGCTGCATGAGCTTCAATAGCTGCATCCCACCAAGCCATAATCCCATTCCAGTTTGCCGAATCAGGAAGTGGCTGACCAATATGTGAACTAATCATAGTCAGTTTGTTAGCATCAAGCAAAGCCTTAAAATCCGAAGGGTTCATTCCGTAGAATTTACCATCACCATATCCGGCAGGTTCAACGAATGTATAGCCCATTTCGGCAACTTTGGCAATTGTCCCCGGAACATCATCCATAATTGTGTCGCGAAGTGAATAGAGCTGCAGTCCGATATTCTTGCCGGCAGGTTTGCATGAATTAAAGGTTGTAAACATTAAAGTTGCAGCAGCAACTAACATAACACTCGAAATAATACTTCTTTTTTTCATTATTGATCAGGTTTAATAGTTTTTACGAAGATATATAAATATTTAGATAGAGCAAAAGACACACGACACACGACTCACGACACACGACGCAAGACACAAGACATCCTCCATCGCTAGAGCTTCGGAGGACAAAGCAAGGAAAAAGTAAAAAGTAAAAAGGGAAAAGGTTGACTTTAACACATTTTAGCCCCCCATTTGGGGGGTGCGGGGGGTGGATTTGGATTTAGAAAATGTTTGTATATTTACTCAATATGAGAATCTGATTCCTAACCTTAACCATTCGATTTTATGAGACCTTATTTAAAAGTATTAATTACATCCGCGGTTTTAAGCTGATCGCTTCAGATACATTCTTCTTTAATTCGTTTGTCGACTGCAACATGGCAGAGGCATGGATTGGAGATACATTCAGGATTTTTCCCGGAAAGTATGGCGAGGATCCTCTTTGGGGTGATTCGAAAAATCTGAAATTTGCTGACGGTAAAAATGCCAATGAGGCCTTTTTGAGCAAGGAATCTGACTTCACATCACCATCAATGCCGCCAAATGTTCCTGTTGGAACTCCGGGGCTTCATGGAGCTGTATGGTTCGAAACTGTTTATCAGGATCCCTCCGATGTCAGTGGGAAAACACTTTATTCGGTATATCACAACGAAAATTATCCTTCCACCCTCCCCTTTGATGAAGCTACCGGAACAGGATACAAAGATGAAAAATGGCCACAGGGTTTAAGAGGTCCCGAATCGCCAGCTGCTGTTTGCCGGATAGGAATTATGAAATCAACAGATGGCGGGAGAAGCTGGGAAAACAAAGGGATATTTATAGAAGATTATCAGCCCCGCCTTATACTGAAGCCATTCAACACTTCAAATACATTTGCCGGAGGTGTTGGCGATCCTTCTGCAGTAGCCTCAGGTGATTACCTGTACCTCTTCTATGGTGAGTACGGATACCCCGGTGTTTATTCGGAAGACACTTATAATCCTGAAAATGAATGGAATGGGCAATGTATAACAATAGCCAGGATTAAGCTGAGTGAACTTGACAACCCTGTTGGAAAAGCAAAAAGATGGGATGGGAAGGGATTCAACGCACCATCTGACGGAATAGGAGCACCTGTAACATCTTTACAGATTCCACGAACTGACGGAGGAGGACCTGCATCCTCTCCGGGAGGCGGATTTCACTGGGGGCCCTCTGTAAGCTGGAACACATACCTTAACTGCTGGGTAATGCTCATGGGTAAAGTTACAGGACCGTCATGGGCTGGAAGCAGCATACACATTTCGTTTAATATGAATAAGGATCTTGGCGAAGGAAATAACTCGCAGGAGTGGTCAAAACCTCAGTTGCTGCTCGATAAACCAGGATATTTCCTTTGGTATCCTTCTCTTCAGCCAACTGATAGTCAGGAGGATATTGATAACAAGAATACATGCCTCAGGCTAGGACAAAGAGCAAGGCTATTTGTAAAATACTTAAAGCCTTACAACGATAAGTATATGTCGGAATATATTATAGAGTTCCAAAAACCATAAATCCTAAATCGCAAATCAGGGATGTCTAAAAAGTCCAAATCCATTAACCGCAAAGGTCGCAAAGATTTTACGCAAAGTTCGCAAAGAACTGAATTTTAACCATTTAGCCTTAGCGTGCTCTGCGCCTACTTAGCGTGCTTTGCGGTTAACAAGTTCTTTTTAGATAACTCCCAATTATTCCTACTCTTGTATGAACTTTAGCAGTGGAATTAAAATCGGCTGACCCTTTTCAGCCTGATATGAGAGTCTTGTAATCTTCTCATTAGAGTTGGCAGGGTTGGGCTCTGTTTTTGAGGTTGTCTTAATGTATGGATTGGCTTTTGATATAAATAGTAGTGCACGTTCCCTGGCCTCTTCACTGAAACCTGCAAATGTTGGATGAACAAGGGCGATAAGATCAGAAAGCTCTGACTTTGTTGTCATTATTGCCCCCTTGACAGAAGGAATTTTCCCCCCATCATTATAAATAACCACAGTTCCACCTGAAGGAATCCAGTTCAGCCAGATCATCTCATCACCGGCATTTTTCACATTACCAATAATAATAATCGTATTTGAATAATACTTTCTTAAACCATCCTTAAACAGTGGAGGCAGTTTTGTAGCAGCAATATAGCTGGCAATTAAACGGCATTTATTATAATTATCAACACTGAAATTATAATCCTCTGCCTTAAGACTTCCAATATTGTTAATCAGATGTGTTGAGAGAATGGATACCAGTGATCTGAATTCAACTGTAGCAGAATCAACCGACTGGTTGTTCTTTATTATGTATTCCCTAATTGCCTTTTTATATCCCTGCTTATCGGGAGAGGCAAATTTCATCTCCTCTGCAGAGAGTTTTATTTCCATTGGTATTTCATCGAGCCGGTTTGAAGTGAGAACAAGTCTTTCTACCGGTTTTCTGCCTTCAATTTCCAAATCATACTGAGTAACTATTGAGTTATCAGGTTTAATTGCTTCAGCATCTATAACAACCGAACCTGAAGCCAGACCGCTTGCCGAGACTGTAACACGGATCCTGCCGGCTATTCCTGTTGATCTTATGACATTGGAAACAGGCATATCTATGTACCAAGCTCCTTCAAACTCCTCATGCTTATTAATATCTGTTTCATAATTCTCAGGTCCCGTAAATGTTGCAGGACCAGCTATAGTCCATTTTACAGAATTTGTGGCTCCATAAACATGATTACCCCTGATATCAACTATATCTGCTGTTAATATCATAACAGATCCTCTGTCAGCAGACATTTTATTTTCAACTGATTTCAATACAATTTTAGCGGGTTCACCTGCCATGACTACCTGAGAAGTTACCGCTACTCCTTTAGAAGTACCTATAGCGGTAAGTGTCCCATTTTCAATAAGAATATCCTTAAAAACCACACTATTAAAGTTAGTTTTATCGGGTGTAAGAGTACCTTTGCTTACCCCATTAACTTTCAATTCAATCTTTTCGCAGTTAGTATTAATAATAATATCCTTTTTCTGACCTGAGTACTGAGATCTCCAGTAATGGGGCTGAATAAAAACAACCGGATTCTTTGAATAATTTGCCTGCCAGAAGTAATATGAGTATTTAGGTATCCTGTAAGGATCAGTGAAGCCTGTGGGGCTAACATTCATAATTGGGGAATTGAGATACCGGACTGAAGAACCAAAGTCTGCATATGCTGAAGCAAAAATATTTCCTGTTCCGGTTTTTCCTCCTGAGATGAGCATTTTCTGTTGCTGATCCTCTGTAACACTTTCCAAAATACCTGTGGGCTCTATATCATTGACATCCCTTGTATACCATCCTCTTATCGCAGGGGCAAGAGGCATTTCATTTATCAGATTTTTTTCAGTAAGCTTAACATATGTACCGGCAGATTTTTCTGATGTATATCTTGCTGTTATAAACCTGGTTGTATCCTCTGCTACAGCATATTTTGAATCTGCAGGACGGTTGGTGTAATTTCCCATATTCCAGAATATTATACTGGGATGGTTGCGATCGCGGCGGATCATTTCTTTCATTTGCTGCTCCTGCACTTCAGTGGCAAAATCCTGGTCGGAGATACTCGGTGATTCTGCTTCAATAAGCACACCTGACTTATCTGCCAGTTCGTACAGATACTTATCATTTGGATGATAAGATGACCGCAGAAAATTACAATTCAGACTATCAGTTATAGTCTTGAAATCCACAGCAATAAGCCATTTTGGAATAGCATCGCCCAGCCATGGGTAATCTGAGTTAATCTCTCCTCCCCTTATTATTACTTTTTTTCCGTTGAGAATAATTGAATTCTCTTTGGCATTCCATCTTAACCAGCGAAAACCAAATGATGTATTATAAGTATCTACCTGAGTATTTCCATCAATTACTTCTGAATAAATCCTGTACAGATAAGGATTCTCATCTGACCACAGGCGTGGATTTTTTACAGGCTTCGAGAGCTGATCAAATTTGTATAGTTGCCCGGGATTGATATCTGAAACCGACTTAATAACTTCAATTATTTTGTTAGAGGCATCAAATATAGTAGTCTGAAGAGTACAGCTCTTCTTTATAGTATTGTCGTTTTTGACCCAGGTCTGAACTCTTACAACCCCCTCTTTTTCTTTTAGTCCCGGAGTAGTTACAAAGGTTCCACCTTCATGGGAGGCAGATCCCTGCATAGGAATATAAAGCTTGTTCTTAAGTACAATTTTTACGTCGCGGTAAATTCCACCATAAACGTTAAACTTACCCGCAGACATAGGTGGAATCCGGTAAATATCATTCTGTCGGTTATTTACTGCCACAGCGATAACATTATCACCCCCCTGCTTAATAAACTGAGTTATGTCAAAATCAAACGATCCGTAACCACCTTTATGGTCACCTAAATATTTTCCGTTTAACCAAACTTTACAATACTTCTGAACACCTTCAAATTCGATAAAAACTTTTCTGTCAGCGTACTCCTTGTTTAATGAAAAATGTTTCCGGTACCAGCCCCATCCTACCCACCAGTATGGATTATCAGCCTCTGAGATATTCCTTATAAATGGATGCAACTCACCTGTGGTTTCATATGTGCTCCATGTATGAGGGATACTGACAGCCATCCATTTGGAATCATTTGTTCCTGTAGATTCATAGCCCTTATCGGCATCCTCTGCGGCGAAATAATTAAAAGTCCAGCCCGAGTTAACTGATATTTCAATTCTTTGGCTTTTCTGTAAGACAACAGGTTTTTTCTGACCAAAGGTAAGTGAGAAACATATTATTGTTGACAGAAGAAGAGTTATTCTTTTCATTGACAATACATTATAAAATTCCGAAAAGTATGTACAATATAACAATTTTTAAATAACCTGCTAAATAAATAATTAAGAAAAACCATTAATAATATTTAGGAATCTGTTATCCAATTACAAGTTCAATTAATGTTTTATACGGAAAACATGTTCATTTTATATCATAATTGACAAAAAAACTCACTTTTAATTTGATTTATTAAAAAAAAGAGTACATTTGTCCAATATTTTAAAACAAAAACATGAGAATATCTTTTATCCATATTATTATCCTCGTACTCATTCTTGCTAAACGCACTTGAACCGGATGTAATATGTATTACTATAAATATACAGAGGCTTTCCGGGGAACCGGAAAGCTTTTTTTATAATACCTCGTTTTATGAAGAACAAACTAAGGAGCTCGACAACAACTACAGGCAGAAACATGGCAGGGGCAAGAAGCCTCTGGCGTGCAAACGGCATGAGTGAGGAGCAGATGAGCAAGCCTGTAATTGCGGTTGTTAATTCCTTTTCCCAGTTTGTTCCGGGTCATGCACACCTGCACGAAATAGGACAATATGTAAAATCTATTATCGAAAAAAGAGGTCTTTTTGCTGCTGAATTCAACACGATTGCCATTGATGACGGAATAGCAATGGGACATTCAGGAATGCTTTACTCACTCCCCTCACGTGAGCTTATTGCAGACAGTATTGAATATGTTTGCAATGCACATCGCGCTGATGCAATGATATGCATAAGCAACTGTGATAAAATTACGCCAGGAATGCTAATGGCAGCTATGAGGATAAACATCCCGGTGGTATTCGTTTCCGGAGGACCCATGGAAGCTGGTATTTTCAAAAACAAATCACTTGATCTTGTTGATGCGATGGTTGCAGGTGCAGATGATTCAATTAGCGACAGCGACCTTTATGAGATTGAAAAGTCAGCATGTCCCACCTGCGGATCGTGTTCAGGAATGTTTACTGCCAACTCAATGAATTGCCTTACCGAGGCCTTAGGATTATCTCTGCCTGGTAACGGAACCGTTGTGGCAACCCATAAAAACAGAGTAAAACTTTTTGAGAAAGGGGCAGATCTGATTGTTGATCTTGCAGAAAGATATTATAATAACGGAGATGACTCAGTTCTTCCCAGGTCAATTGCAACCAGAGAGGCATTCTTAAATTCAATGTCGCTCGACATTGCAATGGGAGGCTCAACAAATACTGTGCTTCATCTTCTGGCAGTCGCACAGGAAGCAGGCGTTGATTTTACAATGAAAGATATTGATGAACTTTCGAGAAAAATTCCAAATATATGCAAAGTTGCCCCCAGCTCTGAGTATCATGTGCAGGACGTAAACCATGCAGGCGGGATCCTTGGAATTCTCGGAGAACTTGACCGCGCTAAACTTATAAATACATCGGTAAAAAGAGCCGATTATCCAACACTTAAAGAGGCACTTGCTGACTGGGATATCAAAGGCGGAAAAGCTACTGAAGAAGCATATAATATTTTCCGTAGTGCTCCATCGCTTGTAAAAAATCTGAAAATGGGTTCTCACGATACTTTGTACAGGGAGCTTGATACGGACAGAACTAAAGGGTGCATACGTTCAGTTGAACATTCTTACAACAAAGACGGGGGTTTAGCTGTTCTTTACGGAAATATAGCTTCAAAAGGTTGTATTGTTAAAACAGCAGGTATAGATGAATCATTGTTTTCATTTACCGGGAACGCTGTTATTTATGAATCGCAGGATGAAGCAGTTGAGGGTATATTAGGAGGTATGGTCAAAGCCGGAGATGTAGTTGTTATTAGATACGAGGGCCCTAAAGGAGGACCAGGTATGCAGGAAATGTTATACCCTACCTCATACCTGAAATCAAAAGGGCTTGGTAAGGAATGTGCACTTATCACAGACGGACGATTCTCAGGAGGAACATCGGGGCTTTCAATAGGACACGTTTCACCTGAAGCAGCTGCCGGAGGTGAACTGGCCCTTATAAGAACAGGAGACAGAATTGAAATCAGCATTTCAGAAAGAAAAATAAATGTTCTGCTTTCGAAAGAAGAATTAACCAAAAGAGAAAAAGAAGAGAGATCAAAGGGCGATAAGGCCTATAAGCCATCCAACAGGAATCGTGAGATCCCTTCTTCGCTTAAAGCTTATGCCGCTAACGTAAGTTCAGCTGACCTTGGGGCTATAAGACTTATCAAGTAAAAAGGAAAAAGGAAAAAGGGAAAATGACTGCAGGACTGCAAGACCGCAAGACTGCAAGACAAAAATAAAAAACAGACAATTAGAAAATATGAAGACAGCAAAGGTTAAAGAAGCAACAACAATAACACAAACCAATGGATACGAACGCATTACAGGTGCAGACGCTATTTTGAATTGTTTGGTTGAGGAGGGTGCTGATACAATTTTCGGTTATCCGGGGGGAGCAATAATGCCGCTTTATGATGCTCTACTTAATTTTGAAGGAAGACTAACCCATTATCTTGTACGTCACGAGCAGGGAGCAGCACATTCAGCTCAGGGATATGCCATGGTTACCGGGAAACCGGGGATTTGTTTTGCTACATCCGGGCCTGGTGCAACAAACCTTGTTACCGGAATTGCAAATGCATTTCTCGATTCTGTACCTGTAGTTTTCATTACTGCACAGGTTGTTTCCGGACTAATCGGCACAGATGCTTTTCAGGAGACTGACATTATCGGTGTATCGATGCCTGTCACAAAATGGAATTGCCAGGTAAAGAAGGCTGCAGATATACCTGAAACGCTGGCTAAGGCGTTTTACATTGCAACATCCGGAAGACCGGGACCGGTTCTAATCGACATTACAAAGGATGCACAGCTTGAACATCTTGATTTCAAATACCAGAAGTGTACATATATAAGAAGCTACAATCCGCATATTCCATTACACACCAAAGCAATAGAATCAGCTGCGATAATGATAAATCATGCTGAGAGGCCAATGATTCTTGCCGGACACGGGGTTCTTTTGTCGGGAGCTGAAAAGGAACTTGTTGCATTTGCTGAAAAGGCAGGGATTCCTGTGGCAACAACTCTATTAGGAATAGGCGGGTTTCCAACAGGTCACAGGTTATATGCCGGAATATTGGGTATGCACGGAAATTACGGACCAAATATAATGACTAACCAGGCTGACCTTCTTATTGCAATCGGGATGCGCTTCGACGATCGAGTAACAGGTAATATTAAGAAATATGCCAAACAGGCATCAATTATCCACATCGAGATTGATGAAGCTGAGATAAATAAAAATGTGCAGGTAGACGTGGAAATACATAATGATGCTAAAGATGCACTTAAGTATCTAACCCCTCTGGTAAAGAAAAAGTCTTATGAAAAATGGATAAGAGAATTCAGGATATGCGATAAGGCGGAATATGACAAGGTAATAAAGCCTGAGACAAAACCTGAAAAGGGGGAGATAAGAATGGGAGAAGTTGTAAAAATGGTTTCTGACATTACTGAAGGAGAAGCAATTATAGTGACCGATGTTGGTCAGAATCAGATGTATGCAGCCCGATATTACAAATATAAAAACCCTAACAGCTGGGTTACCTCAGGAGGAATGGGGACAATGGGATTTGGATTGCCTGCTGCAATTGGTGCCAAATTAGGAACACCTGAAAAGGAAGTAATAACCTTTCTCGGGGATGGCGGATTTCAAATGACAATGCAGGAACTGGGTACAATGCTGCAATATAACATTGGAGTGAAAGTAGTTATTCTCAATAACAATTTTCTTGGAATGGTGCGCCAGTGGCAGGATATGTTCTTCGAAAAGAGGTATGCATCCACGGAGCTTGTAAACCCTGATTTTGTTATGATTTCAAAGGCATATAATATCCCTGCAAAAAAGATTGTTAACAGGGAAGATCTGAAGGATGCACTTACTGAGATGATCTCGGCAAAGGGTCCGTATCTTCTTGAAATTGTTGTACAGAAAGAAGGAAATGTTTTCCCGATGGTGGAACCCGGGAAATCAGTTTCAGAAATAAGGTTGTCATATTAATATAATGAAAACACCTCTGTGTAACTCTGTGATCCTTTGTGTAACTCTGTGTTAGTTCTTCAAGAACATTACACAGAGAGACACAGAGGCCTTCGCAAGACTCAGGCTACACAGAGAGACACAGAGAAAAAAGAAAAAAGACTATGAAACAGGAATTTACAATTTCACTTTTTACTGAAGATCATATAGGGATCCTCAGTCAGATAACAATAATATTAACCCGCAGGCAAATAAACATCGACAGCATAACTGCCTCTGAATCTGCCGTTAAAGGAGCACAACTCCTTACGATAGTAGTCAAAACAACACCTGAAATGATTCAGAAAGTTGCCCGTCAGATGGAAAAACTGGTTGATGTTCTGAAGGTTTTTGTACATACATCCGATCAGATAATATATCAGGAAATTGCATTATATAAGGTAGCAACCAAAGCCCTTATGTCGGGTAATATTATCGACCATGTGGTAAGGTCTCATCATGCCCGCATACTCGAAGTATCGCCGGAATATATTGTTATTGAAAAAACCGGACATAAGTCGGAAATTACTGAACTTCTGACCCAGCTTGAACCATTTGGTGTTCTGCAGTTTGTAAGGTCAGGGAGAGTGGCAATAACCAAGCAGGTAAAAGAGCTTAATTCATATCTTAAGGAGATGGATGAAGCCAACAGGTTTAAAACTGAAACACTAGAATTACTTAATTAATATTTAAAATTTAGGATCATGGCAAAAATTGATTTTGGCGGTGTCGTCGAGAATGTAGTTACAAGAGAAGAGTTTCCACTTTCAAAAGCCCGCGAAGTTCTTAAAAATGAAGTTATAGCCGTGATTGGTTATGGAGTACAGGCACCAGGCCAGTCGCTGAATCTGAAAGACAATGGTTTCAATGTTATAGTTGGACAAAGAAAAGACTCACCATCGTGGGAAAAAGCCAAAAAAGATGGATGGGTTGAAGGAAAAACACTGTTTGGAATTGAAGAAGCCTGCGAAAAAGGCACCATAATTCAGTTTCTGCTATCAGATGCAGGACAGATAGCAGCATGGCCGAACGTTAAGAAACATCTGACAAAAGGAAAAGCACTATATTTTTCTCATGGTTTTGGTATAACATACAACGATCAGACAGGAATAATTCCCCCTAAGGATGTTGATGTTATTCTTATAGCACCTAAAGGATCAGGCACATCATTGCGACGTCTGTTCCTTGAAGGAAAAGGGCTTAATTCAAGTTATGCAGTTTATCAGGATGCCACCGGAAAAGCTAAAGAAAGAGTATTTGCTCTCGGAATAGGTGTCGGCTCCGGCTATCTCTTTGAAACTGATTTCAAGAAAGAGGTCTATAGCGACCTTACCGGCGAAAGAGGTGTACTTATGGGAGCCATTGCGGGAATTATGGAGGCACAGTATTATCTTCTCAGGAAGAAAGGACATTCTCCTTCTGAAGCATTTAACGAAACTGTTGAAGAACTTTCACAGAGCCTTCTTCCTCTTGTTGCCGAAAACGGAATGGACTGGATGTATGCCAATTGTTCTACAACTGCGCAGCGCGGGGCCCTCGACTGGAAGAAAAAGTTCAGAGATGCTGTTGCCCCTGTATTTGACGAGTTGTATGAAAGTGTTGCCAGCGGAAATGAAGCAAAAATAACAATTGAGGCAAACAGGCAGCCGGATTACCGTGTAAAACTTACAGCTGAGCTTGATGAACTTCACAATTCAGAACTTTGGAAAGCAGGAGCTGCAGTCAGAAAACTGAGACCGGAAAAAAATAAAAAATAATCTGATAATACTTTTAATATGGACAATAAGGTCATTATTTTCGATACCACTCTGAGAGATGGTGAACAGGTACCAGGGTGCCAGTTAAACACGATTGAAAAAATTGAAGTTGCCCAGGCCCTCGAAGCTCTTGGAGTAGATGTTATTGAAGCAGGCTTTCCTATATCAAGTCCGGGCGATTTCAAATCGGTGGTTGAGATATCAAAAGCAGTTTCAAACCCTATAATCTGTGCACTTACAAGGGCAGTGAAAAAAGATATTGAAGTTGCTGCTGAATCTCTTCAGTTTGCTAAAAGGAAGAGAATACATACCGGTATCGGGACTTCCTCATTCCATATAAAGTATAAAATAAAAACTACTCCGGAAGAGATCCTGAAAAGAGCTGCAGATGCAGTAAAATATGCCAGGAAGTTTGTAGACGACGTGGAATTTTATGCTGAAGATGCCGGCAGAAGCGAGAATGAATACCTTGCAAGGGTAATAGAAGCAGTGATTAAAGCGGGAGCAACAGTTGTAAATATCCCTGATACAACAGGTTATTGTCTGCCTGAGGAATACGGTCAGAAAATAAAATACCTCAGAGATAATGTCCCGAATATTGATAAAGCTATAATATCCACTCATTGCCATAATGATCTTGGCATGGCAACAGCCAATACAATGATGGGTATAATCAATGGTGCTAGGCAGGTAGAGGTTACAATTAATGGTATTGGTGAAAGAGCAGGAAACACTTCCCTTGAAGAGATAGCAATGATCCTTAAGAGTCACCATAATCTTAACCTGCATACAGATATCAATACAAAACTTATTTACAGTACCAGCCGTCTTGTATCAACTCTTATGAGTATGCCGGTACAGGCCAATAAGGCGATTGTCGGAAGAAACGCATTTGCGCATTCTTCAGGAATTCACCAGGATGGGGTTTTAAAAAACAGGGAGAATTATGAAATTATCGACCCCCTCGAGGTAGGTGTAAAGGAATCATCAATAATTCTGACAGCCAGAAGCGGACGGGCAGCTCTTAACCACAGACTTGAAATGCTTGGTTTTAATTTCGGGAAAGAGGAAATTGATGATATCTACCATCGCTTCCTTACCCTTGCCGACAAAAAGAAAGATATCAACGATGAAGATATAAGAGTTCTGGCAGGTGTGGTTTTCCAGGGAGAAAAATCAATGAAGCTCGATCTTCTTCAGGTTTCATGCGGAAAGTCTTTAATACCGGTTGCCACGGTAGGTATTAAGATTAACGGTGAGGTGCACTACTCAACTGCATCCGGTAACGGACCAATTGATGCATCATTCACTGCAGTTAAGCAGCTGATCAGCAAGACAGTACATCTTGAAGAGTTCCTTATTCAGGCAATAACAAGGGGAAGCGACGACCTTGGTAAGGTCCATATTCAGGTTGAACATCAGGGGAAAATGTATTACGGATTTTCAGCCAATTGCGATATTATAACTGCATCGGTAGAAGCATTTATTGATGCACTGGCAAAAATACAGTAGCCCCCAACCCCCTAAAGGGGGCCTAATTTAGTTGATGTTTTAGCCCCCCTTCAGGGGGGATGGGGGGCAAAACAAACAGACAAGACACAGAGAGCCACATAGAAATACAAATTAGTTTGGAAGCAAAGACACTTTTTGATAAAATCTGGGACGCACATGTTGTAAGGTCGATAGACGAAGGACCCGATGTTCTTTATATAGACCGTCATTATATACATGAAGTAACCAGTCCTCAGGCCTTCAACGGACTGAAAGAAAGGGGAATACCTGTATTCAGACCCGATAAAACAATCGCAACAGCCGACCATAATATTCCCACAAAGGACCAGCATCTTCAGATCCGTGATTTATTATCGAGGAATCAGGTAGAGCGACTGAATGAGAACTGCCATACCTACGGTATTGAATATTTCGGACTCAACCATGCCAAAAACGGAATAGTTCATGTTATCGGTCCTGAACTTGGCTACACATTGCCGGGAATGACGATAGTCTGCGGAGACAGCCATACATCTACTCACGGGGCATTCGGGACAATTGCATTTGGAATCGGAACAAGCGAAGTTGAAATGGTTCTGGCGACCCAGTGCATACTCCAGCCAAAACCCAAAAAGATGAAGATAAGTGTCAATGGGACACTTAATAAAGGGGTCACATCCAAGGATATAGTAATGTATATAATCTCACAGATTTCTGCAAGTGGCGCCACAGGTTACTTTGTTGAATATTGTGGCTCGGCAATAACCAGCCTCACAATGGAAGCCAGAATGACAATATGCAATATGAGCATAGAGATGGGTGCCCGCGGAGGATTAATTGCACCTGATGACACAACTTTCAATTACTTAAGAAAACTTATTTCAATTCCGGGTATTACAAATATCGAATCTTCTATTAACGAATGGAAGAATTTAAGAAGCGATGAAGCTGCATCTTTCGATAAGGTTATCGAATTTGATGCTGCAAGTATAAAACCAATGATTACCTATGGAACAAACCCGGGTATGGGAATTGGCGTTGATGAGACAATTCCGGTTTCGGATGAAACAGGAAAACCAGCTACTGCATCATTTATAAAATCACTCGATTATATGGGCTTCAAGCCGGGCATGAAACTTCTCGGACAACCTATTGATTATGTCTTTATAGGAAGCTGTACCAACGGAAGGATTGAAGATTTCAGAGCATTTGCACAAGTGATTAAAGGAAGAAAAAAATCAATTAAAGTAACTGCACTTATTGTACCGGGCTCAAAAAGAGTTGAGGATCAGATGGCTGCCGAAGGACTTCTTGAGATCTACAAAAATGCAGGTTTCGAGGTAAGACAACCCGGATGTTCTTCGTGTCTTGCAATGAACGAGGATAAGATTCCGGCAGGCAAGTATGCAGTTTCAACTTCTAACAGGAATTTCGAAGGACGCCAGGGACCAGGATCAAGAACTTTACTTGCAAGCCCTCTTACAGCTGCAGCAGCTGCTATAACAGGAGTAATAACTGATCCCCGGGAATTTATAACCGAATAACAAATAAGAAGACCGAAATGGCAAAAGAAAAATTTAATATTCTGGAATCAACCTGCGTTCCCCTCCCTCTGGAAAATGTAGATACTGACCAGATAATTCCGGCAAGATTTTTAAGTGCCACATCGAGGGAAGGTTTCGGAGATAATCTTTTCCGCGACTGGCGATATCTGAAAACCGGAGAAAAAAACAATGATTTTGTACTGAATAATTCCAAATACACAGGAAAGGTTCTTGTGGCCGGTAAAAATTTTGGCAGCGGTTCGAGCCGCGAACATGCCGTATGGGCTATTTATGATTACGGATTCAGGGCGGTAATTTCAAGTTTCTTTGCCGACATTTTCATGGGAAACTCCCTCAATAACGGACTATTGCCAATTGTTGTCAGCGAAGAATTTCTTAAGAAGCTACTTGTCCTGATTGAGAAGAATCCTGCGGAAAAAGTGAAAATTGACCTTGAGAAACAGACACTCTCAATTCTTTCCACCGGTGAATCTGTAAAATTCAGCATCAATCCTTATAAGAAAGAATGCATGATTAAAGGACTTGACGATATAGATTTTCTTCTGAGCATGAAGGATTCAATAACAAGTTTTGAAAACAAAAAAAGCATGGTGAAATGAGAGTTGAAATAATGGATACCACCCTTAGGGATGGAGAGCAGACCCAGGGTGTATCTTATCCTCCTCTGGAAAAGCTGCATATCGCGATGCTGCTCCTTAAAGACTTAAAAGTTGACCGTATTGAAGTAGCATCTGCAAGGGTCTCAACGGGTGAGTTTGAAGCATTAAGCAAAATAACTGAATGGGCCCGGCATAATAACCTTCACAGAAAAGTTGAGGTGCTTGGCTTCGTGGATGGTGATATTTCACTAAAATGGATCCATGAGGCAGGCGGGAAAGTTGACAACCTGCTTTGCAAGGGTTCGCTAAGACATCTGGAGAAACAGCTCAGGAAAACTCCTGAACAGCATGTATCAGAGATAAAAGCTATTATTAAAAAAGCAGAAGCTCTTGATATACAGATAAATATCTATTTAGAAGACTGGTCGAACGGAATGATTAATTCAGAAGAGTACGTCTTCTATATGCTTGATTCTCTTCAGAATGAGAATATTGAAAGATTTATGCTTCCGGATACTCTTGGAATCCTGAATCCTGAGCAGACTTATGATTTCTGTAAAAAGATCGTTGACCGATATCCAGCGTTACATTTTGATTTTCATGCCCATAACGATTATGATCTTGCAGTAGCAAATGTGTTTTCAGCAGTTAAGGCAGGCGTAAAGGGAATTCATACAACGATAAACGGACTTGGCGAGAGAGCCGGAAATGCTCCACTTGCAAGTGTTATTGGTGTCCTGCGCGATCAGCTGAACGCCGAAACAGGTGTTAATGAATTTGAGATCACAAAAGTCAGTAAGATAGTTGAGACCTTCAGTGGCATAAGAATTCCTGTAAATAAGCCTGTAATAGGCGAATTTGTATTTACACAAACCTCAGGTATTCATGCAGATGGCGACAATAAAGACAATCTTTATTATAACAGTCTCCTGCCTGAGCGTTTCGGCAGAAAAAGGAAATATGCCCTCGGAAAACAATCAGGCAAAGCTACTGTTAAGAAAAACCTTGAAGAGTTCGGACTGATTCTTAGTGCTGATTCTCTTAATAAAGTTACACAGAGAGTCATCGAACTCGGAGATAAAAAGGAAAATGTAACTACAGAAGACCTTCCTTTTATTATTGCCGATGTTCTTGGCAATGACCAGATTAATTATAAAATATTTATTAAGAATTATTCTCTTTCTCTCTCTTACGGACTGAAACCATCTGCAAACATACAGATTGAGATAGATGGTCAGCTTTATCAGGAAACATCTTCAGGCGACGGGCAATACGATGCTTTTATGAAAGCTTTGAGAAATATTTATGATAAGCTTGGAAAAAAATACCCGGTTCTTACTGATTATGAGGTTTCTATTCCTCCTGGAGGTGCTACTGATGCCCTTGTGGAGACTATTATCACCTGGGAATTAAATGACAAATCATTCAAAACAAAAGGGCTTGATGCCGACCAGACTGAATCAGCAATTAAAGCAACCGAAAGGATGCTTAACATAATTGAAAATCTTGAACAGAATTCTTTAAGCAATAATACTTTAACAGAGGCAACACATGGATTTTAATATCGCAGTACTCGCGGGCGACGGTATCGGACCCGAAATAATCGATCAGGCAATAAAGGTTGTAAATGCAATCGGTAAAAAATATAATCACAAATTTAATTTCAGGCATGGCCTTGTAGGTGCAATCGCAATTGATAAAACAGGAAATCCTTTGCCTCCGGAAACACTGGAGCTTTGTAAATCATCCGATGCAGTGCTGTTCGGCGCTATTGGCGATCCGAAGTATGATAATAATCCTTCAGCTAAAGTACGTCCTGAACAGGGACTTCTTGCAATGAGGAAAGAACTTGGTTTGTATGCAAATGTGAGACCTGTTTCAACTTTTCCTTCTCTGATAGATAAGTCGCCTTTGAAAAGGGAACTGGTGCAGGGAGTTGATATTATGATGATCCGAGAACTGACAGGGGGTATATATTTCGGTAAGCCGCAGGGAAGATCGGAAGATGGGAATACTGCTTATGATTCATGCGTTTACAGCAGATACGAAATTGACCGTGTTGTAAGGCTTGCCTGTGAGTATGCAATGAAACGTTCAAAGAAAGTTACCGTTGTCGATAAGGCAAACGTACTGGCAACTTCGCGCCTGTGGCGCGAAACAGCTGTAAGCATCGGCAAAGAATATAAGGATGTAACAATGGACTTTATGTTCGTCGATAATGCTGCAATGCAGTTGATTCAATGGCCGGCAAAGTTCGATGTAATTGTTACCGAGAATATGTTTGGAGATATTTTATCGGACGAGGCAAGTGTACTGACAGGCTCGCTGGGTCTGCTCCCATCAGCATCTGTCGGACTTTTAACTTCAGTATTTGAACCAATTCACGGTTCATATCCTCAGGCTGCCGGAAAAAATATTGCAAACCCTCTGGGTACAATATTATCAGCGGCAATGATGTTTGATCTGGCTTTTAAACTGAAAAAAGAATCTGAACTGATAAAAGAAGCCGTTGAGAAATCAATAGATGCCGATTATGTTACAGTCGATCTGAATAAGGAAAATCCAAAATCAACATCTCAGGTTGGAGATTGGATTGCCAACTACATCAGCCCCCAAACCCCCTAAAGAGGGCTTAAAAACATGCTCCAATTTAGCCCCCCTTGAGGGGGGATGGGGGGCAAAGAATCAGCCACAAAGACGCTAAGACGCAAAGAAAATAGTTAAATCAAATTATCTAAAAGGCATTTTCTGAAATTTATAAATAAATTACTATCTTTGCCTTCACAATTTTAAGAAATGAACTATAAAACTTCACATCATCATCATTTTCATACTTGCTCTCAGGCGAGGTGTCAGTGATATGTGTATAACTAAAATATCATAAACCCGGCTGAGCAGATCAGGCGGGTTTTTTATTTCCCTCCATGTTTGCTCAGTCAATATTTAAAAGAAAAAATGAGTGAACTGAAAATTGCAATACAAAAAAGCGGACGACTGAGTGAAAACTCAAAAAAACTCCTCGAAGAATGCGGAATAAAATTCTCGAACGGGATAAGTGTTCTTAAAACAAAAGCCAAAAACTTTCCTGTGGAACTTCTCTTTCTCAGAGATGATGATATTCCGCAGTATGTTGAACAGCAGGTAGCCGACATCGGGATCCTGGGCGAAAACATGGTTTTTGAGAAGAATAAAAACGTAACTATAATTGAGCAGCTTGGATTCGCCCAATGCAGGCTCAGCCTGGCAATACCCAAGGAAGATACCTATCCCGGAGTTAAGTACTTCATGAATAAAAAGATAGCAACAAGCTATCCCCGGATCCTTACTGACTTCCTTAATAAAAACGGGATAAAAGCAGAGATTGAGGAGATCAGCGGTAGTGTTGAGATAGCACCCGGAATCGGACTGGCCGACGCAGTTTGCGATATTGTTAGCTCAGGCAGCACACTGCTTACAAACGGATTGCACGAGGTTGAAACAATTCTTAAAAGCCAGGCAGTCATAATAGGCAATAAGAATCTGAGCCCGGAAAAGAAAGAGATCCTTACAAGACTCCTTTTCAGGATAAGGTCAGTGAAAAATGCAAATGAAAATAAGTACATATTACTTAATGCACCTGAATCTGCAATAGATAAAATATGCTCAATCCTGCCCGGTATGAAAAGCCCGACAATTGTACCTCTCGTGGAAAAAGGATGGTGCAGCCTTCACTCTGTAGTAAAGGAAGATGAATTCTGGGAGAGAATAGACCAGCTCAAAGCGGCTGGTGCAGAAGGAATTCTTGTGATACCAATTGAAAAAATGATACTGTAATGAAAATATTTCTTAAACCTGAAAAAGAAACCTGGACAGAGCTCTGCCGGAGACCCGGAATCGAAAAAACGAATCTGGATAATTCTGTCAGTGATATAATCAGGAAAATTAAGTCTGAAAAGGATCTTGCCTTGTTTTATTTTTCAGATAAATATGACGGCATTGTTCCGGGAAGGCTAAAAGTAACTGAAGAAGAAATTCTCCTGGCCAGCCAACAGGTACCTGACAATCTGAAGAATGCAATCAACACTGCGAAGAATAACATTGAAAAATTTCATGCTGTTCAGCTGATTAATGAACCAGCGGTAGAAACGACTAAAGGTATTAAATGCTGGAGAAAAAGTATCTCAATTGAAAAAGTAGGGTTATATGTTCCGGGAGGAAGTGCACCACTTTTTTCAACACTTTTAATGCTTGCAATCCCTGCAAAACTGGCCGGATGCAAAGAGATAATTATTTGTACCCCTCCGCAAAAGGACGGGACTGTAAGTCCTCTGATTCTTTATACTGCATCAATACTGGGTTTAACAAATATATTCAAGTCAGGAGGCGCTCAGGCAATTGCCGCAATGGCATATGGCACCGAGAGTATCCCTGCAGTGTATAAAATTTTTGGTCCGGGGAACCAGTATGTAACAAAAGCAAAGGAGATGGTTCAGATGGATGGTATTGCAATCGACATGCCGGCAGGACCCAGTGAGGTCCTGGTTATAGCAGACGAAAGTGCCAGTCCTGAGTTTATTGCTTCAGACCTCCTTTCGCAGGCGGAGCACGGGCCCGACAGTCAGGTAATATTACTCACCAACAGCAAGGAGCTGATCGGAAAGGTGAAATCTGAAGTGGAAAAACAGACAGAGAAGCTGCCAAGGAAAGATATCGCAGAAAAGGCGCTTGAAAACAGCAAATTAATTCTTCTCTCTTCATTGCAGGATTGTATGGAATTCAGTAATGTATATGCACCTGAGCATTTGATAATAAACACTTTAAATCCTCATGAGGTTTCTGAAGGTGTAATAAATGCAGGATCAGTTTTCCTTGGAAAATTCAGCTGTGAAAGTGCAGGTGATTATGCATCAGGGACTAACCACACCCTGCCCACAAATGGTTTTGCAAGAAACTATAGCGGTGTTTCGGTCGATAGTTTCCTTAAAAAGACTACTTTTCAGGAAATAAGCGCAGAAGGGATAAAAAATCTTGGACCGGCAATAGAACTTATGGCCGAAGCCGAATCATTATCGGGTCACAAAAATGCTGTAAGTGTCAGACTTAAAAGTTTAAAAAATGGTTGATATTAACAAATTAGTCAGGGAAAATATACTCAGACTCACCCCCTATTCCTGCGCAAGGGATGAATACCAGGGTAATTCGGGCATATTCATGGATGCCAACGAGAATCCTTACGGGACTCTGAACCGCTACCCCGATCCTTATCAGCGAAAACTAAAAGCAGCAATTTCAGCATATAAGGGAGTTGGTGAAGAAAAGATTTTCCTCGGAAACGGAAGCGATGAGATAATAGATCTCTGCTTCAGAATTTTCTGTAATCCGGGAGTTGATAAAGTTTTAACCTTCACTCCTACATATGGGATGTACGAAGTTTCAGCTTCAATAAATGATATAAAAATTCTTAAGATTCCGTTGAATACTGATTTTCAGATCGATCTGCCAGGGGTTATGCCATTACTTACAGATAAGAATCTGAAGCTGATTTTCATCTGTTCGCCCAATAATCCGACAGGTAGCAGCATGAATTATACAGATGTTGAAGCCATCCTGAAGAATTATAATGGAATATTATTAATTGATGAAGCCTACATTGATTTCAGCGACAAGCCATCATTCATTACACTTATTGATAAATACCCCAATCTCATCGTAATGCAGACATTCAGCAAGGCTTTCGGACTTGCGGCAGTGAGAGTTGGAATGGCTTTTTCAGGCAATACAATTATTAAGCTTTTCAACAAGGTAAAACCTCCGTATAATATCAGCAAAATAAATCAGAAGGCTGTTTTGCAGAAACTGGAGAAGGCTGATGAATTAAAAATCGTGGTGGCTAAAATTATAAAAGAGAAAATAAGGGTATCATCTGCCCTTAAAAAGCTTAAATTGACAGAAATTGTTTATCCGTCCGATGCCAACTTCCTTCTTGTCAAAGTAAAAGATGCCAACTACATATACAATGCACTTGTCAAAGAGAATATAATTGTGAGGAACAGAACTAGCGTAGTAAACAACTGCCTGCGTATAACAATTGGCACCAGAATCGAAAACAATAAACTGCTTAACACCTTGAAAACTATCAGAGTATGAAGAAGGTACTTTTTATCGACAGGGATGGTACAATTGTTAAAGAAACTGAAGATGAACAGGTTGACAGTTTCGAAAAGATGGTCTTTCTGCCCGGCGCTATTACATGTTTGTCGAAGATTAAAAAAGAGACTGATTTTGAATTCGTTCTTGTAACAAACCAGGATGGATTAGGGACCTCATCATTCCCCGAAGAAACTTTCTGGCCGGTACAGAATAAGATGCTCGAGATACTCGGTGGCGAAGGTGTGGTTTTCAGCGAGATATTTATTGACAAAACCTTTCCTTCGCAAAACGCTCCTACCCGAAAACCTGGCACTGCCATGCTGGTAAAGTACCTGTCACAGGGTGTTGATCTTGAGTCCTCATTTGTAATTGGCGACAGGCTTACTGATATTGAACTTGCAAAAAACCTTGGCTGCAAAGCAATCTTTATTAATGAAAAGAGTTCGGACGAGGCTGCATTATCGACAACGGACTGGAACAAAATCTACAGTTTTCTTAAACAGATTCAGCGTACATCCAGAGTTGAAAGAAAAACATCCGAGACAGATATCGTTGTGGAGATAAATCTTGACGGCTCGGGAAAGAGTTCAATAGATACCGGAATTGGGTTTTTTGATCATATGCTTGAACAGATTTCTAGACATGGCAATCTGGACCTTGAAATAAAAGTAAAGGGCGATCTTAAAATAGATGAGCACCATACAATTGAGGATGTGGCAATTACCCTGGGAACAGCAATTTCAAAAGCTCTGGGTGGCAAAAAAGGAATTGAGAGGTACAGTTTTGTCCTTCCGATGGATGATTGCCTGGCGCAGGTTGCCCTCGATTTTGGAGGAAGGCCATGGCTTATATGGGATGTTGAGTTTAAGAGGGAAATGATCGGTGAAATGCCCGCTGAAATGTTCTTTCATTTCTTTAAATCGTTCAGCGACAATGCAAAGTGCAATCTGAATATTAAAGCCGAAGGTGAAAATGAACATCATAAAATTGAAGCAATATTCAAGGCATTTGCGAAAGCTGTCAGACTTGCTGTAAAACAGACAGATAGCTTTAATTTACCATCAACCAAAGGGAGCTTATGATTGCAATTCTTAAATATAATGCAGGAAATATAACATCTGTTCAGAATGCCCTGACAAGACTTGGTTACGAGAGCATTATTACCGATAATCCCGATGAGCTTATGATCGCCGATAAGGTAATTTTTCCCGGTGTTGGAGAAGCAGGGTCAGCTATGAAATACTTAAAAGAAAGAGAGTTAGATAAAACAATTATTTCACTTAAACAGCCTGTTTTGGGCATCTGTCTTGGTATGCAGCTGATGTGCCTTCATTCGCAGGAAGCTGATACAGAATGTCTTGGAATATTTGACACCTATGTAAAACTATTTCCCCCGGTTGAAAAGATCCCTCACATGGGATGGAATAATTTTCTGACACTGAATGGAGACTTATTTACAGGTGTTAATACTGAGGATGATCTTTATTATGTTCACAGCTACTATGCTGAAATCTGCTCATCCACTATTGCAACCTGCGATTATATACTGCCGTTCAGTGCATCGATGCAGAAAAACAACTTCTATGCAACGCAATTTCATCCGGAGAAATCGGCGGCAACCGGAGAAATAATCCTTACTAATTTCCTTAAACTATGAGAATTATTGTTGCTCTTGACGTAATAGGCGGAAAATGTGTAAGGCTCACCCGCGGGGACTTCAGTACCAAGAAAGTATATAATGAGGATCCTCTTGAAGTTGCAAAAGAGATTGAAGCAAACGGTCTGAGCTATCTTCATCTTGTTGATCTTGACGGAGCAAAAAACAAGAAAATTGAAAACCTTAATATTCTTGAGAAAATTGCTCAGAAAACTAAACTAAAAATAGACTTTGGAGGAGGACTCAGGACATATGACGATCTGCTTACAATTTTTAATGCAGGCGCAAGGCAGGTAACGCTGGGAAGCATAGCTGTAAACTCTCCGGAGCTATTTATCTCGTGGCTGAAAAAACTAGGGCAGGAAAAACTGATTCTCGGGGCTGACTTCATCGACCGGAAAGTATCTGCAGGAGGATGGCTGGAAGGGACGGATAAGGAAATTGTAACCTTTATCTCAGATTACAGATCAAAAGGGGTAAAATATGTGGTTTGCACTGACATCCGGAAAGACGGAATGCTTCAGGGACCTTCACTCGATCTCTACAAAGAGATTCTAGGCAAAGTTAAAATCAATCTTATTGCGAGCGGAGGAATCTCTAAGATTTCAGATATTGAAAAACTAAGGGAGGCTGGTTGCGAAGGTGCGATAATCGGAAAAGCATTTTACGAAGGAAAACTAACCTTAAAAGATTTAAGCTATCAATGTTAAAAAGAAGGATTATTCCCTGCCTCGATATTAAGGACGGGAGAACTGTAAAAGGCATTAATTTTCTAAACCTGAGAGATGCGGGCGATCCTGTGGAACTTGCTAAGATTTATATACAACAGGGAGCCGATGAGCTTGTATTCCTTGATATTACTGCAACAATTGAAAACAGGAAAGCTCTGGCTGGGCTTGTAGAAAGAATCGCAGCTGAGATTAACATCCCGTTCACAGTCGGAGGCGGAATAGATACAATTGAAGATGTTTCTGTTCTCATAAGATCGGGTGCTGATAAAGTTACACTCAATTCATCTGCAGTCAGAAGACCGGAGCTTATAACTGAAATTGCCGGGCAGTTCGGCAATCAGTGCGTTGTGGTGGCAATCGATACAAAATTCATTGACAATGAGTGGATTGTGTATGTTAACGGAGGAAGAACCCCAACCATGCTAAAAGCTAAAGACTGGGCCGGAAAGGCAGAGGAGCTTGGTGCTGGTGAAATTCTTTTAACTTCAATGAATAACGACGGGATGAAAACCGGTTTTTCAATTGACATTACTGGAGAAGTAAGCAGCAGTGTAAATATTCCTGTAATTGCTTCAGGCGGAGCAGGAACAATGGAGCACTTCAGGGATGTGTTTTTCAATACCGGATGCAGTGCGGCTCTGGCAGCGAGTATTTTCCATTTTGGAGAAATAGATATAAGGGATCTTAAAAACTATCTGAGAAACGAGAATATTTCAGTACGATAATGACTCCAGTATCTCTCTGTATTACTGCCCCCAACCCCCTAAAGGGGGCCTAAATATGGCTGGATTTAGCCCCCCTTCAGGGGGGATGGGGGGCGAAAGATTGAGGCATAAAAACTTATTTACTAAATCAATTATTATGAATATTGATTTTTCAAAAGGAAACGGCCTTGTACCGGTTGTTATTCAGGACAATAACACCCTTCAGGTGCTCATGGTTGGATACATGAACGAAGAGGCCCTTGAAAAAACAGAAAAGGAAGGTAAGGTCACATTTTTCAGCAGGAGTAAAAACCGCCTCTGGACAAAAGGTGAAACTTCCGGGAACTGGCTCCTGGTTAAGGAGATCTTAGCCGATTGTGATAATGATTCATTACTGATAAGGGTAAACCCTGTCGGACCAACATGTCATACAGGAAGCATTTCATGTTTCGGGGATGCAACTCCAAAAGGATTTATTTATCAGCTTGAAGGGATTATAAATCAGCGTATTGATAATGACATGCTTGATTCCTATACAAATAAACTTTACAAAAAAGGAATTAATAAGATTGCACAGAAAGTTGGAGAGGAAGCAGTGGAACTTGTAATTGAAGCCAAGGATGAAAACCTCGATTTATTTAAGAACGAGGCTGCTGATCTGCTTTACCATGTCCTGATCCTACTAAAGGCCAAAGGAATTAATCTGCAGGATATTGAGGAGGTACTTCAGATCAGGCATAAGCAATAATAATCGGATCATTCGGCCTTACAAAAATGATTCATGTTTTTGATATTCCTTTGTGTACCTTAGTGTTAACCTTAGTGTTCCTTCGTGGTTAATATTTTTTATTTTACCACAAAGGGACACAAAGGATACTCAAAGGGGCACAAAGTATTTAAAACCAATAATTCAAGATTTGCCTGATCGAGATATAAATGATAACAAATCGTAACAAAATATTCAGTTTTTATGATTTTTTGCTTGTATTTTTAAAAAATAGACTACTTTTGTAAACCAATAAAGCGACCAAATGAATATTGTATACAATTATTTTATATCTTTTTATTACTTCTTTTTTTACTTTAAAAAGAGATAAAGGGATTTTTGTATACAGATAATTATAAATTATATGAATCAAGGGTCCCGGAAAGGGGCCCTTTTTTTATGCAAAATACTTATTATGAAAGTTTCGATACAGGGAGAGAAAGGATGTTTTCACGAAGTAGCCGCAAGGCAGTATTTCAGTTATGATGAGGTGGATATCGTGCCATGCCCAACATTCGATCTTACTCTGAATACGCTAAAAGCAGGAGCATGTGACTTTGCTGTTATGGCAATTGAAAATGCCAGATCGGGCAGCATATTGTATAATTACACTCTGATCAGGGAATCTGGCATGAAGATACTGGGTGAGCATAACCTCAGGATTAAACAGAATCTGATGGCATTACCCGGGCAGTCTCTTTCAGATATCAGGGAAATAAGATCGCATCCGATAGCTATAGCTCAGTGCATGACATATCTGAATCAACATCCCGGGATCATTCTTATTGAAAGCGACGATACTGCAGGCAGTGCCCGCGAGATAAGTGAAACAAAAGCATCAGGTGTCGGGGCAATTGCCTCATCAATTGCGGCTGAGATCTATGGGCTTGATATTCTTGCACATGGCATTGAGACGTACAAACAGAACTATACCCGTTTTCTTATTGTAGGCGAAGAGAGCCACGGCAACACTTCGGGAAATAAAGTCTCAATCTGTTTTTCAACCGGTCACAAACCAGGTTCACTGGCCGCAGTACTTGTGAAGCTTGCCGAATATGATATTAACCTCACCAAAATTCAATCTGTCCCGAGATTAAATGGTGAATGGGAATATATGTTCTACCTCGACCTTGAATTAAATAAGAATACAAAATCGGATGTAATTAAACGTATTCTCGATAAATACACAAGCAACCTCGAAATACTCGGAGTATATTATAAAGGAGATATGCTGTATGATAGTTAAACCTGCAGAACGTACCGGAATGGTACAGGAATATTATTTTTCTAAAAAGCTTGCCCAGATAGACAAAATGAGGCGGGAAGGATCTGATATTATCAATCTGGGAATTGGCAGTCCCGATCAGCCTCCCTCACAAAACACTGTCAATGCTTTGATTGAAGAGGCTAAAAAATCAACTTCACATGGTTATCAGAGTTATACCGGCATTCCTCCTTTGAGAAAAGCCTTTTCTGAATGGTATAAAAAATACTTCAGTGTTGACCTTAATCCCGATAACGAGATCCTGCTTCTTATGGGGAGTAAGGAAGGAATAATGCATATCAGTATGGCATTTGTAAATCCCGGCGATGAGGTTTTGATTCCGGATCCCGGGTATCCGACATATACTTCGGTAACAAATCTGGTTGGCGGCATTGTAAGAAAATACAACCTGACTATTGAAAAAGGATGGTTTCCTGATCTTGAAGAGCTAGAAAAGAGCGATCTGAGCAAGGTAAAAATAATGTGGGTCAATTATCCTCATATGCCAACCGGAACTCCCGGATCACTTCTGATGTTCAGAAAGCTTGTTGCATTTACACAGAAGCATGGAATCTTGCTTTGCAATGATAATCCTTACAGCTTCATTCTCAATAAAAATTACATTAGCATGCTCCAGGTGGAAAATTCACGGGAAAATGTTCTTGAACTTAATTCCTTGAGCAAATCGCATAACATGGCAGGCTGGCGGGTTGGAATGGTTGCAGGGAACAGCGAATATATAGCTGAGATCTTAAAGGTAAAAAGCAATATGGATTCCGGAATGTTCCTTGCAATGCAAATAGCTGCCATTGAGGCGCTTAATAATCCTGAATCGTGGTACGATGAGGTTAATGCAGTATATGAAAAAAGGAGAAAAATTGTTGAGGAAATAATGGATCTGCTAAAATGCAGATATGATAAAGCACAGGTAGGGTTATTTGTCTGGGGACGGATTCCGGAACATATAAAAAGTTGCGAAGCATATATTGAGGATATTCTGAACCGGGCAAATGTATTTATCACGCCAGGTTTCATCTTCGGCGAAAATGGAGAAAGATACCTTCGTATTTCACTCTGCGCAACAGAAAAAAGGCTTATGGAGGCAAAAGAACGATTATTAAAGTTATAGCTTTGCGGCCCTCTGCGTACCTCTGCGTTAAAATTTTTCTTTACCGCAGAGATCCGCAGAGCTCTAATTGTAAATTGAGAAATTATTTAAATACATCTAATAGAAATGACAATTGCAGTAGTAGGAATAGGACTGATAGGCGGCTCGCTGATGGTTGATTTGAGAAAGCGCGGATTTGCCGGAAAAATAATCGGGGTAGATACAAGCGTTCACCATCAGAACATTGCCCTTTTATGCGGACTGGTTGATGAGAATGACACTCTTGAAAATGCAATTGAAAAAAGCGATATAATAGTTCTTTCAACACCCGTAAATTCTAACTGTAAGATGCTTCCCGGGATTCTCGACAAAATACAGGGCACCTCAAAAATTGTCACCGACATGGGATCAACGAAAGGGAGCATTGCAGAGATTTCAAAAAACCATCCGGGAAGGGGAAGATATGTTGCTGTCCACCCCATGGCCGGAACTGAATATTCAGGACCGCTGGCAGCGATCGGTAAGCTTTTTGATTATAAGACGGCTATTATCTGCGACAGGGAACTCAGTGACCCTGATGCACTTCTTACAGTTGAAAAAATGCTCGATACCCTTAATATGCATAAGGTTTATATGAATTCGAGTGACCATGATGTGCACGTTGCATATATTTCGCATATTTCGCATATAACTTCTTTTTCTCTGGCATTAAGTGTCCTTGAAAAAGAACAGGAAGAGCAGAACATACTGGCACTTGCGGGTGGAGGATTCGAAAGTACCGTACGCCTTGCAAAAAGTAACGGGGAAACATGGGCTCCTATCTTTCTGGAGAATTCAAATTACATTCTGGAAGTAATGGATACATACATTGAGAAAATGAACCTCTTCAGAAAAAAAATATCAGAAAAAGATATGACAGGACTGAAGGAGCTTATGGAAGAGGCGAATAAGATCAGGAAGATATTGAACTAAGAACATTTGAACAAATGAACTAAGAACAAACGAAGTGAAAAAATATAATCATTTACACAATGGAAATTAAACTTAAGAATTCACTAATAAGCGACTGGAGAGGTTATAAAGGAAGGCCTTTTCTGATTTCCGGTCCGTGCAGTGCAGAAACCGAGGAACAGGTAATGGAAACTGCCAGACAACTGGCTGCATTAAACCAGATAAGTGTCTATCGTGCAGGGATCTGGAAACCAAGAACCAGGCCAAATTCTTTTGAAGGGGTTGGCTCTGAGGGATTAAAATGGCTCAGAAGGGTTAAGCAGGAAACAGGTCTGCTTGTCGGAACTGAAGTGGCTAATGAAAAACATGTTTATGAGGCCCTTAAATACGGAGTAGATTTGTTATGGATCGGAGCAAGAACATCTGTTAATCCTTTCACAGTGCAGGAGATTTCAGATGCTCTTAATGGGGTTGACGTCATGGTACTTGTTAAGAATCCAATAAATCCCGACATCGAATTATGGATTGGAGCTATTGAACGTATTGCCAGGGCAGGGATTACAAGAATCGGTGCAATTCACAGAGGCTTTTCATCTTACGAAAAAACATTATACCGTAATCAGCCTAACTGGCAGCTGCCAATAGAATTACGCAGACGTATTCCTGATCTTCCAATAATTTGTGACCCCAGCCATATAGGAGGTGCAAGACAATATCTTCATGAGATCTCACAAAAAGCGATGGATCTCAACTTCGACGGGTTAATGATTGAATCACATATCGATCCTGCAAATGCATTAAGCGATTCAGCACAGCAGCTTACCCCGAATGATCTTAAAGAACTGCTCAGCAGACTTATACTAAGAAATGCTAGCACTAACGATCCTAAACTGCTTGATGTTCTGGGCGAACTCAGGCAGCAGATTGATGTTTATGATGATCATCTTTTAGATCTTATGGAAAAAAGAATGAAAATCGCAGAAACAATAGGACATTATAAAAAGGAAAATAATATCACTATCTTGCAGAGTACCCGATGGGATGAAATTATAAGCAAAGTAATTGTAAAAGGTAACGCAAAAGGACTTAGTCCAGAGCTGATTGATACAATTTTCAAGGCTATACATCAGGAGTCCATTAACCATCAGATGAAGGTTATGAATAACGGAATTAAAGATCCGATTAAAAAATAAAACTCAAAAAGAATATGGAAAGATATGTTGATCCGTCTGCAATAAAAGGAGTAATTAAAGCTCCGGCTTCGAAAAGCATGACTCAGCGGGCAATTGCCGCTGCATTATTAACCGACGGACAAAGTATTATCCATAATCCATCTTACTGCGATGACTCGCTTGCGGCAATGAGTATTGCTGTTGGTTTGGGAGCGCGTGTAGAGCCAAGCCAGAATGAATTAAAAATAAACGGATCAGCCATACTCAAAGAGCCAAAACTTAGCTGCGGTGAATCGGGCCTTGCCATCCGTATGTTCTCCCCTATTGCAGCTTTATACCCTGTTGAGATTACAATGGCAGGTGCCAATTCCCTTAAGAAAAGGCCGATGAAAATGATTGAGGAAGCCCTCAATCAGCTTGGTGTAAAATGTACAACAACAGGAGGATTTCTGCCAATTACAATTCAGGGGCCGTTAAAAGGTGGTAAAATCGAAATAGACGGATCGATAAGCAGCCAGCTTCTTACAGGTCTCTTAATGGCACTTCCTCTGGCAGAAAAAGACTCAGAAATTACAGTCAGAAATCTGAAAAGCAAGCCATATATAGATATGACGATTCAAATCCTGAAATTATTCGGGATAACAATTCACAATGAGAATTATTCAGTTTTTAAGGTTCCCGGGAAACAAAAATATACACCTTATAATTACACTGTTGAAAGTGACTGGAGCGGAGGTGCATTTCTTCTTGTTGCAGGTGCAATTAACGGCGATTTGTCTGTGACAGGTCTCAACCCGGCAAGCTGGCAGAGCGATATGGCAATTCTTAAAGTGCTTGAAAAGGCAGGTGCAAATATGAAAGTAGGCAAAGATTCGATTGAAATTAAGAAATCAAACCTTAAAGCATTTGATTTTGATGCAACTGAATCACCGGACCTTTTCCCTCCTTTGGTTGCGCTTGCTTCCTACTGCGCGGGGAAATCAACAATAAAAGGGGTTTCGAGACTTATCTACAAAGAGAGCGACAGGGCAAATGCCCTTAAAGAGGAATTCGGAAAGATGGGAATTAATATTGCCATCAACGAAGATGTTATGACCATAACAGGAGGAAAACCTGCAGGGGCCCATACAGAGTCCCACGATGATCATCGCATTGCAATGGCTGTCGCTGTTGCAGCATTGGGTGCATCGGAGAGAGTGTTTATTCATGATTCACAATGTATTGCGAAATCATATCCGGGATTTTTCGATGATCTCAGGCATCTGGGAGCTGTGGTACATGAATAACAAGAGGAAAATAATTGATTTTATATTGATAATTTAAATTTTTAGTTATTTTTGCTTCCATGAATTCAAAACTGTTTTATATCTGGTCTTGGCGCGGCGCATCAAATGATGCTGTGAGACAAGCCATTATATAACATTAATAAGATATTATATTTATATAAGCACGCTGTTCACAGTGTGCTTTTTTTATGTAAAAATTTACCCAAACTATAAAAATCAATAAAAAATGGAAAAGATCAAAAAAATCATCTTAAGCGACAGTGAAATGCCAAGGCAATGGTATAATATTCTGGCGGACATGCCAAATAAGCCTATGCCTCCGCTTCATCCAGGAACAAAACAACCAATCGGACCAGAGGATCTTGCACCTTTATTCCCAATGGAACTTATTAAGCAGGAAGTTTCTTCCGAGAGGTATATTGATATACCGGATGAAGTGCTCGACCTGTACAAAACCTATCGCCCGTCTCCCCTGTTCAGAGCATCAAATCTTGAAAAAACTCTCGGAACAAAAAGTAAGATTTATTACAAGTATGAAGGTGGCAATTACTCAGGGTCACACAAAGCCAATACAGCAATCCCACAGGCTTATTACAACAAACAGGAGGGAGTACGAAGAATAACAACAGAAACAGGTGCCGGACAATGGGGCTCTGCAATGAGCTTTGCCTGTAACCATTTCGGTCTTGAACTGCTTGTATTTATGGTAAGAGTAAGTTACGACAACAAACCTGGCCGAAAGCTGTTGATGAATGTCTATAATGCTAAGGTACTTGCCTCTCCGAGTTCAATGACAGAATACGGAAGGAAAGTCCTTGAACTGGATCCCGACTCACCCGGAAGCCTTGGTATTGCAATTTCTGAAGCTATTGAGATTGCCAGCCAGGATGCTTATACAAAATATTCGCTTGGCAGTGTACTTAATCATGTGAGTCTGCACCAGACAATTATTGGTCAGGAGGCTCTAATTCAAATGGAAAAAGCGGGTGATTATCCCGATGTTGTAATCGGCTGTTTTGGAGGGGGATCAAACTTCTCAGGAATTGCATTTCCTTTCCTACGTGAAAAACTGCTTAACAAAAAACCTGTTAGGCTTGTGGCTGTAGAACCGGCATCGTGCCCAAAACTTACAAAAGGTAAGTTCATGTACGATTTTGGTGACTCGGCAGGAATGACACCTCTTCTTCCGATGTACACTTTAGGTCATAATTATATTCCCGAAAAGATTCATGCCGGAGGTTTGCGTTATCATGGAGCAGGTGTTCTCGTAAGCCAGCTCCTGAAAGATGGTTTTGTGGAAGCCAAGGCAAAATTGCAAAGAGAATGTTTTGAGGCAGGAGTGCTGTTTGCGAGAAATGAAGGTATTCTTCCGGCACCTGAGTCGACATATGCAATCGCAGGAGCTATGGATGAAGCAAGAAGGGCGGATATTGAGGGAGTGTCAAAAACAATTCTGTTCAACCTTAGCGGTCATGGACATTTCGATATCTCCGCTTATGAGAAATATTTTGAGAACAACCTCCCCGATCATTCATTGTCGGATGCTGAGATTGAAGATGCTATTTCGAAAATAAATATAACTGTTTAGGCATATTTTGTTTTCCTATGTGCAACTCTGTGCTTCTCTGTGTAACTCTGTGAAATGTTCTTTAAGAACTAACACAGAGTGACACAGAGGCCTTAAGCGCGGAGTTTATCCCGCAAGGCTGGGCGCTATGACTGCACAGAGAGCCACAGAGAATAAACTGCTAAAAATCTGAGTATGAGGTCGGGTGCATCAGGTATGGATTAACTTTAGAGACAGTATTCTTATACTCCTCCAATCCTGACATTTTTTTCCATCCCTCTGAATCTACAAAAGACTTCCAATGCTCATCATGAGATTTCATATCTGAATATGTAGTCATGTATATGAGTCTGGGCATCAGACTTCCTGAGATAACCTCTCCGTAAAAAACAGCGTTCGAGCCAATCTTTTCAAATAATGCAATCTCGCCGCCATCGTTGAACATTTCACGCTTTTTTGCAGCTTTTGCGTCAGTGGCGCTCTCATAACTCCTGTATTCATAAATCCTTTCTGACATCGGAGTTGTATAACTTGGTGCGCGGAACTGTGGCATACCGGCAAATGCTTTGCATAAAATGGTCTCATACCTTACATAAGGAGGATCATCATAAGGAGCATCCAGAAATGCTTTTCCTGCTTCGGCATATACCTTATCTTTTGCGAGCAGTTCAGGTAATTGCGTATACTGCTCAATTGTTTTATACGGGATAAAAACATAAACAAATTTCCCGAATGCTGTATCTGCTTCAATTGGTTTAAAAACACCAACTTTTGGAATACCTGCTTTATGGAGTGCAGGGAGGAAGGCATCTTTCAGGTAAGCATCAACCTTAGCCTCCTGAGCTTTTCCGGAGATTCTGTAAATTTTTATCTCATAGTACTCCTGCTTTGCAGCGGGAACACCAAAACTGCGAAATCCGGACGATAATATCAGCACTAAGAACAGAGCTGTGAGTGATCGGTTTAAAATTTTTGATTTTTTCATAGTAAATAACTGGTTTAAAGATTATTATGATATAGTCTATTTTTGTTCTTCCTTCGTGTTCCTTTGAGAAACCTTTGTGTTACTTTGTGGTTAATTAGGTTTGTTCTTTACCACAAAGGGACACGAAGGTAAACAAAGGAACTAATTTTAGCCGTTAATTATTTCGTTAATTAATATGCTTTTGAGAATTCCTGAAAAATCTTATTTGCCTCTTCATCTGTTAATTCTGAACCTGACTTAATATGTATTCTATGGTAAAATGTAACAGATTTTCCACTTTCGATTATCAATTTTACCTTCTCCTTTTTTGGATCGTATGAATTATGTCCCAGATTGTTCAAAGAGAATAATCCATATCCGCGGGCATGAGCATATGCAGGAAAACCTATGTTTTTAGGATTATCGAAGATTGCAATTGAAACAGGAACTTTGTCTTTTAATCCCGACAAAATAACCCATTCATTTCTTGTTCCCCAAACTGCATCGCCCTTTAATCCCTTGCTTGATAAAAACATTCCGGAAACTCCGGTATTATCTACAGCAGGAACCTTAGTCGGATTGCCCTTATCATCTGTAAATATAAGTGACTCATTTGAAGGCATTTCAAATGCCCTGTCGACTCTTATCGCAATTAATCCTTCTTTGCTGTCGCCAATTGTTACATTACCATTTGCAGCAGTAAGTGTGGAAATATGGTCGATAGTTCTTGAACTGCCATCGCCTGAAAAGATGTAGATGGCAGTTTCATTGAAGAGAATATTTCCCTTATTGTCTTTCCATTTTGTTTCTACTTCAAGATATCCTTTTTTACCATCTTCAGCCTTAATAATTTTTTGATTTTCAATATGCCCGTAATTATCTTTCTTGTCTTCCGCAATTGCAGAAGAGTTATTCCAGAAATCGAGTCCGTTAATATCGCCATGATTAAACCAGATTCCTATATGATGAGGGTGATCGACCCTTTCTCCTTTACGCGGGGCTATCGGAAAACCTCTTGTTATATCAGGTCCGTTTGGTGCCAGGACTGGAAACAAAAATGGTTTTTCAATATTTGAAGGATAGCAGTAAGAGGTAAAAAAACTCCCGTCAATAAATATATCAACCTTTTGTTTGTCATCGGCCCTTACAACAGTTACTCCTTTTTCAACTGATGGTTTTTCTTTTTTAGCACCATATGAAGTGATAAAAATTGTAAGAAGCAAAAGTATTGATGAAATACTGATAAAAGTAAAACCTATGTTAACCGTTCCTTTCATAAGACATAAATTTATTTAAATTTTGGCTACCCTAACTTTTTTAAATTACAATTAAAGATATTACTGCTTTTTTCAGATTTTGCGAACCTTTACTGAGAAAGCAGCAGCAGGATTTTTTACAAGAAGCTGATCAATCTCCGGTTGTAAAAAACCCTCCTTCAGGAGTTGCGGAACCAGTATTTCAAACTGATCTGTATACCCCCTGTATTCTCCTCCGTTTTCTTCCCCCGGACGATACCACCCCGCATCATGCGACAGGAGTATTTTATTAAGTAATCCATTATCTTTCAGATTTTTAATCATACTCACATACTCTCCTGTATTATCACTGCTATAGCCGTCAAGACTGATCCATGCTCCCATTTTTGCTGCCTTAACATGGAAACTCAGATCTTTTTCGGCTTGAGCATGCACCCATATGAATGCTTCAGGAGCAACACCAGCCTCCTTCAAAATCTCCAGTTCTTCAAATGCAGGAACTGCCGGACCGGTGTGAGAAGCAATTATGAGTCCGGTCTCAAGGTGTGTCAAGGCTGCTGCCTCAACCAGCTTCTTATCTATATCAGACAATGATCCTGCATCAACACCTACTTTGATAAAGCCCGGCCTGATTCCTGTGCCACCTATCCCGTTCCTCCATTCATCAATCCATCTTGAAGCCAGTTTCTCAGCCGATTCCAAGTAAGCATGCTTTGGTATATATTTATCTCCTGCAGCGCCATAATATCCGGTATTAGTAATGATCTGCATTCCTGAAGCATCCGACAGAGATTTAAGCAATAACGGATCACGACCGAGATAATCAGGAGTACATTCCACGAAAGTCTGACAACCAAGCTTTCTTATTTCAACAAGAAACGGAAGTGCTTTTTCGGACACTTTAAGTTTATCCCATCTGTTTTCGTTTATTGAATCGGCACCTATAAAATCTACAAGAATGTGCTCATGAGTCAGCGAAACTCCCATTTTCACAGCAGGAACCGGACCATTAACAGTCATTATTGTATTGTCTGGCTTTTGGCTGCAGCCAGAGAAGAAGATAAAAAATATGAGAATGAAGAACCGGATAAGATTTTTCATGGTAATCAGATTTAATTCCCAAATATCACAATTCTATTTTAACTTCTTTTGTGATTCTAAAAAAATACTACTTTTAAAACTTATTATTCAATACAAGTAATTAAGGTAATGGAAAACATAAACAAACCGGCTGTTAAAAGATTATACTCACTTGATGCATTAAGGGGATTTGACATGTTCTGGATAATGGGCGGTGAGGGAATATTTGTCGCTCTTGCTGCACTGACAGGCTGGCCAATATTTGAATGGTGGGCAAAACAGCTTGACCATGTCCCGTGGCATGGGTTTGTGTTTTACGATATGATCTTCCCTCTTTTCCTTTTTATAGCAGGGATCTCTTTTCCATTCTCCCTTGCAAAGCGAATTGCCAGTAATGACCCCCGGTCTTCAATCTATAAACATGTTATTACCAGAGGGTTTGTACTTGTGCTTTTGGGGATTATATATAATAATGGTATTAAATTCGATTTTGAACATCTGCGTTACGGGAGTGTCCTGGGAAGAATCGGACTTGCCTGGATGTTTGCCGCACTCATTTTCATGAATACAAGACTCTCAGTAAGGATAGTATGGTTATTTGTGATTCTTTTAGGATACTGGATTCTGTTGATGCTTTTCCCTGCACATGACCTTGGTTCAACAGACATGTATTCCAGGGAAGGTAACCTGGCCAGTCATATCGATCGTCTTATAATGCCGGGGAGATTGTATCTCGGTAATCACGATCCTGAAGGTTTATTCAGCACAATTCCTGCTATTGGGACAGCGCTTCTGGGAATGCTTACAGGAGAATTTATGTTATCAAATTACCTTAGCGATAAACCTTATAAAAAGGTACTATACCTTGTGCTTGCTGCAATTGCACTAATGGTGATTGGCCAAGTCTGGAACCTGACTTTCCCTATAAACAAGAACATCTGGACCAGTTCATTTGTATGTTTCGTTGGAGGATTAAGCCTTTTGCTGTTTTCAATATTTTATTTGATAATCGATGTCCTGGATTATAAAAAGTGGGCATTCTTTTTTGTGGTAATCGGTGTTAATCCTATAACAATATATCTTACAGAAAGGATAGTAAGTTTCAGAGCTGCAAATAAGTTTTTCTTCGGAGGGTTAACAGCATTAATGCCTGAAACATGGGCGCCATTAATTGATGCGTTAGGAATTACTGCTATTGCATGGGTATTTCTATACATCCTTTATAAGAAGAAGATCTTCCTCAAAGTATAGTTACAGTAAATATTCCGGCAGCAGACTGCTTTAATTAGGACATACATTAATATATGAGAGCCACATCAATATCCAGGTCACTTATTTTAATCAGCCTGTTCCTTTGTCCGTTTATTAATTCTATATGGATTAATTCACAGCCAACTGTTATAGATATGCTAACCACTAATAAAACAGGCTCTCATTCCGAGGACTTTTTTCCCAAAAAGGATCTGATGAAGATCGGAGTATTCTATTATCCCGAGCAATGGCCCCATAACGAATGGGAAAGAGACTTTAAAAATATTGCCGGATTTGGTTTTGACTTCACCCATCTTGCCGAGTTCTCATGGGCACTTCTTGAGCCTGAAGAGGGTAAATTTGATTTTACATGGCTTGATGAGGCCATTGATATGGCAAACAAAGCCGGCTTGAAAGTTATTTTGTGTACTCCGTCACTTTGTCCACCTGCATGGATGGGAGATAAATATCCTGAAGTTTATCTTGTCGGACCAGAAGGAAGGCGCAGGGAACACGGGAACAGGGCAAATGCCTCACTTGCAAATCCTGTTTACCAGAGCTTCACCGATAAAATTGTAACAGCAATGGCTGTCTATTACGGAAAAGATAAAAGGATCTGGGGATGGCAAATTGATAATGAGCCACTTGCAGTTCCTGATTACAGTCCTTCCTCCCGCGATGCTTTCAGGATCTGGCTTAAGAATAAGTATGGAACAATTGAGAAACTCAATGATGCCTGGGTTGGCAGTTTCTGGAGCACAAAATATTTCAGTTTTGATCAGGTCATTATTCCGAATGAAGCGCTTGCAGTTGAAGATAAACTCAGTCCGCATGCACTTCTTGATTTTCAGAGGTTCACAGCCGATGTTACTGCAGGGTTTCTAAACAAGCAGGCAGATATACTGCGCAATCATATCCTGCCTCAGCAATGGATTACATCAAATTACATAAATGTAAGTATCTCAGCCGACCCGCGAAGGTCAGACCACCTTGATTTCCCAACGTTTACAATGTATCCTGTAAGCGGAAAGAATGAGCTTGGCGGAAATAATTTCAGAACAGGTATACCTTTCCGTATTTACGAAGCCTGCGATTATTATCGTCCTATTAAAGGTTTAACAGGACTGATGGAACTCCAGCCCGGTCAGGTAAACTGGGGCTCAATAAATCCCCAGCTTTTACCGGGAACAGTACATATGTGGATTATGCAGGCTTTCGGAGGAGGCTGCTCTTTTCTTTGCACATACCGTTACCGCCATCCACTCAGAGGAAGTGAAATGTATCATGAGGGAATTGTCGGAACAGATGGTGTAACTCTTTCACAGGGTGGAAAAGAGTTTGTTCAGGCTATCGGGGAAATAAAAAAACTCAGAGAATTATACGATGCCAGTGCAAAGATGCCACCTGAATTCAGTAACCGCAGGACTGCATTCCTCTGGAACCATGAAAACATGTGGGACCTCGATATTCAAAAGCAGACAACATTATGGAATACATGGAGAAACAGGAACAACTATACATCTGCAGTTAAATCGACCGGGGCCCCAATGGATTTTATTTCAGAAAACGATGATTTTTCGGACTATCCCTTTATTGTGGCTCCTTCATATCAGCTTATTGATAACAATTTGGTAAATAAGTGGTTAGAATATGTAAAAAGTGGCGGGCATCTGATTCTTTCGTCACGCACGGGACAAAAAGACAGAAACGGACATTTCTTTGAAGCTGCCTGGGCAGCACCTCTTAAGCCACTTATCGGGGCAGATCTTGATTTCTTTGATATGCTTGTTCCCGACACAACTGGAACAGTTGCTTCAGGCAAAATGAAGTTTAAATGGAATGTCTGGGCAGAAATACTTACACCTGAAAAAGGAACGGATGTTTTAGCTTCATTTACAGATCAGTACTATACCGGAAAAGCTGCAGCAATTACCCGCAAAATCGGGAAAGGAAGCGTAACATATATCGGGGTTACAACACAGGATGGAGGGTTGGAAAGGTATCTTGTACGTGAAGTCTATAAAATGGCAAATGTTGTTATAGAAGATCTTCCGCGCGGAGTGTATCACGAATGGAGAGACGGATTTAATATTGCAGTTAATTATACAGACAAACCATTCAATGTATCAATAAAAGATAAGTCCGGGGTTCTGATTGGAGACAATCCATTAAAAACGGCAAATGCAATAGTCTGGATTACTAAATAACTGAATTCCGTCTGACTGCCTCTCCCGAGCTATTTTTCAACTTAATCAACTTTCTCTTCCTTGTCACCTTTTGGTTTCTTGCTTTCCTTCTCCTTTTTAGGCTCCTTCTCTTTTGGCTCTATTGATTTGCTGAGCTTATAAACTTCAGTACCTGCCAGGAGAAAACATCCCAGGCCTGCATCATCATAACCGTAATCAGAATCGTATTCTACGGGCTGACTGTCTTTAGGTCCGGTACCTTCACCTTGTACATATCCAATAAATCCATCAGGATGAAGTGACTCTTTTATTATTGCATTCCAAGCTTTCATTACAACAGGCAGGTATTCCTTTTTGCTTATAATATCCTGATTAATAGCCCATGCCATGCCATACACAAACAGGGCAGAACCTGTGAGTTCCTTACCACCGAAGTTACCCGGATCTTTCAGACTTACATTCCAGAAGCCATCAGTTCTCTGAAGAGGGACAAGTGCTTCAAACATTTCTGTCAGGGTTTCGGTATATTCTTCTTCATATTTATTTTTTTTAGGCAGGAATTCAAGTGTCCTTACAAGAGCTGCTACTGCCAGGCCATTGCCCCTCGACCAGTAACAGTCTTCTCCGTTTGGCTCTTTGTAAGGGGCAGCAAAATCCTTACTATACCACCACAGATTATCCGTTGGATTATATAGTCCGCCTGTACCTTCCTTCTGCTTAAGGTCGAGGTACATCTCGTTCATTCTGTCGAAATAATTCTCATTATTATAGATTTTGCCAAGCCTTGCAAATACCGGCATTGCAATCATAAGATCTTCCAGCCGGTTCCAGTCATCAGCTTTTTCAGTCAAAAGCATGTTGTCAATGCAAGCCCTGATATTCCTTATCCTTTCTTCCTTATACCTGTTCATCATATATAGATCGATATAGATCTGGCCAATGGACTGGTTTTCGGTATTCCGTGAATTTGTTCCAAGAGGCAAACCCCAGAGATTGAACTGGGCCCATTTCATGATACTGTTGCTATAGGCTGTATCGGGTTTTATCCTGTAAAGTTCCATAAGACCTTCAAAATAAATACTTCGGCTCCAGCCACTGATTTTTGTCTTACTTACATCCGGATGCTTTTCGGTGAAATACTTATTTGCAAGTATCATCGATTCCATGGTCTGCTTACTTGAAACATTCTGACCATAAGTGTCGAGAAACGCAATAAGTAAAATTCCTTGTAAAATAATTATGCGGAGGGCTTCAAAAGGTTTATTCATGGTTTGTTTTCAATATTTTTCAAAAGTTACTCTTTTTTGCCTTTGTGTTCCTTTGAGTTGCCTTTGTGATCCTTTGTGGTTATTTTTTCTTTACATTACTTAATAATAACTCCGTCAGATTCTCAGCAGCTTTCATATTTTCAAAAGTAACAGGCAATATAGCATGATCAATATATTCATTATAGATCCACGGGTCGCCTATTGCAAAAACATATCCTTTACCGTATTTATTTTCAGCCATAAGCACTTTCCCATTTTCGGTAAGAATTGCTTTTGCAGTACCTGAAAGGTTAATGTCGGAAACCTCCTTCATAAAAATTTTTGAAACACCTTTGAATAACTGATGTTCCGGAAGATCTGCACATGCACCCATTTCATAATTATCGGTAACCGGATGCAAAGAAACATGGTTAAAAGTTATACCGAACTCAGACATTAGTTTATTAAGATGGGTGAATTCACAATTCGGTCCGTCGTTTGCCAGAACAGCCAGAACTCCTCCCCTTTTTACCCATTGTCTAATTGCTTCAATATGAATACTTGCTATATAATTCGGATATGAAGATTCCGTCGTAGAATCGGGATCAACAATAATATAAATGTCTAATTTACTTAAGGCTTTGGAATCGGGTCTGCCAACAGTTGAAATAACTGCACCTTTCGACGTAAAAATCTGTCCCCATTTTGAATAGCCGCTGAATGCAGTATCGCTCCAGAGGTAATGAAAAGGGGTTGAAGTTTCAGCTTTTGTTTCTTTGTTAAAAAAGTTATCAAGTCCAACTGCCTTCTGAGAAACAGCATTCTGCGAAGCTAAAAAAGATAAAGAAAAAATCGCGAATATTAACAGTTTACCGGGGAAATTTTTCCTCTCCATTATTTGAAGTTTTTTGCAATTCAAAAATATAAAACATTAATGATGAACCATAATATTAAAAAAGATATTCAAATGGCAGTATGAATTTTTATCTTTGCCTTTGTGCCTTGGCGCCTTGGTGGCATAAACTTATGAGCCACCAAGACGCTAAGGCACTAAGTAGCACCAGAAATTATTTAAAATTAACTTTACCCAAGATGAAAGCTTTAATTAAGAAATCTATTATTTCAACATTCTTTCTACTATCATTCATTTCAATTTATAGTCAGGACAAGAACAATTCAATCAGACCCGGTCAGATCTGGCCTGATAATGAGGGGAAACATATTAATGCTCATGGCGGGGGGATTATCTTTTATAATGACACATATTACTGGTTTGGTGAGTACAGATTACCCCGCTCAGAAAATGATAAGAGCCGTTATGGTGTCAGCTGCTATTCATCAAAAGATCTGCTGAATTGGAAAAATGAAGGACTTGCCCTGAAAGTTATAAATGACACTTCAAGTCTCCTCATAACCGGATGTGTAATTGAACGGCCGAAAGTGATTTATAATAAAAAGACCGGAAAGTTCATAATGTGGTTTCATCATGAGTTAAAGGGACAGGGATATAAAGCAGCGTTAACAGGCGTGGCTGTAAGTGACAATATCACAGGTCCTTATAAGTATCTGCACAGCTTACGTCCAAACGCCGGAACATGGCCGCAAAATTTCGGCGAAGAAAATAAAAAGCCGAAAGAGGGAGAGGCAAATCTGAAGGAGTGGTCGGAAGAATGGATTAAAGCCGTCAGAGAAGGTCTGCTGGTAAGGCGCGATTTTACAGGCGGTCAGATGGCAAGAGACATGACTCTCTTTGTTGAAAAAGACGGAAAAGCATTTCATATACATTCATCTGAAGAGAATATGACCCTGCATTTCTCGGAACTTACAGATGATTATCTGGGTTTTACCGGAAAATATTTCAGGGTACTTCCCGGAGATTCAAACGAAGCCCCTGCAATATTTATAATGAAAGGCAAATATTATATGTTTACCTCCGGAACAACCGGATGGAATCCGAATCCTGCAAGACTCTCAGTTGCATCGAAACTGACAGGCGAATGGAAAACAATAGGAAATCCGTGCAGGGGTACCGAGGATGAAAACAAAATTACTTTCGGATCGCAGAGCACTCAGATTCTTAAAGTTGAAGGTAAAAAAGATGCATTTATCTATATGGGCGACAGATGGATCCCTGATAATCTGGCCGATAGCCGTCATATCTGGCTTCCGATAGAGTTGGAGAACGGTGTCCCGGTAATAAGGTGGTATCCGGGCTGGGATTTTAAGAAACTGTATTAGAAATTATAATGTTTCGTATATTTGAAAATAAGCCAGGCAATGAACTGATCTAGTATAAGATTGTTTATATTCTTAGTATAAGTAATCAGAACTTAAAACTAAATGACATGAAGAACATTTTCCTTTTGCTGTTTATTACCGGCAGTTTTTATTTTGCATCCTGCAATAAAGATACAGAATCTGAAACATCGAAACTTTTAACTGGACCTGTATGGGTAAGCGACAGTCTGCTGGCAAACGGAGTTGATGCCAGCGGGCCTCAGGGAATGCTGGAAAACTTCAAGGGGGAAGCAAAATTCAATAAGGATGGCACAGGAAATTTCGGGTCTTATATCGGTACGTGGAGGTTTGCATTTAATGAAACACAAATAGTTATTTCTTCTGATTCCCTCCCCATCCCGGTAACAACGGTAATTGCAGAATTAACACAAGCATCGCTGAAAGTTACCACAAGCTATCCGAATCCACTTAATCCCACAATTGCTGCTAAAATCAGAATGACCTTCAAGGCCAAATGATGAGAAGCACTTTTAAAGCATTTATATTATTTCTATACCTCTCAGGTGAAATTGCATTTTCCCAGGGCATAATAAAAGGCACGGTCACAGATAATGCCACCAGGGAACCATTGAACGGGGTTTATATATTATATGGTAAAGGATCAGGTTCAATCTCGGGGCCGGACGGAACTTTTTCAATCGAATCTGACTCAGCCAGACTGAATATTACTTTCAAATTTATCGGATACAGAACACTTACAAAAAGAATTGATCTAAAACCTGAAACGGAGATTAATGTAGGTCTCGATATGGAGATCAATGAAATCGGACAGATAGTTATCAGCGCCAACAGGACAGAGCAGAAAGTTTCGGAACTTACTGTCTCAATGGATATTCTTAAATCGGGTGATTTCCTTAAAACACATATAACAGATCCGCAGGAACTTATAAACAAGACACCTGGCATTGAAGTACTTGATGGTCAGGCCTCTATAAGAGGAGGCAGTGGTTTCAGTTATGGAGCCGGAAGCAGGGTCATGGCTCTGATTGATGGTTTGCCCGTACTCTCTCCAGATGCCGGAAACATTAAGTGGCAATTCCTGCCACTTGAAAACATATCGCAGATTGAGATTATTAAAGGTGCCTCATCAGTCCTCTATGGTTCTTCAGCTCTGAATGGGATCATTAACTTCAGAACAGCTGATGCCACAAATATACCTCTAACACAGTTTTATGCTGAAACAGGGATCTTCAGCAAACCGCGAAATGAGAACTGGACCTGGTGGGATAATCCGCGTATTTTTTCAAGTGCTTCATTTTCACATCTTCAGAAGTTTGGAAAAACAGATATTGGTATAGGGCTTAATATGTTGTACGACAATGGCTACAGAAAGTACAACGATGAAAAACTGGGAAGGCTAAGCATTAAAATTAAACACCATAATGATAAAGTAAAAGGGCTTGCCTATGGTCTCAATATAAATTCAGGGTACACCTCAAAAATAGATTTTGTACTCTGGGAGGATGCAACTACAGGTGCACTTAAACAGGATACATCCAGCGCATCGAGGCTTCACGGGACATTTATTGCCATCGACCCGTTTATTTCATTTGATAACCATAAAAAAATTAAACATGATCTCCGGACACGTTTTCAGTTATCGGATAACACCTTTCCTGTTAGATCAAATAATAACTCAAATGCAACTTCATTTTATGGTGATTACCAGTTTAATTACAAAGCTGCAGAATTTTTAAATATAGTTACAGGATTAACCGAAAACTACAGCAAAATAACATCCCTCTTCTATGGCAACCATGAAAGTAATATAATTGCAGGGTATACCCAACTGGAAGTAACTCCCTTGCAGAAGCTGAAGATGGTGGCCGGAGTAAGATTTGAACAGAATTCCCTTGATGGAAAAGCTGACAAAATTGTCCCGGTATTCAGAACAGGAATCAACTGGCAGGCAGCAGGATACACATTCATCAGAGCATCATTCGGACAAGGCTACAGGTATCCTTCAATTGCAGAAAAATTTGCATCGACAACTCTTGGATCCGTTAAGATTTACCCCAATCCATATGTAAATCCTGAATCAGGCTGGAGCTCTGAATTAGGGGTAAAACAGGGGGTATTGCTTGGAAATGTAAAAGGACAGGTTGACCTTTCTGCATTTCTTTCCAAAAACAGCGATATGATTGAATATGTATTCAGCAACTACCCCGATCCTTTAACAGGCATATTTGACTTTGGTTTTCAGGCTACAAATGTCGAACAATCGAGAATATACGGATATGAACTTGAGTTCACTCTAACCAGTTCAATTGGTAAATTTAATACTGTATATAAAGGTGGTTACACATTTATTTACCCGATTGAATATAATCCGGTAACAAACCAGAACTCAGATATATACTTAAAATACAGAAGGAAGCATTCATTAATGGCAGGTACATTTACCACATACAGAAAATTCTATTTCGAATTTAATCTCTATGCCAAATCAAAAATTCTAACCATTGATGATGTTTTTACAAATCCTCTTACAAGAGAAAATATTCTGCCCGGATTCTATGATTACTGGCTCGAAAACAACAAAGCCTACCTGACCTTTGATGAAATTTTTGGCTATAATCTCAACAAGTCTTTAACTATTTCATTAGCTGTAAAGAACATTACCAACGTTGAATATATGGGTCGTCCAGGCGACATACAGCCCCAAAGAAATTACAGTATCAGGGTAGCAGGTACGTTTTAGTGAGAATCCTATTTGGATTCTTGTGAGAAATAGATTAGTTTCAAACTTCTAAAACTACCTCTTATGAAATTATCCGGTATCAAACACTTGACAGCTGTTTTAGCACTCGCAACATTTGTTTTAATATCAGCTTCATGTAAAAAAGAATCAATTAGTGAAGTCAAAGTCCCTGACTTTCCAACACTGTCGGCTCAATTCAACAAGCCTCCAAAAGAATACACTACTGCACCATTCTTTGTTTGGAATGCAGAAATCACTAAGGATGAAATAGATAAACAACTGCTTGGGTTTAAGAATGCCGGTTCGTCACAGGTATTTATACATCCTAGGCCCGGACTGATTACCGAGTATTTGTCAGACAAATGGTTCGAACTTTTTAAGTATTCAGTCGAAAAAGGCAAAGAGCTCGACATGAATGTCTGGATCTATGACGAAAACTCATATCCAAGCGGCTTTGGGGGAGGGCATGTTCCCAACGAGATGCCGGAATCTTACAACCAGGGACAGGGTCTCAGAATGACGAAATTTGAAATCCTACCCGACACATGTGAGAAATATTATCTCTGCCTCAAAGAGGAAAATGGCTCTTATACAGATATTACAGCCTCACTCTCATCTGAAAAAGGGAAAACAGGAAAATACATTTTATTTTCAAAAACTTATCATTCAAAATCTGACTGGTATGGCGGATTTTCATATGTTGACCTTCTTTATCCCGGAGTTACCCAGAAATTTATTGAAGTAACAATGACTGGCTATGAGAAAAATCTTGGTACAGAGTTCGGAAAAACAATACCCGGCACGTTTACTGACGAACCTGAGATTGGCTCTCCGGGAGGAATACGGTGGACTCCGGACCTTTTTGATATATTCCTGAAGCAATGGAATTATGATCTTAAAACTCAGCTTCCTTCTCTTTATGAAGAAGTTGGAGACTGGAAAAAGGTCAGGCATAATTATACACAGACCCTGCTTCAGCTATTCATAGACAGGTGGGCAAAACCATGGAATGCATATTGCGAAGAAAAAGGACTCAAGTTTACCGGACACTACTGGGAACATGAATGGCCGAATATGCAGTCTGGCGGAGATAACATGGCAATGTACGCATGGCACCAGGTACCCGCTGTGGATATGCTTTTCAACCAGTGGAACGATTCCACTCCACATGCACAGTTTGGAAATGCAAGGGCAATCAAGGAACTGGCAAGTGCAGCGAACCAGACAGGAAGAGCAAGAAAACTCAGCGAAACCTACGGAGGTTCGGGATGGGAACTCACATTCGCAGATATGAAAAGAAACGGCGACTGGGAATATGCCCTTGGGGTGAATCTTATGAACCAGCATCTTACCTATTTCACTCTTGCCGGAGCCAGAAAATACGATTACCCGCCATCATTTGATTATCACGAGCCATGGTGGGGAGATTATAAATACCTGAATGATCATTATGCAAGACTCTCGCTTGCTCTCTCATCAGGTAAGCAGATTAATGATATTCTGGTTCTTGAACCAACTACATCTGCATGGCTTTATGACTCTTATTCGAAGCCCAATAAAATGACTTCTGAAATCGGACAGGCTTTCCAGTCGTTTGTTACACAACTCGAAAAAAGCCAGGTAGAGTATGACCTTGGTTCAGAAAACATTATCAAAGATCTTGGGAGTGTCTCAAAAGGTAAACTCATTATAGGTGTAGCGGGTTATTCAAAAGTAGTGATTCCACTAATGACTGAAAACCTCGATCTGGCAACATTTAAACTTCTTGAAAAATTTGTTTCAAACGGTGGAACACTGATAGCCTTCTCGAAACCGGAACTCGTTAATGGTTCTCAAAGTGAAGAGCTAAAAGAATTTTTCAGTAAGAATTCAGATAAGATCATTTTTCCCGATCAGATAAACCAGAAGGTTATTTCCGAAACCTTTATAAATCAGAATCTTATTTTTAAAAATGTAAATGGCGGAACATTATATCATCACCGCAGGGTTCTGGATGACGGTCAGCTCATTTTCCTGGTTAACTCAGATCTGAAAAGTGAGCTGACAGGATCTCTGCAAACAAACGGAAGGGATGCAGCTGAGATGAATACTCTTACCGGAGAAATTTATGGATATCCAAACAGTGAGGATAATGGCAGGATAAATCTGACATTTTCAATTCCGCCTGCAGGAAGCCTGCTTCTTTTTATTCCGGTTGCAAAACCTCTGAATTATACTGTTCCTCAGATGGCAAAGGAATTGAATCCGGTTCAGTCTTCAGCTGACAAGATTATCGTAACGAGGAATGAAGACAATGCTTTGATGATCGATTTCTGCGATATTGAAATTGGAAATGAAGTGATTAAAGACCTTCACACATTTTATGCTGCCGATAGGGTATTCAAATATTATGGTTTTAAGAATGGTAATCCATGGAACACTTCTGTTCAGTTCAGAAGGAATATTGTTGAAAGAGATACATTCAGTGTAAATACAGGATTTACAGCCACATATCACTTCAACATTAAAGGTAAATTTGACCTCACTAACATGAAAGCCGTAGTTGAACGTCCGGAATTATGGAAAGTATATATTAACGGTACTGAAGTGGAGCCTCAGCCCGGCAAATGGTGGCTCGACAGATCCTTCAAAACATTCAGCATCGGGTCGCTTGTCAGAAACGGAGATAACATAATCACACTTAAGGCTTCTCCCATGAAGATAAGTGCTGAGGTCGAGCCTGTTTATATTACCGGCGATTTTTCTGTGAAACCAGCTGATAAAGGATGGACAATTGAAGCCCCTGTGTCGTTAAATAACGGAGAGAGCTGGAAGAATCAGGGTTTACCCTTTTATTCATGGGGTGTAACCTACAGTAAAGAATATACTATAGAAAACAATGCAGGAAATTGGAAAATCAGTCTGGGCAAATGGAACGGAACTATGGCAGAAGTCTCTGTAAACGGCATAAAGTCAGAAATAATTGCCTTCCCCCCCTACTCTGCAGATATCACTCAGCTGATTAAACCAGGTGTAAACAAAATAGAAATTAAAGTAATTGGCAGCCTTAAGAACCTGCTTGGTCCGCATCATAACAATCCTCGTCCCGGACTGGTTTCACCATGGTCGTTCAGAAATGTAAAGAAGTATCCGTCAGGATCTGAATATCAAATGATTGAATATGGACTGTTTGAGGATTTTACACTCAGGCATGGAATCTGACGGGATGCAGGGTACAGGATGCAGGATGCAGGGTCCCCACCTTGCACCATGCAACTTGCAACATGCACCTTGCACCATTCGTCCTGAATTCTTCGAATATTCTCAAACCACGCCTACAATTAGCTTGATATCAATATACTATTTTAGACCTATTGCAAGAATCAATTAATTTTCTACATTTGACAAAATTTTACTTTTTATTTAACAGGTACGTTACATTTTAAACAATAATAAATTTAAATACCAGGGAGAATTTGGACTAATATCAATGAATCCGCTAACCTTAACCTTAAACCAATCCTTATGAGAAAACTTCTAACTTTTGTTGCTGCAATGTTCATAACCGGCAGTCTGCTTGCAGGCGGACTGGTTACCAACACTAACCAGAGTGCCATGTTTACACGTTTGCAGAACCGCAATGCCTCAACAAGCATTGATGCAGTGTATTTTAATCCTGCAGGTCTGACTAAGCTTGGAGATGGCTTCCACGCTTCGCTTAACAACCAGACAATCGGACAGACAAAAACAATAGGTAACAATTATGCTTACCTAACAGGAACTCCGCGTGAATACGTAGGAGATGTAAGTGCCCCAATTTATCCCGGCGTTTATGTAGCTTATAAAACAGGTAAACTTGCATTTTCAGCTGGTTTCAATCCTATCGGAGGTGGCGGCGGCGCAAAATATAACACTGGTTTACCATCATTCGAAATGCCAATTTCAGATTTGAAACCCCTCCTGACCGGTATGGGCTTAACAACCACACAGTACACTGCTGATATATTCTTTGAAGGAACTTCTGTATATTTCGGTTACCAGGCAAACGTATCGTATGCTATTAATGATATGTTTTCTGTTGCTCTTGGCGGAAGATATGTTTCTGCAAAAAACACTTACAACGGTTATATTAACAGTATTATGATCAACCCGCTGCATCCGCTTATCAATCCTACTGCAGCACTTATTTCAGCTCCTGCATTTTTCACAACTATAGGCCAGGCAGGTTATGCTGCCATGACAGCCGACAGGTCAGTTGATGTTGAACAGACCGGATCAGGTATTACCCCTATCATAAGTGTAAATGCTTCTCCTTCTGAAATGCTGAATATATCAGTAAGATATGAATTCCAGACAAAACTGGAACTTACAACAAAAGTAAACGACAATAAATCAGGTGGTATATTTGTTGACGGTTCAAAATCAATTGCCGACATGCCTGCAATGCTCGCAATCGGAATTGACTATAAGCCAATGGAAAAACTTTCAGTTGCTGCTACATTCAACACATACTTCGATAAGAATGTTGATTATGACGGAAGCGAATCATTAGATGTTAACATGATTGATAATAACTTCATGGAATACGGACTTGGCCTTGAGTACAGCATATCTGAAAAACTGCGCGTCAGCGGCGGATGGGTTGCAACAAGTACCGGAGTTAATTCAAATTATCAGAACGACCAGAGATACAGCACGAACACCAACTCTTTCGGTGGTGGTTTTGGCTACAGGATCTCTCCAAAAATCGACCTCAACATCGGTGGTCAGTACACAATGTATGCTGAAGATACAAAAGACTATAACCACTTGCTAGGAACTATACCGGTTCCTGTAAAAGAAACATACAATAAGAGCACATGGGCAGTTGGAATAGGACTTGATTTCTATTTCGGAGCAGAGTAATACCCTTTTTCTAACATAACCTTAGAGGCTGAGTTTAATAATTCAGCCTCTTTTTTTACCCCCTTATCCGATTGTTAAAACCCCCTTCCCATGGGCTGTTTAGAAAGTCCAAATCCATTAACCGCAGAGGACGCAAAAATTTTACGCAAAGGGCGCAAAGAACTTAAATTAAACTACTTAGCCTTAGTGTGCTTTGCACCTACTTAGCGTGCTTTGCGGTAGTAGCCCACCATTTGTGGGGTTGGGGGGGTCAATACGCTATCTCCTTTTCATTCAGAAATTTAAGATACTCATTAACTCTCGGGGCATGCGACTCCCCAAGTCTTTTGTACCAGGCCATTGCTCCCGGCTTATCATTATCTTCGAGTGAGAAGGTGATGATGTTCGTATAAAGTAATCCTTCAATTCCAAGGTTCATATTATCAGTTTCCTCAAGGATTTTTCTGAAGAGTGCCACACTTTCTGCAGGCTTAACTCTCTCTGAAAGAGAAAATGCCTCATCAAGCTTTTTATTCAGATTATAATCAAGAGTAACTCCGTAAAACCTGAAACAATTACTCCTACAATCCTCAACTATATCCACCCATTTTGTATCCCGCTGAATCGGAGGAAATTCCAGAGTAAAATTCAGCACCTCCCCAATACTTTTAAAAGCATGGCTCTCCGGACAAACAGGAATACCAACTGCTTTTAACACTTTATACTTTACTCCGGCAGGATCAATTATGTAAATATTGCGGTCCGCACAAAAATTGCCACCTGTAATCCGGTTTTCTACTGAAAGTGAAACAATTGTTCTTTCTCCTGTTATCTCAACTTTGCTGATCGACATTGTCTCATGACTCCTGAGTCCATAATTGGGGCTTAGTATTTGCTGAGACAATAATGCAGCTTCTGAACAAATATTCAGAAAAATAAATAAACAAAGCGATCGTATTTGCATAGCCTGTGGAATAATAAATCAATTATTCAAAGATGCAGAATTAAGTTGATAAAATAGAGAGTTAAAAAGGCTCGAACTCTAAAATAGAGAAATTGACACTACCACTGGAACTGCGCCAACGCCGTAAAAAACAATCCTCCGGAATGTTTGTAACATTTTCGTAACTGTATTGTAAATAAAGATTAATGCTTCCTTAACCTGTTAAGCAGAGCACTGACTTACCTTTGTCCCGTAATTTTATTTGAAACAATTACGAATAATATATTAAAACAATTAAGCAAATTATGAAAACAATGAAAAAAACTTTATTCCTCGCTTTAGTTGCCATTATGACAATCTTCAGCAGTTGTAACAAGGAATATGCAATCCCGACATTAACAACCCCTTCCAGCCAGGATGTGGAAGCAGGCAAGAGTGTTGATGTATCATTTACTTATACTGCAGAAGGCAAATTCAGCAGTTCATCAGTAGTAGCAACCGGAGGCTCAGCATCAGTTAAAACTGACGGAACAGCAGGGTCTACAAACGGAACAATTGTAGTTACCTTTACCGCATCTTCAGCAGTTGGTGCAGGTTCAGTAGTACTTACTGTTACTGACGAAGAAGCACAGGTTGCATCTTCAACTGCAGTACTTTCAGTTTTCGAGAAAGGTGCACCAATGGTTTCAACACCTGCCGGTTCAACAACAATACTTGTAAACTCAGTAGATATTACTTTCCCATTCACTTCAGAAGCAGGTTTCAAATCATCAGCAGTTGCTGCAACCAAAGGAACAGCTGTTATTAAAACAGATGCCACTGCCGGAGCAACTACCGGAAGTATTGTAGTAACATTTACCGCAATGGCGGAAGACGGTGCCGGATCAGTTGCACTTACCCTTACAGACAATAATGACAAAACCGGTGTAGCTACTGCTGCTATCGATATTAAAAAAGGAATTTCTGTCTCTGCAAATATCTCAGCCAACACAACATGGGAAACAGGTAAGATTTATATCCTTGAAACCCGCGTGGCAATATTATCAGGTGTAACACTCACAATACAACCAGGCGTAATTATTAAAGGTCAGGCAGGAACAGGTTCAAATGCAACTGCTCTTATAGTTGCCCGCGGAGGAAAGATCAGTGCTATAGGAACAGATATCTCCCCGATTATTTTCACATCAATATCAGATAATATTCTCCCCGGCGAAATCTCAAGTCCAAACCTTTCATCAGACCTTGATGGTCTCTGGGGTGGTCTTATAGTACTGGGTAATGCTCCTATATCAGCAAGTGCAAGCCCAAAACAGATTGAAGGTATCCCTGCTTCAGACCAGAATGGTCTTTATGGCGGAACAGATGCAACAGACAACTCAGGAACCATAAAATACGTATCAATTCGTCATGGTGGTGCCAACATAGGTGAAGGCAATGAGATCAATGGTCTTACACTTGGTGGTGTTGGTTCGGCAACTGTAATTGAGAATATTGAAATCATAGCTAACCAGGATGATGGAATCGAATGGTTTGGTGGTGCAGTAAACGTGAAAAATGCAATTGTGTGGAATGCAGGTGATGATGCAATTGATACAGACCAGGGATGGGGTGGCACTATAGATAACTTCATCGTAATAACTCCTTTTGATAAGTGTTTTGAACTTGACGGACCTGAGGGTTCTTCAGCTCCGGCTGCCAAGCATACTATTAAAAATGGTAATGTGAAGGCAGGAAATGCTGTAGGTCTGGTTGATATTGACAACGCAAATGATTCAAAAGACTCATATCTCGATTTTATGAACATTTACTTCTACAGTGTTAAGAAACCTCAGACATTTGATGGTCTTCCAAAATTCGCTTCATATCCGTTTACTTTCTCTGACTTCCAGATTACATTACCAGCAAGTACAACAATACTGGATTTCTTCCTGGGTGGATCAGATGCATATGCTACAGCAGTAGCACTTAATGCCAATACAAAAGGTGCTGATCTGACAAAATTTGCCGCAACATGGTCATGGGCAGCAAAATCAGCAGCATACTAGAAATTACTTTGAGTGAATCTTAAATTTTCAACAAAACTCGCAGGTTTAAAAACCTGCGGGTTATAATTTTAATAATAAACCTTAATTAAAAATCATGCGTCCGTTTAAAGCAATTTTAACAATCATTATTTTAGTATTAACCAATCAGATAATAAACGCACAGAAAGGAACAGTCAGAGGAACAATAATAGATGAAACACTTGGAGAAGCTCTGATGGGTGTTACTATTATGGCTGAAGGAACCGTATCTGGTGCTATTTCTGATCTGGATGGAAAGTTTAACCTTACTCTCGCTCCCGGGAGTTATAATCTTAAGTTCTCTTTTATCTCATTCGAAACACTTACAATTAAGGATGTAAAGGTAAAAGATGGTGAAGTAACAAATCTTGAACAACTTAAACTTAAGTCTGCTACATTAGGACTTGGAGAAGTCACAATCACTGCAAATGCAGTACGCAATACCGAAAACTCTATTTTGGCAATAAAGCTGAATTCTCCAAATGTGCTTGATGGAATATCCTCAGTAGGATTCCGAAAAATGGGGGATTCAGATGCTGCTTCTTCAATGAAAAGAGTCTCTGGTGTTGCTGTTGAAGGGGGAAAGTATGTTTACGTAAGGGGACTAGGAGACCGTTATACCAAAACAATACTCAATGGAGTTGATATTCCGGGACTTGATCCTGACAGGAATACTCTGCAACTTGATATCTTCCCGACCAATGTTATTGATAATATCATTGTTCATAAATCATTCAGTGTGGAGTTACCCGCCGATTTTACAGGCGGAGTTGTAGATATTGCATTAAAAGATTTCCCTGAAGAGAAAAAAGGTAATGTTTTTATAGCAGGAGGATACAATCCTGATTACCATTTTAACAATAACTATCTAACCTATGAGGGTGGAAAGACAGACTTCCTCGGTTTTGATGATGGCACCAGGGCAATTCCAGCTACAGATGATTTACCGTTCTTCTCAGATGTTGTCGGACAACCTCTCACAAGCTCAGAGAGTTTGAGGTACCGTGAAATCCTTGACGGATTTAATCCGACAATGTCGGCAATGAAGCAAATGAGTAATATGGATTACAGTGTCGGAGCTTCGCTTGGTAATCAGATTCCCCTTAAAAAAGTAACACTTGGATATAGTTTTGGAGTCTCGTATAAAAATACGACCGAATTCTATAAGGATGCAGAATATGGCCGTTACGGGTTGTCAGGTGATCCTGATATAGCTGAACTGGAAGTTCGTGAATTCCAGAAAGGTGATTTTGGTGTTAGTGGTGTCCTGATAAGCGGTCTCGCCGGTTTTGCAGTAAAAACCAATAAATCAAAATACCGTATTAACATTTTACATCTTCAGAATGGAGAGTCTAAAGCTGGTATTTTTGATTACGAGAGTTCTGACCTTGGTACAAACTTTTCAGGAATTCAGCATAACCTTGAATACAGCGAGCGCTCTCTAACAAATCTACTTCTTGACGGGAAACACTCATTTAACAATTCCAAATGGGATATCGTATGGAAAATATCTCCGACTATCTCAAGGATAGATGATCCGGATATCAGATTCACAAGGTATATAAAATCTAACGGAAATTATCTTATCTCAACTGAATCAGGATTCCCGGAAAGAATCTGGAGAGAATTGTCAGAGATGAATATCGGAAGTGTACTGCATATATCAAAAGGCTACAATTTTAGAGGAGCACCTGCAAAACTGAACTTCGGTGGAGCTTATACATTTAAAGAGAGGGATTTCGTTATCAACAAATATTCATTTAATCTGAGGAATGTTCCGCTAATCGGGAATCCTGATGAAATATTCAGGGATGAGAACCTATGGCCGCTCAACGGAACAGACACCAACAGTGGTACAGCTTATGAAGCAAATTTTGTCCCGACTAATCCCAACAAATTCAGCGCCAATTCAAGAAACGCAGCAGGATATGTATCAACAGAACTCAGTCTGTTCAAAAACTTCAGGGCAATTATTGGCGTCAGAATGGAGAATTTTACTCAAAGATATACAGGACAGGATCAGTTGGGAACGAATGTTCTTAATGATGATATAGTTCTTGACGATCTTGATTTTTTCCCGTCTGCCAACATTATTTACAACCTTGACGCAAAACAAAACTTACGCTTCTCATATGCTAAAACCATAGCAAGACCATCATTTAAGGAGATGTCGTATTCAGAAATATCCGATCCGATCAGCAACCGTACATTTATTGGTGGCATGTTTCGTGATGCCGACGATGTTAATGGCATAGAGTACTGGGACGGGAACCTCGTAACAACTGATATTCAGAACTTTGATCTACGTTGGGAGCTCTTCCATTCAAATGGACAGATGGTGTCAGTAAGTGCATTCTACAAAATGTTCAGTAATCCGATAGAGATAGTACAATATGCCACAACACAGAAGGGTTCATTCCAGCCAAGGAATGTCGGAGATGGTACTGTACTAGGAATTGAAACAGAATTCCGTCAGAGTCTTGATATAATAAGTGGAACTCTGAAAAATTTCAGCCTCAATGGAAATATTTCTGTCACTAAATCGAAGATTGATCTGAGCCTTACTGAGTATACCTCAAGAGTTGAAAATGCAAGAACCGGACAGACAATTGAGAAAACCAGAGAAATGGCCGGACAGGCTCCGTTTATTATAAATGGCGGTGTTTCTTACAATGGCGGAGAAAGCGGTTTCTGGAAAGGATTTGAAGCAGGCCTTTATTATAATGTTCAGGGTACTACCCTTCAATATGTTGGAATTGCAGATCGTCCGGATATTTATATGCTACCTTTCCATAGTGTTAACTTTATTGCAAGTACATACCTGGGAAAAGAAGACAGGACCCAGATCAGCTTTAAGATTGAAAACCTGCTTAATGACGAAAAAGAGTCAGTTTTCAGGTCATTCAATCCTACAGATATGTTCTTTACAAAACTTGAACCGGGCATAACTTTCCAGCTCAAACTGAGTTATTCTCTGTTTAAAAAATAACCCATGCTATTGCTTTAACATGGACGCGGTGCCCGTTGAAACAAAATTCCGTTTCTCCGGGCATTTTTTTATTAACTTTGCCTTAATCCTTAAAACAGGCAATGTTATAATGTAACATAATTTAAATGCATTTATATGGATGTTAAAGGAAAACGTATTCTAATAGTTGACGATGAAGAGGATCTTTGCGAAATCCTGCAATATAACCTTACAAACGAGGGTTACAAAACAGATATAGTGCATTCAGCAGAGGAAGCATTGAAAAGGTCGCCCCAAAATTACGATCTTCTGATGCTCGATGTGATGATGGGCCAGATGTCAGGCTTCAAATTCGCTGATAAACTCAGAAAGGAAATGGACATTAATGTCCCGGTGATTTTCCTTACTGCTAAAGATTCTGAGAATGACATACTTACCGGATTCAGTCTGGGTGCAGATGATTATATCACAAAACCTTTTTCTGTTAATGAATTAACAGCACGCGTAAAAGCTGTCCTTAAAAGATCCAATCAGGGAAAATCCAAAAGCCAGGGAATGGTTAAACTTGGTGATATAGAGCTTGATACAATCAGGAAAAGACTCATTATTAATGATGAAAAAGTTGAACTGACCAAGAAAGAGTACGAAATACTTAAACTCCTTATCGAGAATCAGGGAAAGGTATTCTCCAGGGAGGATATTCTCTTGAGGATTTGGGGTGGCAATGTCATTGTTACCGACAGAACGGTTGATGTTAATGTAACCAGGGTAAGGACCAAACTGGGGAAATATGGTCAGAATCTTAAAAACAAAACCGGGTACGGTTACTTCTTTGAACTTTGAAAAAATAATCTGTCTCTGATGGCTCTTAGAAATTCATTCCGGAATAAAATTTTTCTCTATTATTCAGCCATATTTCTCATATTCATCACTCTGACTCTCATTTATCTTTATAAACGGGAAAAGGACTACCGTATCGGGACCCTTAATGATGAACTGTATAACATTACGAGGATAATTGATAATTTCATTATCACTAATGCGATATATGAAAATAATACTTACGGAAAGATTGATTCTCTTGTATTGATTTTGCCACAGCAAAATCTGAGGGTCACTATTATCAATACACAAGGTAAAGTTATGTATGACAGCTCCGTACCTGACTGGGCATCTATGGAGAACCACTTAAACAGACCTGAGATTATTGAATCGGCAAAATCAGAATTCGGAACAATGGTGAGGAGTTCCGGTACAACCGGTCAGGAATACTATTACTACTCAAAGAATTACACGAGGTATTTTGTAAGAGCAGCTGTTGTTTATGATATTAAGGTCATTCACTTCCTTGAAGCAAAAAAGACATTTCTTATAATAATCTTCATTGCATTTATTGGTATCTGGATTTTGATGCTGATAATAACAAACCGGTTTGTTGAATCAATAACAAAACTTAAGAATTTTGCTTTGCGTGTCAGCAGAAATGAGCCATTTGATTTTGATTCAAAATTCCCAAAGAATGAGATAGGATTAATCGGAGAAGAAATACTTGAGATATACAACAATCTGCTTCAGACAAAGAATGATCTCACCAATGAGAAAGAAAAGCTTTTCAGTCACCTTGATGCACTTAATGAGGGAGTTGCCTTCTTTTCAAAAGACAAAACAATCTTATTAAATAATGAGCATTTCATTCAGTTTATGAATATGATCTCAGGAGATCTTAAAATCTTTTCATCAAGTTTTTTTGAAATACCTGAGTTCAATGAAATTAATGATTTTATTGAATCCTGTTCAGGAATGGAAATAACCCCGGCTGATCTCCCAAAAACTGAATTTCAGATTTCGAAAAACGGAAGATTCTTCAGGGTTCAATGCGTTGTATTCAATGACAAAAGCTTCGAGGTGATATTAAGTGATGTCACTAAAATGGGTAAAAATAAACTCATCAAACAGCAGATGACATCAAATATTGCTCATGAACTTAAAACTCCTGTTTCATCGGTCAAGGGTTACATCGAAACCCTGATAAATGATCCGAAGATGGAATCAAATAAACAAAAGTACTTTCTGGAAAAAGCGCTGGCACAAACTGACAGGCTTACGGACCTTATAAATGATATTGTTGTTTTGAATAAGATTGAAGAAGCAGGAACAACTTACCTTATGGAGAAGGTAAAGATAAAGAAAATAGTGCGGGAGGTGCATGAGAATTTCATATCATCGATTGAATCGAAAAGTATGAAGGTTGAAATAGAAATAAATGATGATGTTATTATAAAGGGCAGCAAATCGCTAATACTATCTGTTTTCCAAAATCTGGTTGAGAATGCAATCAACTATGCCGGCGAAAATACAACAATAAGAATACTGATATATAACGAGGATAAGAAATTCTACTATTTCTCATTTTCAGACAATGGTATCGGAATACCTCAGGAGCATCTAAGCCGGGTTTTTGAACGATTCTACCGCATCGACGCAGGAAGATCAAGGAAGAGTGGCGGAACAGGTCTTGGACTGGCAATTGTAAAAAACGCTGTGCTACTCCACAAAGGAGATATATCAGTTAGAAATAAAGCCGGAGGCGGAACTGAGTTCCTGTTTTCTCTGCCAAAGTAAAGACCAGAGCTAATATCATTTTGCCTGAATCTTATTTATATAATCTTACTTTTAAACTAAATGGCAACTAACCCCAAATGGCTTGAATGGGCAACAAGACTGCAGTCGATAGCACAGTCGGGACTAACCTTCGGCGAAAACCAGTACGATATTGACAGATATCAGCAAATCAGAGATTTATCAGTTGAAATATTGCATGAATACACAGATCTGAAACATGAAAAGATTACAAATCTTTTTGCTTCTGAAAAAGGGTACCAGACACCTAAAGTTGATATCAGAGCAGCAGTATTCCAAGATGATAAGATTCTTATGGTCAAGGAAAAAATCGATGGGCGTTGGTCACTGCCCGGGGGATGGGCAGATGTTAATACATCTGTAAGTGAATCTGCAATAAGGGAATGCGACGAGGAGGCCGGGGCAATTGTCAAACCAAAAAGAATTATTGCTATTCAAATGGCTAACAGGCAGAATGATTTCATTTACCCCTTCACAATTTATAAGATAATTGTGGAATGCAAGCTCCTGGAGTATAAATTTAAAGAGAACAGCGAAACACTTGAATCTGGTTTCTTTGAGGCAGAAAATCTTCCTGAATTATCTGTGGAAAGAAATAACCTAAATCAGATAAATCTGTGTTTTGAAGCAAAAAACTCAATAGTATTTCAGACAATATTTGATTGATTAAATCATTCAATTTAAAGAAATAAGCCACCAAGGCGCGAAGGCGCGAAGTTTCACCAGGAACTTAATAAATAAATATCAATCCTGGTGTTCCTTTGTGCCTTTGCGTCTTTGTGGCTAAAAAAAATAATTGTAGTTTTGGTATCTGACTATTGAATTAATCCCAAACCAATAATTTTAAAAATGAAATTCTCGGTAAAAATCTGTTTCGCAATTCTGATTTTTTGCAAATTGACTTTTATTTCACCAAACCTTTTCGGACAGGTTAAAAATCCGGTACTTACAGGAAAAGAAAAGGTTGCTCTTTTTACGAAGCAGGAAGAAATGAAAGCTTCATCTCCATTTAAGGACCTGAAATGGCAATACATTGGCCCTACCAATATAAGCGGGCGCTGCACTGATATTGAAGCTGTTACGCCACATGGAAAAAGCTATACAATATGGGTCGGATCTGCCACAGGAGGTGTTTGGAAATCGGTAAACGAAGGAACAACATTTGAACCTGTAACTGATGGTCTGGCAACCGCTTCAATAGGCGATATTGCTATCGATCCGAATAATACTGAAACAGTTTGGGTTGGAACAGGGGAAGCTAATATTTTCAGGAGTTCAAATGCCGGATGCGGAATTTACAAAACCACTGACGGAGGAAAGACATGGAATCTTATGGGACTTGAAAATACCTCCACAATTGGCAGGGTAAAAGTAAATCCAAAAAATTCCAGTATAGTTTATGTTGCAGCCTCCGGGAATGAATGGACAGCCAACGCAGACCGTGGTCTATTTAAGACAAGCGATGGAGGCAAGACCTGGACCAAAGTTCTTTATGTTGATGAAAATACAGGTGCTAATGATCTTGTTATCGATCCCAGGGACCCCAATACTATTTACTGCACTACATGGGAAAGAATAAGGCTGAAATGGAATGACCCCAGAACAACTGAAACTTCCAAAAACAATGGCATATGGAAATCGGATGACGGAGGCAAAAACTGGAAGAAGATCAATGAAGGGCTTCCTGCAGCAAATATGCGCGGAAGAATTGGTATCGACATTGCTGCCTCAAATCCAAAAGTACTCTATGCATATGTGGATAATTACGAAATTTCAAGCAAATCAAAACCAGGTGATCTTGATTCGTACGGAAGACAAAGAAAAGATATTATTAAAGGAGCTACAATTTACCGGACTGACAATGGTGGAGCTACCTGGACACAGGTTAGTGGTCTCACATCCGATCAGAAAACATTTATGGAACGACATTCAGCAACTTATGGATGGGTGTTCGGCCAAATCAGGGTTGATCCTTCGAATGAAAATACTATTTATACAATGGGTATACAGTTAAACCAGTCAACCGACGGGGGAAAAACATTTAAGTCGCTTCGGGGAATGCATGTTGACCATCACGGTTTATGGATCGATCCAGCAAATTCAGATTATCTGCTGAATGCTCAGGACGGAGGGATTGCTATCTCTTATGATAAAGGAAAGAACTGGAAAATTCCTATTGAGGAGCTTCCCCTGGCTCAGTTTTATAATGTTGCCTATGATTTCAGTACTCCATTCAGGGTCTTCGGATCAATTCAGGATCATCACAGCTGGTTCGGGGAGGTTAATCTTTCAAGAGGACGCGACAGGGTTCCCGATACAGAATTTAAAAATATTCTTGGAGCGGAAGGGAGTACTCATGCCATTAATCCATTCGATAACAATACTATATATTCAAGTACTTTTTATGGTGCATTATCGAGGGCGGAAATAAGCTCCTACCCTTCCAGTGCAAAGGACCTTCTGCCTCAGAGGCTTCCTGGGGAAGAACCTCTGAGGGGAGAATGGGTTGCTCCATCACTCATTTCAAATCACAATCCTGATATTATTTACCACGGGATGCAGTTTGTTATGATGTCGAAAGATAAAGGCGATACATGGGAATTCATTAGTCCCGACCTGTCGTATAACGACCCGGCAAAAAGGGGGGACATTAATTATCAGACAATTTCAGTACTTGATGAATCGCCACTAAGATTCGGACTTCTTTATGCAGGAACCGACGATGGAAGAATCTGGAGGACAAAAGACGGAGGGAAAAACTGGACAGAAATAAGAAACGGAGCTGTACCTCAGAAGTTCGTCTCCCGTATTATTGCTTCCGAATATGATATGGGCACTGTTTATATGACACAGACAGGAAGAAGAGATGATGATTTTCAGGTATATATGTGGAAATCGACAGATTTCGGAGACAGCTGGCAGGATATATCAGAAAATATCCCTGTTGGACCTGTGAATGTTATACGCGAAGATCCTGTAAACAGTAAAATATTATATGCAGGTACCGATGCAGGAGTCTATGTAAGTAAGGATGGTGGAAAAAAATGGGATGTACTTGGAAATCTACCTTATGCTTATGTTCATGATCTGGCAATACATCCCCGTGATAATATGGTTATCATAGCAACCCATGGCAGAGGAATGTGGGTGCTGGATGCCAACCCTGTAAACGAAAAGGACAAACGAAGAAATTACAGGGATTATAACCCAACAATAGAATAAAAACCATTAACCGCAAAGTCCCGATAGCTATCGGGAGCATAGATTTTTCGCAAAGTACGCAAAGTACAAATTATCACAATATTATCTTTGCGTACTTCGCGCCTACTTTGTGTGCTTTGCAGTTAAATATTTGTTCAGATACATCCCCTACTAATTATTAATATACAGAAATTTGTCTTTTTTTTCTGTAACCTCCCCAATAATTTCAGACTGCGGAAGCCCGGCATTTCTCAATTCTGCAATTATTTCAAATGCTTTTTGAGCTGAAGAGCAAATCAGAAGTCCGCCAGATGTCTGTGCATCGAAGGCTGCCATTTTAAGATTATAGTCAAGACCCGAAGAGAATGTAATATCTTTTTCAGCATAATCAAGATTTCTGAAGGATGCTCCGGGAATGCAGCCATCATCTATATATCTGTATGTTTCACCAATGAGAGGAATCTTTTTGGTGTATAATTCCATTGAAACTTTGCTTGCCTTTGCCATCTTAACAGCATGACCTGCAAGTCCGAAACCGGTAACATCTGTTGCCCCTTTAATTCCGTATTTCTTCATTACATCAGCTCCGGACTTATTAAGCTGCTTCATATAACCTTTTGCAAGAGTTAAATCATTTTCTGAAGCCATACCCTGCCTGTGAGCTGCCATAATTACACCCGTTCCAACAGGCTTGGTAAGTATAAGCAGATCACCTGGTTTTGCACCTGCATTTGTTATTATCTTTTTTGGATGAACATATCCGATAACTGCAAGACCATATTTCGGAGGAGAATCGTCAATTGTATGGCCGCCTATTATCCTCACTCCTGCTTCAGTTGCTTTGCTAAACCCACCTTTCAGAATCTCTGCGTACACATCCATAGATAGTTTTGAGGCAGGAAACATCATTATATTCAGAGCGAGTACGGGATCGCCTCCCATGGCATACACATCACTTATTGAATTTGCAGCTGCTATTTCACCGAATTCAAAAGGATCGCTGCATACAGGGGGGAAAAAATCTGTTGTGAAAACAAGGGCAAGATCATCATTTACTCTGTAAACCCCTGCATCGTCATGAGTATCAATATCAACCAGAATATTAGGATCTGCCGGAAGAGGAAGATACCTGAGAATTTCTTCAAGCTGCTGCGGTGAAATTTTAGCAGAACAGCCACCGGATTCAACCATCTGAAGCAGGTCTATTTTCATCAAACTAAATATTTCCTAAGGTTTTATAATACTTCCTGCCGATGCCATTGATTCTGCAATTGAATACATGTTACTAAGCATACCTGCACCAACCTGGTCTTCAAGTTTATAATAATTTACACAAGTGGCACAAAGAAGCAATTCGACCCCCATTTTCTCGAGGTCCTGCAGATGGGTTATCACAGGTGAGTTTTTTGTAACAATTGTTACACCTTTGTTGTAGAATACAATTTTCCGGGGCAGTCTGTCGAGATCTTTCAATGCTTTAATAAAATTCTCAATAAGTAAATATCCCAGTTCATCGTCGCCACCTCCCATTTTATCGGAACTGATAACTACAATAAAATTTCCCTTCTCAAAGTGTGCGATTTCAGGAGTACAATAGTCCTCCGCATTCGTCATAATTTCAGAACCTGAAAGTCTTGTTATAGTAATTGTCCATACACCACCGCCTTCCGAGACTTTAAAATCTGTATTATTATCAAGGAGAAAACGACTCAGGTTATTAAATGATGTTCTATTGTCGGTGAGAACAATAAACGGTTCTCCAGCAGGTGTTTCCTTTAATGCTCTTTTTGTGGCAATCAGAGGCGCAGGACAAAGCTGCCCTTTTGTATCAACAATTTTCATTTATTAAATTTAAATAGAACTGCAAAAGTAGTAAAAACTTCGACTTCGCTCTGTTTCGGCTTCGCTCTGTTTTAAGTAGAAGGTTGAAGAGTTGAAAGGTTGGCAACCGAGCAAAGGCACGGATTGCAAATCCGCGCCAGCGTAGTCTCTCCAGCACCTTTGCGAGCTCGGCGAAGCCAAATCCGCGCCAGCGGAGTCAAACAAGCACCTTTGCGAGCTCGGCGAAGCCAAATCCGCGCCAGCAGAGTATTTTATATGCCACCAAGGCGCTAAGGCACAAAGTTGCACCAGGAATAAGCCTTAATATGATATCAACTTTGTGATCCTTGGCGTCTTTGTGTCTTGGTGGCAATAGTATTTTATGGCATATTATCGCTGAAAACTTCTCGATAAAATAATACCTTTGAGCCTCAAAAAATATTTACATGAAAAAAGCATTCATTCTCCCAATCATAGTAATTTCATTACTGTTATCACTTTCATCGGCTGCACAAAATATTGATAAGAAAACTATTACAGGCACCTGGCTTGGAAAAATTTCAACTAACGGAATTGATCTCAGGCTGGTCTTCAATATAAGATTAAATGATAAGGACAGTCTGGTCGCAACTGCAGACAGTCCTGATCAGGGTGCCAAAGGCATACCTCTTGGACAGGTTATTCTGAAAGATGAAAAACTTATAATTAAGGCCCCTCTTCTCCAGGGAGAATATAATGGTACAATAACAGGAGATTCTACTATTGATGGTACCTGGGCTCAGCGTGGCTCCAGCTTTACAGTTAATCTTGTGAAGCTTAAAGCACCATTAATAGTTAGCCGGCCACAGGATCCAAAGCCTCCTTTTCCTTATACTTCTGAAAATGTAACTTTTGCAAATGACAAATTCAACATAAAACTTGCAGGAACATTAACAATTCCGTCGGGTACAGGACCGTTTAAGGCAGTTATTCTGATAACCGGCTCCGGGGCCCAGAACAGAAATGAAGAGATAATGGGGCATAAACCATTCCTGGTTATAGCAGACTATTTGAGCCGGAATGGTATTGCAGTTCTGCGATATGATGACCGTGGCGTAGGAAGTTCCCAGGGCAATTATGCAACTTCCACATCGGCCGACCTGGCAACTGATGCTGAAGCGGCTTTCATTTTCTTAAAAAACAATCCAAAGATCAATCAAAATGAAATTGGCCTGATGGGTCACAGTGAGGGTGGCTTGATTGCCCCGATAACCGCATCGTCAAACAAAGGAATAGCGTTTGTTGTTTCACTTGCAGGTCCCGGAGTTACAGGAGAAAAGATTATTCTGAAACAATCGCAGGATATAAGCAGAATTTCAGGTATTTCAGAAGAGAGTATAAAAGAATCAACAACTATAAATAAAAAGCTTTATTCAATTCTGAAGAAAGAAAAAGATAACGCAAAAGCTGAGACCAAAATACTGGCTGCATACAGGGAGGAACTTGAAAAGAAGAAGACACCCAATGAAGATATCGAAAAATCTGTAAATCAGTTAAAAGCTTCATTCGGAGCTACAACATATACATGGTTCAGATATTTTATAATGACCGACCCGGCTAATTTCTGGAAGAAAACAGATTGTCCCGTTCTGGCCATTAACGGAGAAAAGGATCTTCAGGTTTCTGCAGATGAAAACCTTCCTGCAATTGAAAAGGCACTCAGATCGGGCGGCAACAAGAATATAAAAACAATAAAACCGGAGGGGATAAATCATCTTTTCCAGCATTCAAAAACCGGACTTCCATCGGAATACTCAGGTATTGAAGAGACTTTTTCTCCTGAGGTTCTTAAGATTATTTCTGACTGGATTTTGGCTTTATAGGTATCTGAGCCAGTTTCTTGAGTATCATCCTGCCTCTTGCAACTACGCCAGCAGACCCCTCTCCTTCCATCATATTGATCGTTGCCGAGAGTTCATTATGCAGTTCGGGATAGATTAATACCAGTTTATAAATAATCTCCATTGCATAGGCCTTTATTGCAATAGCTGATAATCCTGACTTTAAAGCTCCGAAACAATGCTCAGCAAGTATTCCATGATGCTTAGTACTTAGCTTATCCATTTCACTGAGAGAAATTATCCTTAAAAATGAGCGCTGGGCACTCTCATTATCAATCTTATTCAGCGATTCAACAACATAAGGAAGGAAAGGATAAATTATCTCAGGAAACTTATCACAGACTTTTGTCAGAGTCCACGATGCACGGAAGGCAAGCTTTTTATCGTCTGAGAATGAATACTCTAAAAGTTTATTGAAAATAGCAGGGTTCTCAATTGCAGAAGTGGCAATCCAGTCAGCCTCTTTCATACTGATCATGCTGTTAACCATAGTCTGAAGATCTGAATCTATATCAGCTGCTAAGATTGGTTCAGGTAACTTTTCCTTATTAACATCGGAGTTAACTGAAGAAGAAATAATATAGTTTT
>JFJP01005308.1_pt1 | contig 76125 bp, 70 predicted proteins | sample 431651 | NCBI WGS metagenome assembly JFJP01 (sample SAMN02602958, study PRJNA72255) | Microbial mat metagenome, whole genome shotgun sequencing project. | biome: fresh water; feature: sink hole; material: water; isolation source: purple microbial (photo- and chemosynthetic) mats found in... | reverse complement strand
TCGGTACAACTGCGTCTGGCCACCTCCAGCGATACCATCTCCGAAGGCAACGAGACTTTCACGCTCACCGCCACCCCGGTCTCCGGCTCCACTACAGCCGTGGCCACCGGCACGGCCACGATTAACGACGCCTCTGCAGCGCCAGCCTTCTCCATCGATGACGTCACCGTCAACGAAGCGGCCGGTACGGCCACCTTCACGGTCACCCGCACCGGCGGCACCACTCAGACCTCTACGGTGGACTACGCCACCGCCGGTGACACAGCCACCACGACAGATGACTTCACCGCCACCAGTGGCAAGTTGACTTTCAACCCTGGCGTGAGCAGCATGACCTTGACGGTGCCTGTGGGCATCATCAACGACGCAACCTTTGAGCGCAGTGAGCAGTTCTTTGTGAACCTCACCAACGCCACCAACGCCACCATCTCCGACAACCAGGGTATTGGCACCATCAAGGACGACGGCACAGGCTTTGTGCCACCGGGCACAACGCTGGACAACGACACCCCGGTCTTGTCCATTGGCAACATCAGCGTCAACGAAGGTGCACCTGCAGTCTTTACCGTCAGCATCTCCAACGCCAGCACCAGCGCGGTGGTCTTTAAGCCAACGCTGAACTCTGGAGCGGGCACCACAGGTGCCCTCTTGGGTACCGATACTGCTGCTGCTGGTACGCTGGAGTTCAACAGCGGCACCGTTGCAGCCCCCGTGTGGACCACTGTTACAGGCAATGTGACCATTCCCGCAGGAGCCACCTCGGTACAACTGCGTCTGGCCACTCGGTACAACTGCGTCTGGCCACCTCCAGCGATACCATCTCCGAAGGCAACGAGACTTTCACGCTCACCGCCACCCCGGTCTCCGGCTCCAGCATGACCGCAGCTACTGGGATTGGGACCATCAACGACGTAATCCCGGCTCCCACTAGCGTGACTTTGAGTGCCACGGTCGGCTCCACGGTTACCGGGCTTGGTTTGACGGGTGAGTACTACGGTTACAACGACAATCGCACTGGCATCGCCGCAGACGACACAACCAAGTTCAATGGCGTGATGCGCATCCATTCGGATGATGGAAATATTGCCACTGCCACACCAACTGCGCCAGCCAACGCGAATCTAAGTAATCTCGCCGAAGTTGAGAAAATAGTCGAAGGTCGGGCTGGCAATACGGCTCTTATTGGATCGGCCGGCGCTGCCCTTACTGGGTCGGATGCCTCTTTCACCATCAACAAGATGGAATTTGGCGTGCTGAGTGGTGTGCAGAACCCCACTAGCAGCAATGCGTTGTTCAGCAATGACCTTGGGCAAAGTGCTGCAAAGTTCACCACCGGCCAGACCGTCTCTGGCAATAACCTCGAAAAATTTCTGCAAGTCAGCAAGGGAAATACCAGTTCGATTGTGGCAACCGGTGGGGTCGGCGACACTACTGATGCAGCAATCCGCGCGGTCGGCTACATCTACATTCCAACTGCGGGCAACTACGACTTCCGTGTTTCGGGCGACGATGGATACCGTGTGTTGATCAATGGGGTTAACTTGACCGAGGTCGATGCAATTCAACCACCAACCACGGCTACCTTTGCCAACAAGGCACTAGTAGCTGGACTGCAACCCATCGAAATCCTTTATTGGGATCAGGCGGGTCATGCGATGCTGCGGGTTGAAGTCAAGCCCAGTGGCGCGGCAGATAGCGCCTACGAGGTACTTGGTACGAACTCGTTTGCACTGTTTGGAGCGGGGAATGTGCCAAGTCTGGGAGCAAATCAGGAACTTGTTGAGACCAGCAATGGGGTATGGGCTGTGCGTACTGGCGGTACACATACCTCTGATTCAGGTATCCAAAACGTAACAGGCAGCGACGGCAACGACTCAATTAGCACAGGAGCTGGCGACGATGTACTTTTTGGCGGTGCAGGTAACGACTTGCTCACGGGCGGCGCTGGCAAGGACGCCCTCACAGGGGGCTCTGGAGCGGACACGTTCGTATGGAAATTGGCGGATGCAGGAACTACTGCCAGTCCTGCCCTGGACACGATCTCGGACTTTGACAAGTCAACTGCCTACTCTGCTGGTGGCGACAGGCTTGATCTGAGCGATCTGTTACAGGGTGAGCATGGGACTGCGTCGTCTTTGGACAATTACCTGCACTTCGAGCAGTCGGGTTCCAACACGATAGTCCACATCAGCTCCACAGGCGGGTTCGCAGGCGGCTTCAATGCCGCGGCAGATGACCAACGCATTACGCTTAGCGGCGTCGATCTAACCACCATCGGTAACGATCAGGCGATCATCAATGAACTCTTGAACAAGGGCAAACTGGTAGTTGATCCCTGATCCAAACTAAGGTACATCTCGAAAAGGCGGACCGTGCAAACGGTCCGCCTTTTTTTATACAGCCACCGGTTCTTTCACCGCTGGCCCAGTCGCCCCATCAAATCCGACTGCAGACAAAGCAAACAGTTCGGCCTCGCTTGCCACGCCCTCTGCAATAACCTGCAAACCAATGCCATGCGCAATGGTCGACAGGCCCTTGAGAAATGCTTGGTTACCAGGGTTTCCATCCAGCCCGCGAATGAAGCTGGCATCCACCTTGAGGTAATCAAGCCCCAAGTTGTGCAATCGCCCGATTTCACTAAACTGTCGGCCAAAGTGCTCCACGCCCAGTTTGCAGCCCAGATCGCGCAAGTCTCCGCACAGCGCGGTGAATGCTTCGAAATGCGTCAAAACGCCAGACTCCGCCACTTCCAGCCACAACCTCGACGTTCCAGGGCGCTGCTTCAGCAGTTGGGTGAGTTGGGTCCTGAATTCAGGCAACCCAAGTGAACTTGCCGACAAGTTAATGGCTAGTCCAGCCATCGCCGGCTTTGCTTCCAGTTCATCGAGTCCAAGCGCCACAGCAGCCAAGTCGAGTTGCGGAGTCAGCCGAAGCCGCTCAGCTTGCGGCAAGAATCGTCCAGCGGGCTGCCACTCACCGTTTTCATCAAACATCAGCCGCAACGGACACTCGCGGTGAATGAGTGCGCCCTGCAGCGAGGCCACCGGGAACGACACCAATCGCACCCACCGTTGCTCCAGCGCCCTTTGAATCAGTTTGGTCCACTCTTCCGATGTCTTGGGCGCATCGTCACCGTGGCGCATATCCACAATGCGCAGTCCATTGCGTCCCTCCGACTCCACCCCGGCCAGGGCCGCATCCACCTGCGCCAGAATCGTACCCACCTCGATACCGCGAGGAAAATGTCCGCAACCCAGCCAGGTACTAGCTTGATCGGGCATGAAGCGGGCCGCAACCTCGGTGAGTGCTTGCAGCAACTTCTCTGCTGCCTCCTGTGGCGCCGCAAGCGCAGGCACCAATAGCGCAAAGTCAGCACCATTCAAGCGCGCTGCCATGGCTTCTGGAAACTGGTCCGCCGCCTTGGTCAGTGCAGCCCCATAGGTTCGCAGCAGATCGTCGGTTGCATTGCGTCCCAACGCTTGATTGACCGTCGCCAGATTGGCCAACCGTGCAATGAAAACTGCACCGCCCGTAGATTCATCGGCATCCACTGTCTCCCGCAACCGGGCCATGAAATACGTCCGATTGGCCAAACCAGTCAAGGTATCGCAATTGGCCTGGCGACGCACCGTCTCGAGCCGCTCTGCTTCCTCATCAAACATCGACTTCAACCGTCCCACCGTCGCGTTCATTGCGATGGCCAGCTGCCGCAACTCAGGCACTTTTGGCACTTCAATGGTCACAAAACGACGTTGAGTGATGGCCTTGGCCTGCTCGATCACCGAATTGAGCGGGCGCCGCAGCCTGCGCAACACCAATGACCCCAGGTACCCACCCACCATCCCAGCCAAAGACAGCGCAAGTACCATTTCATAAGCGCTTTTCCACAGCGCACCATACGCAAACCGACTGTGACTCACCAGGGTCACTGTGCCAAATTGTTTCCAGCCACTGCTGATCTGTGCTTGACCCGGGTCGGCAACAATGGGTAGCGCATTCGCAAACCACGCGGGTGCGTCCAAATTGCCCGGCTCCGCAATGCGCTCGGTAATCAACTGGCCTTTGGGGTCCGTCACGCGAATCAGTTCGTAATGGCCTGCATCAAATAGGGATGCGACCACCAGGTCCACCATGACCGCATCCGGATTGCCTTGGCTTAAAGACAATGCCAATGCAGTTGCGTTATCCGTGTTCTTGATGGCAAGCTGGGACTCCAGATAGCTTCTCGCGCTCAGGAGCGACGCGACCAAGCTACCGGCCAATGCCAGCAGCATACTGATGATGATGGCCAGCCAAAGCTGTCGGTACATGGACATGTTCAGTTCCTCTCGTTACAGCAGTTCATTCAAAACCCTCGGCACGTGCCCGTTTTAGCAAATCTTCCCAGCGTGAAAGCCTGCCAACGCCACTGGCCGGGGTTGCATCCTTGGCAGAAGCACCGGCGAAGACACCCTCACTGTTGAAGCTATACACCGGGGCCAGGTCGGGGCGGCGCGACGCTGGCCGGATATCGCCCACCACGTTGTCCATGATCAGCGGTTCTGCATCGGGTTGTGCGTAGTAGGCCAGCACCATGTGGGGTTGACCTGCGGCCCCATCGGCAGATCCGGTCTTGAGCAAAACATAGACCAACCGCAGTTTTCCCGACGCAACACCCATTTCCTTGAGCGTGTAGTACTTGGCAATCGCAAAGTCCTCGCAGTCGCCCAATCCTTTGCCGATGGACTCCATCGGCGTCGCCCAATAGTCTGGCTGACCCCAAACCACCGCATCGTCCCCAAAATGCACCTGCCGATTGAAGAACTCATTGGTCTTCTTGAGCCGGTCGTTGTCTTGTGCGTTGGAAAAGTTGGCAATCAATGCGCGCCAGCTATTGAACTTGGGGGTCACTCCTGCACCCCAGCGCTCGGTCAACGTTGCCAGCAAACGGTCGAAGTTAGCGGCACCGTGTGAAGCAAGAGCCAAGCACAACCCCACAACCAATAGTCCAATGGACACCTTACAGAGGCGCCACATCGCACAGCCCTGCATGGTCAGCAAACCAGCTCCATTCGCGACAATCCATTCTCACTTTCAAAACCTTCTCCACAGCGTCAACAACAGTACACACTATCAGCACTGGCGACTGAGGTGCCCCTTCGCAACGCGCTAACCTCTTCACCAGATTAGCATACTGCGCACATTCCGGGAAAATCTTTCAAAAGCATCCCGGATGGTCATTGCGGCGCCTTGACTCCATCGCTGCCAGGCTGCATATTCCAGCCCAGCTCACCTTGCGGAGTCACTTTCCACTACGCTGGCGACAGCGGTCGCTAGCCTGCTGCAAGGTAGCCATGACGCTGGTGCAATCTGAAGTGCTTTACCGTGCAGCGCGGGAGTAGTCACTCTCCTCTGCGACAATACCGCCATTTTGGATCATTGTGACCATGATGGTCGGGCGCATTTACCTTGGTGAGGATGGTTAGTTCAACATGACTTTCAGGCAACAGAAACTGAAAACCCAGCGCATGCTCGCTGTGCTCATTGCCGTGGGCATTTGCGGGACGTCGGCGGTATACGCGCAGTCCCCCACCACCCTTAAAGATGCGGTAGAGCGAGCCATTCTGCAAAACCCCGAAGTCAAGTTGCGATTTCATAATCTGCAGGCTGCAGGGCACGAGCGGCGTGTTGCCGAGGGGGGCTGGTTGCCCCGGGTTGACATGGAGGTCGGTGCGGGAGGTTACCAGCGCCTCAGTCCGACCATTCCATCGACATTCGGCTACGACGGCAACCGCGCCAATTTGCAGCTGCGCCAATTGGTGTTCGATGGATTCGCCACCAGCAACGAGATTCGCCGCCTGAGCTATGCCGAGCAGGCCAGTTTTTTTGAACTGCTGTCCATTAGCAACCAGACTGGGCTTGAGGCAGTGCGCGCCTACATTGACGTGCTGCGTTTTCGGGAATTACTCTCTCTGGCGTCCGACAATTTCACCACGCACCTTGAAGTACACGACAAAATCGCCGAAAAGGTCAAGGCGGGTGTCGGGCGGCGCGTGGATCTGGAGCAGGCCGCAGGGCGTCTGGCCTTGGCAGAGTCCAACTGGCTCACCGAAGTGAGCAACCTGCACGACGTGTCAGCGCGCTACCAACGCCTGATTGGCGATACACCTTCGGAGTCCCTCGCCCGCATGGACCCCTTGGATTCGTTCATGCCACTGGGCACCGAGTTCCTGAATGAAGCCGTGCTGAAGAATCCGGACTTTATGGGGGCCGTGGCGACCATTCGGGCCTATCGGGCAGACCAGAAAACCCGCCGAGCCGCCTTCTCACCCACGGTGGAGTTACGCGCGCGCCAAAGTTACGAGACCAACCAGAGCGGGGTCGTAGGCACCTACCGTGACTCTGCGCTCGAGTTGGTACTTAATTACAACCTGTATCGTGGTGGCTCAGACTCGGCACGGACCAAACTCGCAGCGGCAAAACTTGAAAGCGCCTTTGACTTGCGCGACAAGGCCTGCCGTGACATCTGGCAAACGGGACAGATCGCCTTTAATGATTCGATTCGACTTGGCAGCCAGCTCAAGTTACTGAGCCAACATGAGTTGTCAACCTCCAAAGCCAAGCAGGCCTACCAGCAGCAGTTCGACATTGGGCAACGCACCCTGCTCGACTTGCTCGATACCGAAAACGAGTTGTACCAGGCACGGCGCGCACTCGCCAACGCGGAGTTTGACCTGCAACTGGCCGAGGTGCGTGTGCTGGCTACTTCTGGAGCATTGCTGCGCGCCCTGAAGCTGCAACCGCTCGCGACTTCGGTGCCCGCAGCAGGTACTGACACCATCGACAAAGACGACGAGTTGATGCGCTGCAGCACGCGCATCATTCCGACGCAGACCCTCAGCAGAACCTTCTCTGCCAACGCGGAAGCGCCCTCTTCACCACCGCCGGCGCAACCCGCGCCAGTGGCTGCTCCGGTGGTGATTCCAACACCAGTGGTGGCCAAACCCGACCCTACCGCTGCCCAGTGCGCACAAATTCCGACCATGGTGCAGGGTTGGCTGGCCTCCTGGAACGGCAAGCAGACGGCAAATTACCTCGGCTATTACGCCGAGAACTTCACACCCGCACTGGGCATGACCCGCACGGCTTGGGAGAGTCTGCGCAAGAAGCGCATTACCAAGCAAGGCGAAATCGTCACCCGAGTCGACAAGGTCAGCCCGCAGAAATGTGACGCAAAAACTGCTGAAGTCTCGTTCACTCAGGAGTATGGTTCGGTCGACTACAAGGATTCGGTCGAGAAAACCCTGTCTTTAGCATGGGTGGGTGAAGGCTGGAAGATTCTGCGCGAGACCGTCACCAAAGGTAGAACCTTTTAGACGTGACCCGGCGTTGCGGCTGCTCGCTCCTGCTCCTGCAGGCGCAGCACACGCCGTTGGACCTTGCCGGTGGTCGTCATCGGCAGGGCATCGACGAACTCGATCTCCTTGGGGTACTCGTAGGGCGCAAGCAAACCCTTCACGTGTTCCTGCAGCTCTTGTACAAGTCTTGAGCGAAAAATGCTTCCTTCGCCCGTGTAGTCTGCGTGAGAAGCTATGAAATTGGGAGCAATGACGACATAGGCCTTGACGACTGCACCGCGCTCGCGGTCGGGCTTGGGTACCACCGCCGCATTGGCGACTGCCGGGTGCTTCACCAGGCAGTTCTCTATCTCGCCCGGACCAATGCGATAACCCGCAGACTTGAACACGTCGTCTGAGCGCCCCTGGTACCACAGGTAACCCTGGGCATCGCGCACCGCTAAATCGCCAGTACGGCACCAATCACCGGTGAACTTCGCATGCGTCGCCACTGCGTTGTTCCAGTACCCAAGAAAAAAGACTGGATCCGGGTCCCCATGCACATCAAGGCGATGGACAGCTACATCGCCGGCCACGCCAACAGCGCACTCCTGGCCCGCGTCATCGATCACGCGCACCTGGTGGCCGGGATAGCCCATTCCCATGCTGCCCGCCCTGGCCGGCCACTGCGCCACACAGTTACCCACGATGTAGTTGATCTCGGTTTGGCCAAACATCTCGTTGGGCTGCACGCCCAGTTGCTGCGCACAGTAGGTAAATACGGCATCTCCCACGGCATCTCCGGCACTCATGATGGCCCGCAACTGCAGGGAAAACTCCACGCGCACGGTGCTGGCCTGACCCGAGGGAACCGCCTTCATCATGGCCTTGAGCGCCGTAGGGAACAAGAACGTGTGCGTCACACCGCACGTGCCCATCAGGTCCAACGCCAACTGCCCGCCAAACCGCCCATCGAAAGCCACGATGGTGCCGCCAAAGAAGAGCGTCGGCAGCAGTGCATCCATCAATCCACCCGTCCAGGCCCAATCGGCCGGGCTCCAGAACACGGTGTCACTTGGTGACCGGTGCATCTCGACTGGATTGGACAATGCGCTGAGTGGCACCGCCTTGTCAAAGCCAAACCAGTTCTGACTGGCCACAAAGCCGGGCAAATTGCCAATCAGCGCCTGGTGCGCAATCAGCGCTCCCTTGGGGTTGCCCGTGGTTCCGCTGGTATAGATCAGCACGGCCGGGTCGATGCCCCGGGTCGGTATCGGCATGCAAAGCTCTGACTGTTGTGCCAGCCAGGTGTGCCAGACCCTATCGCAAGGTGCAGGCGTTCCTCGCACGCCCACAATGGAGCGCAACGCAGGGCAACGCGGCCGAACCAGCGCCAAATTTCCTAGTGCCGTCGCATCCCCAATGGCCACCACCGCGCCACTGTCCTGCAGCCGGTATTCAAGGGCTTCCGGCCCAAACAACAACGACAACGGCATCGCCACCGCACCCAACTGCAGCACCGCGATATAGGCCACCGCCGTCTCAAAGCATTGCGGCATGACTATCGCGACCCGGTCGCCCGCTACCACGCCCAAAGAGCGCAGCCCATTGGTCAATCTGTTGGCCTGCGTTTGCAACTCCGCATAAGTGTGAAAAGTGGGTGTAGCGCCCGTAGAATATGCGTAAATAGCTATCTTTTCAGTAGCATCCGGGGCGGCCGCCCAACGCGCGCAACAGGCCTGAGCAATGTTGAAAAACTCCGGTACATTCCAGCGAAAGTCATTGTGTAGCTGCTGGTAGACCGCGGGCATCGCTGCTTCGCATGCCGACCCCGTCTCTGCCATTGCAATGCCCTTGTCGCTGTTTTGACTGCCGTTCATGGTGAGTCTCCGTAAGATTGCCCAAATGTACCAAGTCAAAAGACCCTGCCGCAGCGAGTTTGTCCCGATCCGCAATTTGCAATACCACGTGCAGCTCTGGGGAGCGCCCGGTGACGGAAGAATACCCCTGGTGCTGGTGCATGGCTGGATGGATGTGGCCGCGAGTTACCAGTTTGTGGTCGATGCACTGTCCCATGACCACTTCATCATCGCCCCGGACTGGCGCGGCTATGGCAAAACCGACTCCGGCGGGGTGGACAACTTCTGGTTTCCCGACTACCTGGCCGATCTGGACTTCCTTCTCGACCATTACGCTGCTGACCAAGCTGTGAATCTGGTGGGCCATAGCCTGGGTGGCAACGTGGCCATGATTTACGCCGGCATACGCCCACAACGCATCCGCAGGCTAATCAATCTGGAAGGTTTTGGCTTGCCGGTCACTACACCCAGCTTGGCGCCCAAACGCTATGCCAAATGGATGGACGACCTCAAGCAACTGCACCGCGGCGAGCTTGATATGCGCGGATATGACAGCGTGGATGGTGTGGCACGGCGCCTGATGAAGACAAACCCGCGCCTGGGACAGGACAAAGCCGACTGGTTGGCACAGCACTGGGCTGCGCCGGACGCTCAGGGTCAATGGCGTATTTTGGGTCAGTCGGCCCATAAGGTTGCCAGTGCGCACCTCTACCAAGTGGAAGAAACGCTGGCCTTGTACCGAAACCTGTCAATGCCTGTGTTGTCAGTAGAGGCTGCCGATAACAGCCTCAACCTCTGGTGGAAAGGGCAGTTCACCCTGGACGAGTACCACGAGCGACTGAAACAGGTTCCCAACGTTGAAATAGCGCCCATTGCCGATGCCGGCCACATGATGCACCACGACCAGCCCGAGGTACTGGCTGCGCTGATCGAGCAGTTTATCGGCTGAATAGACGCTGCCGCATTTTCGTGTTGTAGCCGACCCGCAAAAACCGCTGTGGGCGGATCGCCGTCAGACGCTTCGCCCCGAAGCCGGCACTCTCAATGCGGGTAGCCAGCGGGTACTGCACAACCTTGCACAGCGCGCAAAAGCCATGGGCATGCATTTGGTGCCCAGCGAAAATGCCGCTTGAAAACTCTATAGAAATCAATCAGTTAGAGGGTGTTTCTTGAGAGGCTTCACTGCGTGCCTCCTGGTCGCGATCCATCGATGTGTGCGTAGCTGATCACTTTCGCCAATAGCAGCCTGCCCTTCTCTTCGCGCCACAGGTGGGTGAACTTGGCATATTCAGTGGGACTCAGGGTTCCGTCCTTCTCCACCCGATAGAACTGGTGCTCGCCAGTTTGCAGCGCGCCGTAGTCCTTCATTCGATAGATCGCAATTGAACTGTTGATTAGGCGTCTCGTCGCCTTGAAATCTGTACCTTGCTTCTGTCGCTCACACGAGCCTGAGATGGCCTTGACGAACTCATCGCGAGACTTGGCAATCTGTCCCCATTTGTCGTGAATGAATTCAAAGTCCTCTACGGTCAGGGCAGCAACAGCGGCTGTGTCGCAGGAGTCGAAGACGGCTGCAAACAGGGATTCGTCAGCCTTCATGACTGCTACTCGGAGATCGGACTGATCCGCGGCCGCTGCTTGAGCCATAAAGAAGGCAACAAACAGAGCAAGTGAGGTTTTAGTGTGCATGAGAAGCGAGCGTGGTGATTGTGAAGCCTAACGTCGGCGCAGTCCGGCACGCCGCAAGTGCCGCGAGGCGGCAACCTGATGCTGCGTGTCCGCGACGAGCAACCTGTTAAACCTCACCGCCAATAGCCTCGCGAGAACTTGGTGCCGAGACCAAGCGACTCAGCGCTCGACGAATAAACCACCTGCGCAGCCCAAGCACGCCAAGTGCAGGGGCAGTTGCCCAAAGTAGGCCAAAGGTGGCCTGACCTGCGCTTGAGAAGTACCACACGATAGCGACGCTTGTAATCCAGGCTACCGCCCATGCATTAAACGCCCAGGCCGCTTGAACTGTCTTCTCTGCTTCTCGCAGCAATGCCGCCTGATGCCTTGGCTCAAGCGAAGATAAGCCACGCACCCAAAGCGAAGCAGGAACCCGGGGCGCGCGTGCGTTTTGAAGTTCGACAAGTCGACTGCGCTCGATGTCGAGTATCTCTTCCGCGGCAGCTATCGCTTTCTCTTTTTCAATCATGTGGGAAAACTCAATATGAGGTTTAACGTTGAAATTCACCAACGCAAAGCGTCCGGTGGAATGACCAGTTAACGGGCACGTTCATGTGGCCAACGCCGTGGATTACGTGCATTGTGAATGACGGCCAGAACGTGGACCAAATCATTCTTTACCGCGTAAAAAACGCCATACGGAAACCGAGGCAAGAGCGTGCGGCGTACGCCTGGGACAATTTCCGCGTACAAAAGCGGGACTTGCTCAAGGCGCTTAAGTTGAAGTTCAAAAGCCAGCTCAAATTCAGAGCCCAGCCCTTTGCTTTGTTCCTCATACCAATCGAACGCTCCACCAATTTCGCGAACTGCTCGACCGGAAAACTTCAAGCGGTACGCCACGACCCGCTTCTTAAATGTGCCTTTACTTGATCCCAGGAATAACCGGCCTCTGGGTTTCGCTCAAAGTCGGCTAAACGCGCTTCGAGTTCAGTCTTTAGCTCAAGTGAAACCTCAATGGCTTGAGGGAAGGCGGCAATGCTCTCCCAAATCACTTCAACGAGCTGAATGCGCTCCTGCACGGGCAGTTCCAAAATATCGGCAACAGAAATTTGGCTCATGGAACGTAGATTACCACGGACGCTGTTTTGCACGTTAACGTTCGAGCTAAGCTGGTGCCAAGCGAAAGATTATTGAGCCCTGTGTTCATGGCCGTGTGATGAGCCAGATGGATGCAGCAAGCACGGCAAACGACACGATGTATGCGGGCCACCGCGGCCAACCTTTTGGCAGCTTCTCGTTGATGTGCTCTGCCTCTTTTCCTTGAACCGATACAGACGAAAACACCGAATATCCCGCTGCGTGAACTGGTTTGCCCGACTGGTCCTTGAGTCTAGGCAATACAAAGATGAGCACTACCACCAGCAACACAATCAACCAGTGCCAATAATTTAAGATGCCCATTCGACTCCTCCCGATTGATTCGTCTGGTTTATAGATCTACTTCCGCAGTCACGGTGCCCAAAACGGAACCTGCCGAAGCAACACCTTCAGAGCTGTGCTCCGACTGTCTCGGTGCTTGCTCTTGGAGCATAACGGAGGCGCAGGGAACTGATTGCCTAACGTGAAGATGACCGGCGCACAACGACACGCGGCGAAGCCGCCTTCTGCTGTTGTGAGTCCGAGTCCATTGACATGTTATCCCTTGATCATCCGGGAACGCCAATAGCCTGGCCTCCTGTCGTCCGGTGCGATTGCCAGCACCAAGATTTCATCGCCGCGGTGTAGGTACACGACCGAAAATGGAAAGCGCTTCGGAAAAACTCGGCGAGTGCCGTACCTGTGAGGTGCACCCATATCTGGGAATTCAGCGGCAATCGCGAGCGCCCGCTCAACGACCGTTGCAAATCGCTCACCGAGTTGCGGACTGATCTTTGCGTAGTACTGCACCTCCCACGCTAACTCGGCCCGCGCGGCCTCGTGAAATCGGACGCGCATCAATTCAGCAGACGTCGAACTTCTGCAAATACTTCTTCAGCGGGAATGAGCTTCGCCGTACCAGCGTCAATATCGGCGATTCGGATTCGAATTTCCTCATCCCAAGCCGCCTCGACTTCGTCGTCTGGTTCGTGAACCGAAGCAAGGAGCTCCTCGGCCAAGCGAACCCGGTCCGCTGGGGGCAGTGTTCGAGCTTGTGAGCTGAGTTCTTCGAAGAGGTTGGCCATTGTGATCTCCTAGTGGGACCTCAAGTCTACCGCTGAAGGGGGCTAACCGCTAGCCAACGCTAGCCCCAAGTAAGGCTTCGATATATTGTTTCGCCTGTAAGAATTCATCTTGACTCAATAGCTGCTGTCGATAATTCTCGCGTAAAAAATGGATTGGGTCTGAGTCGCTACGGCGCCGGTTGCAGACTTCACAGGCGGCGACAAGATTGTGCTTTTTGTTTGTCCCTCCTTTTGCAACCGGAAGCAAATGATCGAGAACGAAGTTAGGCGTGACCCGGCTTGTCGGGGCACGTCCTCTCGATTGAAGGGTTAGCCCGCAGACGGACCAAGGTGCTCATGCTTGATTCTCCACTTGCCGTTGCTCCGAGTAAGCAGGCTCGTACCACGGCCGCTGCCCGCGCAACAGGTCGCCGACTGTTCGACTCGCGTGGGAAGTAAAAAAAAACGATTGCGTGATCCGGGTATTGCGAGGCGCGCGTTTCGACGACGGACGCCATGAGCCTCTGCCGCTGGCCCTGCGAATACATCACATACTTGTCTTCGCCTTTGTAAAGCGGTTCAAGGAGGTCCGACTCTGCCGAATCGACAAGGGATATCGCGATTCGGGCTCCTCTTTGACGCAGGCGCCGAGCCGCATCCAGCATCTCAAAAATTGCCAAGCTAGGCGTCATCGCGATTATTGGACCAGCCAGAGACGGCCAGGATAGTCAATGGTGAGAACACTGTTTCGGAATGGGTACATGCCGACGATACCGATAACGCGCACGGGTGGGCGGAAATGTAGCGTAGGGCAATAGTTCGCGTTTCGTAGGGACAACTGAAAGGTATCCAAGGTGACGTCGATTGTGGTTTGAGCGAGATAGCATTCAACCTGCTTTCCCCACGAGTTGACAGTGAAGCGAGTTATGTTCTCTCCCGTCATGGCTTTCGCGCCGACAAGTCTTTTCCACCACAGTTCGTCGAGCACACCAATTTCGGCAAGTGCTGCTCCAGTATCCAACAGACCGTAGCCTTTTCCGAACTGGCTCGTTTGGAGCTCAATGAGAATGTGACCTCCGGTGGGCACCCAAGTGGCATCTGCTGGCGCCCAAGTGGCGTAGAAGAAGCGCTGTGCGGTGTTGTTGCCAGCGAGGCCTGAGCCGGGCTGGTAGCCAAGTTGCCGGCGAACACTGTCGATCACGAGTGTTCCGCGTTCGAAGAACGCGTTACCTAGTGTTCCTACTGGGCTACCTGGGGTACAGCGTTCTATCGCCTCGAGAACGGTTGGCCCGGCGGTAGTCGTCGCTTTAATCGTTCCGAATTTGACAGTCAACGAATTGTTCTGCTCGTTGGTATTCGATTCCGCGCTCCAGATCACCGATCCGTTTGCCCCAGTGTCAATTTGCATATCGCAAGTCTTGTTGCCAATGGCAACGGGGATCAACATAGCCAAGTTGCGGTCGGATAGGCCACCAATGCTCCCTGTAACCCAGTGAAATGCGTGGGTCTCCGCCCTGCAGAGAGAGGCGAGCGTGATCAGGGCAAAAGCTAGCGTGCGAAGAATGGTGTGTGTCATGACGCCTAACGTCGGCGCTGTCCGGCACGCGGCATGCGCCGCGAAGCGGCAAACTGATGCCGCGTGTCCGCGACGAGCAACCTGTTAGCCGATGAGCTTGTCATACTCGCCATGCGTTCCGACCCAAAACCAATGAACGCCGCCTGGCACGGGGAGGCCTAGTGCGCGGTAATTGAGACCGACTCGAACGCTATGAAATCGACCATTTGCAACAGCCTTGAAATGCAACGACGGGTGACTTGGATCAGCCTTGATTTGCGCGAAATTTCGGTGCGCTACGGTTTGAATTTCGTCGGGCAATGCGTCGAGGCACTGCCAAAACCGCTTTGATGCGGTGTGCGTCAAGCTCAAAGTTGCCTCGCTGAACCTGCTGAATAGTCGGCAAGCGCCTCGGCTGCCAACTGGTCGAGCTTGCCAGAGGCTGCATCCTGTTCGATCTGCTTATCCCACGCGTTGCCATCGAAATCAGCGAACCACCGCCGGAATTCAGCTAACTCCACAGGGGATAGCGATTCCACAGCACTCTCAATTGACTTCACGTTTCCCATGTTTCTGCTCCTTTTGCGCCGCATTTCCCAAAGTATGCAGCAAGTCAACGGCCGCATGCCCCACTGCTTCCGGTTGAACGAATGGTTAGGCTGCGGCGACATGATTCTTAACGCTTTGCTTTCCATACTTTCTCCTCGGTACATTCCGCATCCGCGACCTCTGCAAACTCGTAGTACATTGAGCGATCGGGCTGTTCCTTTCGCGAGACTACGACTAAGCGAATACCAACTCGAGCGCACATCGTAGGCGCCGACTGCCCCTGAGATGCCATATCAGTATTGAGCGCTTCGGGCTTGGGCAATACCTGCCCATGGCTGCACGCCACTTGGAAGAATACTAATGCCGAGCCAAAAGCAGCTAAAGCGATACTCACGGTGGAACGATTCATGGAACTTTCACTTGGAGCGGCCTAACGTCGGCGTTGTACGGCGGGCTGCACACGCCGCGAAGCGGCGTTCTGCTGCTGCATGTCCGTGACGAACAACTTGTTAAGCAGCATGTGGCCAGTTGATTTGCACTTTCCGACTATTGGCAAGACAGTCGCGCAGGTACAAGTTAATCAGACTTTGATAGGGGACGCCGGATTCATCGGCCATTCCCTTGAAATAGTCCACAACATCCTCGGAAAGGCGCATGGTCACAGGCTTCTTTAGCTTAGAAGCATATGGGTTCTTGCGAGACTTCAGTTTGGAAAGGTCGTACTCTGCTTTCATGGTTGTCCACCTCGATAAAACACGCTTTCGCGCTTGGTCGCCTTGCGTGCAGAGATGATGCGAATAACTGCACCATGCTCGCGCTCGCAATGACAGACGATGAGGAGCTTTGCACCAGAGCTCATACCAAGCATGAGGAAGCGCTCCTCATCGGCTAAATGTTCCTCATCGAAGAACTGAACGCCAAATTCATCGAAGAAAATCGATTTCGCTTCTTCAAAAGACACCTGATGCTTTTTGAGATTTGCAATGGCTTTAGGCTCATCCCATTCGAACTTAATCATACATACATTGTATTTATCGTTCGCCGCAAGTCAAGCTACAAGGAACTGCAGCTGTTTAACGTTGAAGCTGAGCCGCGAGCGGCGGCCTGCCGACGCGAGTCGGCTCGAGCGACTGGTTAGACCGCACTTTTCGCGCTCCATAGAAGGAGCATTGCAATTGAATTCACCAGCGCGTGTGGCACCGCTGCCGCCAAAAACCCCTGGCTAAACGATGCACGGCGCCAAGAAATGTAGCCGCACGAGAACACGAAGAAGCTCCATGCAGTTCCGAAGAACCAGAGCGCCCCGAACAACCCGTGGAAGCACCCCCACAACACAGCAGAAATTGCAGCACACACAGCAGGCTGCAGTGATGTCGACAACAGCACCTTGAGTAGACCAGCCAGCATGAACGTCTCGAAAACCGGTGCAAAGACAACAGCACCAAAAACATTGCCGAACGTGACCTCACTTGTCGGCGCCGCATGCGCTGCGACGTCCATCCCAGCGGTTTCGGCGAAAAATCTCGCCAGCGAGTAGAAAAGTGCTGAAGGAATGAGTGCCAGTGGCGCCAGGCACAGGCTGTACCTCCAGAGCGATATCTCCGGACGGAGTAGGAACCCGAGCAAACGGCGCATTGCGGTCTAACGTTCGAGCTAAGCGGGCGCCTGAGGCCGGCGGGCTGCGCGTGGGGGTCTCGAGGGCGGTGGGTTGCGCGCGTGGTGCGCTGCGTGGGGCGGCCGCTCCTCTTGAGCGAGGGGTTAGGCGTCACTGCGCGGGCGGTTGAAGGGCTGCGGCAAGCGCTGCTTGCATGTCTTGTGGAAGGCTGGCGACACCCTTCAGCACCCCGGGTCCACCGCTATTCCACTGGACGGAAAATGTCCGTGGCGTTGCCTTTCCGGATACGAACTCAGATACGTCTAGAACAACTTCAGTACCGCCCTCTACAAGCGCTATTGATGAGCCAATCTTGACGGTTGGTCCCAGTTCACGAACGGATACAAGGACGACTTTGGCGCTTTGATTTACTGCTGCACCGGCCGTTTGTCTTGCTTGTTCATCAGAGAGTTGCGGTAGGCGCTCTGCCGAAGCGGACTTGAAGCATCCTGAAGATTTGAAGAACTGACCGATTCCGGCCGCCGACGCAGTTTCTCGTTCGAGAACATCCTTCTGATCTACGCGCCACTGCGTCCTCCACAGGACGAGTGCTGTCTTTGATGCCTCGCAGATTGGAGCTTGAGGCGACGGGCTGACCTTGATGGTGGTCGTCGAAGCACAGCCACCAATAGCAAGCAGGAGAGAGGCGCACAGGATGAATTGAGAGTAGTGCATGGTGCAGGTCTGTCTTGTGATGCCTAACGTTCGAGCAAAGCGGGAGCCGACGTGAGGACGCCAGGCCCGGGCCGGTGAAAGTGTACAGCGTACCACCGGCCCGGGCCTGGTGGCCTGCCGGTGTATTGGGTGAAATTTTTTGTCCGATGGCATGGCCGTGGCGGCCGGGCGCGCCATCCGCGTGAGTTGGGTGCCGCGGAGGTTGAACAATTTTTTACCATGCTCACCACCCAGCGCAACGTGTCCGTGTCCACCCACAACCAGGCGCTCAGTGCCCTGCTTTTTTTGTACCGCGAGGTTCTGGGGGTGAAATTGCCTTGGCTTGACGATGTACAACGCCCGACTCGGCCAAGACGCATTCCATCTGTAATGACCGTGACCGAGGTGGCGGCTTTGTTGGGGACAATGACCGGGGTTGAACTGTTGCTAGCCAAACTGTTGTACAGCACTGGCATGCGGCTCAACGAAGGGTTGCGCCTGCGGGTGAAAGACGTGGACTTTGATCGGCGTGTGCTGGTGGTGCGTAATGGCAAGGGTGGCAAAGACCGCATGGTGATGTTGCCCCAATCGCTTGACATGGCCTTGCGTTCACAAATGGCAGCGGGCGGTACAGCTAGCCCATTGGATGCGCTCAGTAACTTGGTGCAATGAACGACTGCCATCTCGGCACTCCGGCCATTTGTCAGCCTTTACTGCACTGAACAACCAAGACCCCACCCAATGAGTTTGAGGCATTGGTTTCCGACGATTGCGGGGGCTTGACAGCATGAGGCTAGTGGCGACGCCCCAAACTCGGCCACCACCAATGACAATTGCTATCAAAACGGAAGCGGTTCACGCATATTCCACGGGGTTCGCGGGCGCATTTTGCGTATATTTCTCCGGCTGTGGCGGGAAACGGGGTCGGGAAATGGGGTCAGAGCACAGGAGAGGCCGTAGGCACCCCAAGCGTGAGAAAATACGCGGTTACACAAAACCCACTTGATAACGACAGGATACGCACCATGGAAGCAGAACGCATCAACCTCATTGGCACGACGTTGGAGGACTTGAGCGCACGCACCCAAGAGTTACGGGGGTATCTTTGACTACGATGCCAAAGCAGAACGGCTGAGAACCGTCAACGCATCGCTGGAAGACCCCACTGTCTGGAACGACCCCAAGCGCGCCCAGGAGCTGGGCAAGGAAAAGAAGGCGTTGGACGGCGTGGTCGTCACGCTCAATAGCCTGGAGCGCGAGCTGGCAGACAACTCGGAACTGTTCGATATGTCCAAGGAGGACGGCGACGTCGCCGGTCTGATGACTATCGAAGCCGAGACCGAGAAACTGTCCACCATCATCAAGGACCTCGAGTTCCGCCGCATGTTCAACAATCCGGCGGATCCGATGAACGCGTTCCTGGACATTCAGGCCGGTGCCGGCGGGACCGAAGCCTGCGACTGGGCGAGCATGCTGCTGCGCCAGTACCTGAAGTATGCCGAGCGCAAGGGTTTCAAGACCACGATGGAAGATGAAACCCCGGGCGACACCGCGGGCATCAAGGGCGCCACCATCAAGATCGAAGGCGAATACGCGTTTGGCCTGCTGCGCACCGAAACCGGCGTGCACCGGCTGGTGCGCAAGAGTCCGTTTGACTCGTCCGGCGGGCGTCACACCAGCTTTGCCAGCATTTTTGTCTACCCCGAGGTGGATGACTCGATCGAAATCAACATCAACCCCAGTGATGTCCGCACCGACACCTTTCGCGCGAGCGGGGCCGGTGGCCAGCACATCAACAAAACCGACTCAGCGGTGCGCCTGACCCACATCCCGACCGGCATTGTGGTGCAGTGCCAGGACGGGCGCAGCCAGCACAGCAACCGCGATGTAGCCTGGAAACGCCTGCGCAGCCGCCTCTACGACCACGAAATGCGCAAGCAACAGGCCGAACAGCAAAAGCTCGAAGACTCCAAGACCGATGTCGGCTGGGGCCACCAGATTCGCAGCTATGTGCTCGACAACAGCCGCATCAAGGACCTACGCACCAACGTCGAAGTGTCCGCCACCCAAAAAGTGCTCGACGGCGACCTCGACGTGTTCATCGAAGCCTCGCTGAAACAGGGCGTATGAAAACAGAAGCAAGCCTATGGGCCAACGATCCAGTGGGGGCTCAATTTCCCGCCGGGCCGCCCCAAGGGAAATTAACCCCCCTGGGGGGCAGCGAACCACGCGCAGCGGGGAGCGTGGGGGCCTTCATCTTCGATATGGACGGCACCATGGTCGACTCCATGCCATGGCACGCCCAAAGCTGGGTCGTGTTCATGCAGCGCCACGGCATCGAGATGGAATTGTCCGAGGTTTTGCGCCGCACCAATGGGCGCAATGGCGCGGAGTGCATGCGCATACTGTTTGATCGCGAATTGGACGATGCCCAGGCCTGGGAGCTGATCGCCGAGAAAGAGGCCGTTTACCGCGCGCTTTTTACGCCAATGTTCACTGAGGTTGCGGGTTTTTCAGCCTTTGAAAAAGCGGCGCGTGGGCGAGGATTGAAAGTGGGTGTTGGCACAGCAGGCGACCGTCACAATGTGGCCTTTGTACTTAATCATCTGCAACTGGCCACACCGCCGCAGGCCATTGTGGGCGGCGACGAAGGCTTGCCGGGCAAGCCCGAACCGGCTATTTTTCTGGAAGTCGCCCGGCGCCTGCAGGTTACTGCCGACGCGTGCATCGTGTTTGAGGATGCGCCCCTTGGAATTGAAGCGGCTCGCCGCGCCGGCATGCGTGCAGTAGCAATCTGCACCAGCCACAGCGCTGCGGCTTTGGACGGTCCGCATGTGATCGCAACCGTCCGAAATTTTGAAGAACTGATTGAAAACCATTTTCTGGAGACCTTGCATGTTGCAACTGCGTGAAACCGACGGCCCCGCAATGCCGAGCCACCGCGGCGACTACACCGCACCGGCCTACCTGATCGATTCCGTCGATCTGACGTTTGACCTGGACCCCGCAAAGACCCGTGTCCTCAACAAGATGCGGGTTCGCCGTAACCCGTCAGCACCCGCCCAAGCACTCAAACTCGATGGTGAAGACCTGAACCTGGCACGCGTGCTCGTCAACGGTCAGGGTACTTCGTTCAAGCTGGAAGGCTCCAAACTGGTGCTTGAAAACCTTCCCGAAGGTGACGACGCCTTCGAATTGGAAATCTTCACTACCTGCTATCCCGTGAAGAACACCAAGCTCTCGGGCCTGTACGTCAGCAACGAGTCGTTCTTCACCCAGTGCGAAGCCGAGGGATTTCGTCGCATCACCTATTTCCTGGACCGACCGGATGTGATGGCCAGCTACACCATCACTCTGCGTGCGGACAAAGCCAAATACCCGGTGCTGCTCTCCAACGGTAACCTCATCGACCAGGGGCTGCTCGACGAGGGGCGTCACTATGCCAAGTGGCACGACCCCCACAAGAAACCCTGTTACCTGTTTGCGCTGGTGGCTGGCCAATTGGTGGCTCGCGAGCAGCGCATCACCTCGCGCTCGGGAATCAACCACCTGTTGCAGATTTTTGTGCGTCCCGGCGATCTGGACAAAACCGAACATGCCATGAACTCGCTCATTGCCTCGGTCGTTTGGGACGAGGCCCGCTTTGGGCTGCCGCTGGACCTGGAGCGCTTCATGATCGTTGCCACCAGCGACTTCAATATGGGTGCCATGGAGAACAAGGGCCTCAACATCTTCAACACCAAGTATGTGTTGGCCAATCAGGCCACGGCGACCGATACCGATTTCGCCAATATCGAAAGCGTGGTGGGCCATGAATACTTTCACAACTGGACCGGCAACCGGGTCACCTGCCGCGACTGGTTCCAGCTCAGCCTGAAAGAAGGTCTGACGGTATTCCGTGATCAGGAGTTCAGCCAGGACATGTGCAGTGACCCCTCGGCGCGTGCAGTGCGGCGCATCGAGGACGTGCGGGTGCTGCGTACCGCCCAGTTTCCGGAAGATGCCGGGCCCATGGCCCATCCCGTGCGGCCAGACAGCTACATTGAAATCAACAACTTCTACACAGTCACCATTTATGAAAAAGGTGCGGAAGTGGTGCGCATGATGCAGACCCTGGTGGGTCGCGAAGGCTTTGCCAAAGGCATGAAGCTGTACTTCGCTCGCTTCGATGGCCAGGCCGTCACCTGCGATGACTTTGTGCAATCGGTCGCGGATGCGAACCCGGACTCCGCCCTGGCTCGACTGCTTCCGCAATTCAAACGCTGGTACAGCCAGGCAGGCACACCCCGCTTGTCCGCCCGGGGTGTTTACGACGCGGTGGCGCGCACCTACACCCTGTTGCTCAGCCAGACTTGCGCACCCACACCGGACCAGTCCACCAAGGAACCCTTCGTGATACCGGTCAACATTGGTTTGATTGGCAGCGAAAGCGGACAAGTCCTGCCCCTGCAGACCCAAGGCCAGGAACTGGCCAGCGAAGACAGCCATCTGTTCGTGTTGACACAGTCCAGCGAATCCATCACTTTCGTCGGCGTGGACGAGTTGCCAGTACCCTCCATTCTGCGGGGCTTCTCCAGCCCCGTCGTGCTGGACTACGACTACACCGACGCCCAGTTGCTCACGCTGTTGGCCAACGACAGCGACCCGTTCAATCGATGGGAAGCAGGACAGCGACTGGCGCTGAGAAACGCTATCAACTTCATAGCTGCTGACGCTGCATCTGCGGGTGCCAGGCCACTAAATGATGCCTATGTAGAGTCCATGCGGCGAGTGTTGCGTCACCCGGATCTCGATGCGGCCTTTAAGGAACTGGTGCTGACTCTGCCTTCGGAGTCGTACATTGCAGAACATCTGGAAGTCGTTGATCCGCAACGCATCCATGCGGTTCGGGAAGCGATGCGACTGCAGCTCGCCCAGGACCTGCAGGCTGACTGGCAGTGGGCCTACATAGAACACAGCGAGAATGGGGGCTACCGACCTGACAGCATTTCGTCAGGACGCCGCGCGTTGGCTGGTTTGTCACTCACTTACCTGTGCCTGGCGTCCACGGCTTGCGGTGACGCTGTGTGGCCTGGCAAGGCACTGCAGCGCTTCAAGGATGCCACCAACATGACGGATCGCTTCCAGGCACTGTCGGCACTGGTGAGCAGCGGGAACGCACTGGCAGCACGCGCCATCGACCGATTCCATTCCCTGTTCAAGGGCGAGGAACTGGTGCTCGACAAGTGGTTTGGCCTGCAAGCCAGCACTCCGGACCGTGGTGGGCAGGTGCTGCCCCTGGTGCGCCAATTGATGGCCCACCCGGACTTCAACATCCGCAACCCCAACCGCGCGCGCAGCGTCATCTTTAGTTATTGCAGCGGCAACCCCGGCGCATTTCACCGTGCGGATGCCGCAGGCTATGTGTTCTGGGCCGACCGCGTGATGGAGCTCGATGGCATTAACCCACAGGTAGCCGCTCGCCTGGCGCGCGCCCTCGACCGCTGGAAGCGACTGGCAGAGCCCTTCCGCGGCGCAGCGCGCGAAGCCTTGACCCGCGTGGCGGCCAAGGCCGATCTGAGCAACGATGTGCGTGAAGTGGTAAGCCGCGCACTGGCCGACTGAACTTAATCCGGAGTGATGCCATGAAAAAAACCTATCTCACACGCTACCTCGTTGAACAAGAGCGCAACAGTGGCCGTGTGCCACCGAGTCTGCGCCTCTTGCTGGAAGTGGTGGCCCGCGCGTGCAAACGCATCAGCCTGGCTGTCAACAAGGGGGCTTTGGGCGACGTAATGGGCAGCGCCGACAGTGCCAACGTGCAAGGCGAGATCCAGAAAAGGCTCGACATCATCGCCAACGAAGTGCTGATTGAGGCCAATGAATGGGGTGGCCACCTGGCGGCCATGGCCAGCGAGGAGATGGAGGGCATCCATGTGGTGCCCAACCGCTACCCGCAAGGCGAATACCTGCTGCTGTTTGACCCCCTGGATGGCTCTAGCAACATCGATGTGAATGTAAGCATCGGCACCATATTCAGCGTGCTGGTCAAGCCCGAAGGCGCGGGCGTCTCAGAGCAAGACTTTTTGCAGCCCGGTGCCAAACAAGTGGCTGCGGGTTACTGCGTGTTTGGCCCGCAGACCACGCTCGTCATGACCGTGGGCGACGGTGTTTCGGTGTTTACGCTCGACCGTGAGCAGGGCTCGTTTGTACTGACTCAAGAGCACCTGCGCATCCCTGAAGACACCAAAGAGTTTGCCGTGAACATGAGCAACCAGCGCCATTGGGCGCCGCCGGTGCAGCGCTATGTAAGCGAATGCATTCAAGGGCGCGACGGCCCGCGCGGCAAAGACTTCAACATGCGCTGGGTCGGCAGCATGGTGGCCGATGTACACCGCATCCTGACACGGGGCGGCATCTTCATGTACCCCTGGGATCAGCGCGAGCCCGAGAAGCCCGGCAAGCTGCGTCTGATGTACGAGGCCAACCCCATGAGCTGGTTGGTGGAACAGGCCGGCGGCGTGGCTACCGATGGTAGCCAGCGCATTATGGACATCACGCCCACAGCCCTGCACGCACGCGTCAGCGTGTTTCTGGGTTCAAAGAACGAAGTTGATCGGGTGACCAGTTACCACAACCCTGCTTAAGTCCACAGGTCCAGGGGCGGGTCGGCCACGACCGCTTGCAAAACATCGGAGCGGGACACAAATCCGTTCACCTGGCCCTGCTCATCGACGACCGGTAGCCCAGGCAAACCAGAATCCAGTAGTACGCGCGCCAGACGCCTTATGTCGGTATCGGCCGACACGCTGGGCACCGGTGTCCACATGATGTCGACCACACTCTGCAGCAGCAGCGCCCGCCAGACCAGGGCGTGCCCGTCCGGTCCCGGCAGGCGTTCCGGTCGCATCAGGTCGGCACGGGTAAGCAAACCCACCAGCATGCCCTGTGCGTCCACGACAGGTGCTTGCCCCAGCTGCTTTTGCGAGAGCACCTGCCAGGCCTGCTCCACCGTCGCCGTGTCGGCAATGGTCACCACTGTGTGGCTCATGATGGCACCGACCTGGGTGAGTGGATGGCGCGGCATCTCCATCCTGGTAGTCTGCGAATACGCCGCCAGGGCATCGCGGTGCGGCACATCGACAGGCAGCGCCGGGTGATGCACTACGCCCGCGGAATGCGACGGGTTCTGGTCTTGCGGATCGCGTCCGATGGCCCGCACCGCATCCGAACGCGATGTGCGCGAAACCGGCCCCAACTGCCGCATCTCCTCCAGGGAGCCCCGAAACATACGCCCAGCCTTGCCGTACACCGAAAACATGCGCTACCCCCTTTCATCCGTACTGCGCACTGTGCGCAGCTACTCCGTATTGGATAGGAAAAGCGCCTGCAAGTCACTCAAGAAATCAAAACCACGGTCGGTGGGCCGCACCCGCTGCAGATCGCGCGCAATCAATCCTTTGTGCTCGGCCTGTGACAGAGCCTTTTCGATGGAAGTTACCGAGAGCCCGGTACGTTCGGAAAAGTCGCGCAATGCAAAACCATCGCGCAGGCGCAGCGCGTTGAGCATGTACTCGAAGGGCAAATCGGCACGGGGCACATCGTCATCCTGGGTGACAGCGTTGCCCCGCAAAGCGCCGTCCATGTATTTCTGAGGATCACGCAGGCGCACCTGGCGCACGACCCTGTGGGCAAAACTGAGCTTGCTATGGGCACCGGCACCAATACCCAGATAGTCGCCGAACTGCCAGTAATTGAGGTTGTGGCGACACCGGTGGCCGGCCTTCGCGTAAGCCGATACCTCATAGCGCTCCAGGCCCTGCAACCCTGTCTGCTCCGTAATGCGGTCAAGCATGGCATAAGCGGTATCGTCTTCCGGAATGGTGGGCGGAAATTTGGCGAAATAGGTGTTGGGCTCGATTGTCAGGTGGTAAATCGAAATGTGGGGTGGCATGAACGCCAGCGCTGTGGCCACATCCTCACCCAGTTGCTCCATGGTCTGGCCGGGCAGCGCGTACATCAGGTCGAGATTGAACGTGCCAAAGGACCGCGCCGCTTCTTGCACTGCCGCCAGAGCCTGAGCGCTGTCATGCACACGCCCGATGGCCCGCAAATGGGCATCATTGAAACTCTGCACGCCCACCGACAGCCGCGTCACACCCGCCTGTGCGTACCCACGAAAACGCTCTTTCTCAAACGTGCCGGGATTCGCTTCCATGGTGATTTCGCATTGCGGCTCCAACGGCAAACGGGCGCGGAGGTCCCCGACAAGGCGGTCCACCGCATCAGGTGCCAGCATGCTCGGGGTTCCGCCGCCAATGAAGATACTGTGCACCGTGCGCCCCCAGATCAGCGGCAGGGCGGCCTCCAGGTCGGCCAGCAAGGCCTCGATGTAGCGTCGATCCGGCAAACTGCCAGCAACCAACTCGTGGGAATTGAAATCGCAATAGGGACACTTCTTCAGGCACCACGGAATATGCACATACAGCGACAAGGGCGGCAGTGCATTGAGCTGCAAAACGCCCGCGCCCATGTACTGCAGAACATCACGCACGGCGGATGGCTCGCCGTTGGCAGTGGCAATCGGGATCACGACAGCCAGCGGTCCCGAATGAGTGCCACCATCTGCTGTGCAGCCCGGCCGCGGTGGCTATTAGCGTTCTTGACTTCCACCGGCAATTGCGCAAAGGTCTTGCCAAATTCCGGGATCCACATGACCGGGTCAAAGCCGAAGCCATTGCTACCCATCGGTTCCCACGCAATTTCACCCACCACGCGCCCGACCGCCACCAGAGGCTCCGGATCCTCGGGTGAGCGCACCGCGACCAGTGTGCTGACCATCGCCGCACGGCGATGCTCGATGCCCTGCATTTGCTCAAGCAGGGCGCGCACATTGTTGTCATCACTCTTGCTGTAACCAAACTGCGTGGCGTAATAGGCCGTGTCCACCCCGGGCAGTCCACCGAAGGCATCCACACAAAGCCCGGCATCATCTGCAATCGACGCAAGTCCTGTGTGCTCTGCAGCATTGCGCGCCTTGGTCAATGCGTTTTCTATGAACGTACGATAAGGTTCAGGGGCCTCAGGAACATCCAATGTACTCTGCGAGACGAGGGTGCAACCCAGTGGCGTAAACATGGCCTGCAGTTCGGCAAGTTTGCCCTTGTTATTCGATGCCAGCACAATTTTCATGAGACTTATAGCCCTCCAACGCCCATTGATACTGCGTAAGCAGCTCCTAATTCAATAGCGCTTGCTGCTGCAACGCCATCAGTTCGATGATGCCTTGTTCAGCCAGGGTGAGCAGTTGATCCATTTCGGCACGCGAGAAAGCAGCGCCCTCGGCCGTCCCCTGCACTTCCACGAAGTGCCCGGCCCCAGTCATCACCACGTTCATGTCGGTATCGCACGCTGAATCCTCCGTGTACTCCAGATCCAGCAAGGGGGTGCCTTGCACAATGCCCACGGAAATCGCTGCTACCGGGGCAATGATCGGAGACTGCGCAAGTTTCCCTGCTTTGATGAGTCCGGTCACGGCGTCCTGTGCTGCGACAAAAGCGCCAGTGATGGCCGCAGTGCGGGTGCCGCCATCAGCCTGCAGAACGTCGCAATCGAGCTGAATCGTGCGCTCGCCAAGTTTCTTCAGGTCAAACACAGCGCGCAACGAACGACCAATCAGGCGCTGGATTTCCTGTGTGCGCCCACTTTGTTTCCCACGTGCGGCTTCGCGATCGCTGCGCGTATGTGTAGCGCGCGGCAGCATGCCGTACTCCGCAGTGACCCAGCCCTCCCCACTGCCGCGCTTGTGCGGCGGCACTTTTTCCTCCACGGAAGCGGTACACAACACCTTGGTGTCACCAAACTCCATCAGCACCGATCCTTCGGCATGAACGGTGTAATGCCGGGTGATACGTATCGGGCGCAGTTGATTTGCAGCTCGTGCCTTGGCACGTACATATTCAGTCATGGGAAAACCTCAAAAAATAGAGACAGCGCAATGCGCCAAAGCGGATCAGAGCTTGCGCGCCGACGTTCGGCGTATGGCTTCATTGATTTCGGCAATCGAGCGCTCAATGCCGGCGTCGTCCAGATCATCAACGGAAGAGTCCAGCCAGCCCGCCTGTACGGTCGAGGCAAATACGCCATCTTCGATGGTGTCGGTGCTGATGGTTCCTCGGGTTGATTCGAATGTATCGGGTGTCTCCCACTCCATCGCAATCAAGGTCACGTTGTCGCTGCGCGGTCCACCTTTGATGAGCGCGCGCTCCACCAGGTCAGGCGCTGCAATGGCAACGGCTTTCTGCGCCAAGTGAAACACAATATCCGAATCCTCAAGGCTGCCCCACAACCCGTCCGAGCAAAGCAATATCTTGTCTCCCTGCTGCAATGGGACCGGCCCAGTCACATCGTATTCGGGCTTGGTCGGTGAGCCCAAACAGGTGTAAAGCACATTGCGGTTGGTAAGTTCGAGTTCCTGCCCGGCGCCACGCAATCGTTTGCGCTGCTCCAAGTAGGAATGGTCGCGCGTGCGGGCCAGCAACTCTCCCTCGCGCACAAAATACAGCCGTGAGTCACCGCAATGCATCCAGTGCGCACAGCCTCCTTGCACCAACGCAGCCACCAGCGTGGTGCGCGGTGAGTCGGCCAAGCCTTTTTCCGAAGCGTACAAGAGAATTTGCCGGTGCGCGGCCAGAATGGCGGAGTTAAAGAAGAGTTTGACGTCCTCAATCTCGGGTTTGGCCTGGCTCTGGTAGTGGGCCGAAATGGCCTGCATCGCAATTTGCGCCGCCACTTCACCTTCGGGGTGTCCCCCCATGCCGTCGGCCAACAAAAAAAGTCCGGACGCCTTGGTGTAGCAGTACCCCATGCGGTCTTCGTTCTTTTCGCGACCGCCTTTGCGGCTGATCTGGAAAACAGAAAACTTCATTTGGGTTTGGCAGCAGCCGGCGCAGCCGCCTGTACCGACTTCTTGGTTTCTGCAACCATGGTGTCAAACTGCATGCGCACTTTTTCGGTAACGCTCAGTTTGGTATAGCGCCGCTCCCCCTCGCGGCTAAGTTCCTTCTGCAGCGCAAACACCGACTGCGGCCGTGACAAGGGGTCCAGTGACATGCACCACTCCACCACCTCAATCAGATTGTCCGAGTAGACGCCGCGCAAACGCGCCAGTGCCACCGCGATGCGATCTTTCTCGATCCGTTGAGGTGCCTCGTTGGGCGGGTAACCCTGCATGCAGGCATAAATGCATGCGCCAATGGCATAGATATCAGTCCAGGGACCCATCGACGCGTCTCGTCGGTACATCTCCGGCGCGGCAAACCCGGGCGTGTACATCGGGCGAATGAAATTGCCTTCTTTGCTCAGCACCTCGCGCGCTGCGCCAAAGTCGATCAACACCGACTTGTTGTCATCGGTGATGAAAATGTTGGCCGGCTTGATGTCCAGGTGCAGCATTTTGTGCTGATGAACAATGCGCAAACCACGCAAGATTTCATCAAACAGCGAGCGAATGGTGGACTCGCGAAAGACCTTACTTTGCTTGAGATCGCGCGCAGTCACAATGAAGTCCTGCAGGGCCGCGCCTTCCAGGTAATTCATCACCATGTAGACGGTTTCATTCTCACGAAAGAAGTTCAGCACGCTCACCACAGACGGATGGGAAATCTGTGCCAGCGCACGACCTTCCTCAAAGAAGCTTTTCAGGCCGAGCCGGTACAAGGAGAGTTTTTCTGGTTGCACCTGCGGCAGCAATTCGCCCGGGGCACGTGTTGCCAATGAGGACGGCAGGTATTCCTTGACAGCAACCTGCTGGCCTTCAGAGTCCAACGCAAGATACACCAAGCCAAAGCCCCCGGCTGCCACCTTGCGAATGATTCGGTAGCCACCGATATTGGTATCGGGTGGGAGGGGTGCTGGCTTGACTTTCGACATATATTTGGGCTGAAAGCGCGTCTCTTCTATCTGAACCGGGTTATTCTTGGGTCCGTTCCCAATTCAAAACTATTGCAATGCCAGTTTACAGCATGACTGGCTATGCCAGTGCACAGCACAGCACAGCCTCCACCGCGCAAGACACCGATGCCAAAAATGCGCCTTCGGGCCACTTGGGCATTGAAATCCGGTCTGTCAACAGCCGCTTTCTGGATTTGTCGTTCAAGCTGCCAGAAGACCTGCGCCAATTTGAACCTGTATTGCGCGACTTGCTACTGGCAAAGCTCAAACGAGGCAAGGTGGAAGTGCGCGCGTCATTCGACAATGGCACAGCCGGGAGTATTGCAGAGCCATCGCCACGTTTGTTGCAGCGTCTGAACTCCGTGCAGGACAGTGTGAAGGCGTGGTTACCGCAAGCGACCGCGCTGAGCGTGGCCGACGTCATGCGATTGGCAGCCACTGAGCAAGCCGTTGCGCGCGACTGGAGTGCCGAAATTGTGCCCTTGGCCGACAAAGTATTGGTCTCCCTGCTGGGTGCCCGGCAACGCGAAGGGGAAAGACTCGCGACCATGCTGCTGCACCATGTTGCGGAACTGCGAAAACTTGCTGCGCAGGCCGCCCCGCTGATCCCCAAGTTGGTCGAGCAGCAGCGCCAGCGATTCATGGAGCGCTGGAAGGAGGCGATGGCGCTGACCGATGGTGCCACTCTGCCCGAGGCGGCGCAGGACCGTGCCCTTTCGGAAGCCACCGCATTTGCCATTCGCATTGATGTGGCCGAGGAAATCACCCGTCTGAATTCCCACCTCGACGAGATCGAGCGCCTGATAAAAAAAGGCGGAGAAATTGGCAAGCGCCTGGACTTTCTCATTCAGGAATTGCACCGCGAGGCCAACACCATGGGCTCCAAGTCGGCTGCAAACAGGTGCAGAACATAGAGTAGCGTTGCTGAAATTGTGAGGCTATAAGCAGCGGACTTTACTGGCGATCACAAGCGCAGCCCAGTCGTCGGGCGGATGTCCGCGCTCAAGCATTTTCTGAAACACCGCATAAGGGTCGCTCTTGCTACCCGACGATCTCAAAGTGTTCTCGTCGTTCACCCACGCAAATATGATGACCTTGGTTTTGGAGTCAAACCGGAAAAACAACCGAAACCTCCGCCCTATTTTGGCCCGACGCCAGTGCCTGAAAGTGGTGCCCATCGTGTTGCCCTGCCGGTAGTCTTCACGGTTGGGGTCATTTGGCACCGTCTCCAGCATCAACTGTGACAAGGCATTGAAAAGTTTGACGTTGGCATTCGCCCCGAACCCTTGCGGGTCCAGGGCCTTCGCACGTTGTGCGGCAGATTGAAGTTTTTGCAGTTGTTCGATCAGGCAGTCATGGAAGAGCAAATTCCAACCGTGGCGCTGAATCACAGCACTACATCGCCATCAATTTCTTGGCTTAGATCGACTGGCTGCTTGATGGCCTCCATCATGGAGCGCGCTAGATCAGTGGGTAACGTGGACATGTGTCGACCCGATGCGATGTCCTTTTCAAGCAACGCCAGGAAGCTCCCAATGGCGGGGTCTTCATGGACATCGTTTTCGACACGGGTGACTATGACTTGTGAGCCACGCAAATCGAAAGCCACCTTACCGCCAAAGTCAACTCCAAGCGCTTGACGGATAGGCTTGGGCAAGGTTATCTGGCCTTTGGATGTGATGATGGCGACTTCGTGAATGGCTGGCATGGCTTGATTCTCTTTGAATGAAACAAGACTGTAAGGAATGCTCCTTACTTGGTCAAGTAAATGCTGTAGGAGTGACGGCTGAGCTGACTCTGTTAACGTTGATAATTTGAATCAAGCGCGCATACTGCACAACTATCTGTGCTTGATGGGATGCTCAGGAGACGGACATGGTTATTTCAGCAATCGACGCTATCCCGCTCTCGCGCGCTAGGGCCAATTTTTCTGAGGCGGCTGATGAAGGCAAGGCGGTTGCAGAAAAAATTGTGACCAAGAACAGTGGGGGCTTCATCCAGCAAATCGACGAGGCATCCAAGGGTCTTGACGACGTGGCTGCCGGTCGGGTGAAGGATGCCCGCAGCGCCATTCAGTCAATCAAATGCCGACGCAGCGCCTGATGGTCTGCACGAATATGTCGTGGACGGTAAAGTACGCGCAGGTCAATGACAGCATTTTTCTGATGTCTATCAAGCACCATCGCCAGCTTTAATTGGATTTTGAGGTGTATCGGAGTGCTGGCGACTAAACACAAATATCGATGCTGACAATCAACACTCAGGACCAGAACATAGAATAACACCCATGGAATATCCAGGAAATCTCTATGTAGTTGCAGCCCCCAGTGGTGCTGGCAAATCGAGTCTGGTCAAGGCGCTGATGGAGTTGGACTCCCGCGTGCTGCCTTCGGTGTCACACACCACCCGCGCACCCCGAGGGCAGGAAAAGCACGGGCGCGAATACTTCTTTGTGTCGCAGCAGGAGTTTGACACCATGGTGGCTGCAGATGCTTTCGTCGAATGGGCCCACGTGCATAGCCAGCGCTACGGCACCTCCAAGAAAGCCATTGAAGAACGCATGGACCAGGGGGCGGACGTGGTCCTTGAAATCGACTTTCAGGGCGCTCTGCAGATCAAGCAGATTTTTGCCAACGCCATATGCATCTTCATTCTTCCACCCAGTTGGGAGGAACTTCGGTCAAGGCTGGAGCGCAGGGGCGAAGATGCGTCGGACGTCATTGATATGCGCATGAAAAACGCCAAAGCCGAGGTCGCCCATGTGGATAAGTTCGACTTCGTTATAATCAACGAGTTGTTTGACCGTGCGCTTTTTGATCTGAAAGCCATTGTTCACTCCCAACGGCTCAAATACACAGCGCAACGTCGCGCCCGTGCCGAGACATTCAGAGCCTTGCTCATTCCCTAGTCCTTTGGAGAAACCCTGTGGCCCGTATTACTGTCGAAGACTGCCTTGAAAAGATTCCCAACCGCTTCCAGTTGGTGCTTGCTGCCACCTACCGTGCGCGTATGCTGAACCAGGGCCACACCCCCAAGATCGAGAGCAAGAACAAAGCAGGCGTGACCGCCTTGCGCGAGATTGCGGCCGGTAAAATCGGTATCGAGATGCTGAAGAAAGTACCCCTCTGACCAGTGGCATGCGCCGCAGCAGAGCACCGCTTGCGGTGCTTTTTTTTGCCAACGCATGCGGTCTTGATTGGAATTTTTCTGGGGCAGGATACATTTAGCGCATGGGCACGCCACCAATCACCGCCAACCGCACGACGAACGATGCCTCTTCGGTAAATCAAAAGTCGCGCGCGTCCCAGGCCGCCGCTGTGAATGCTGCAGCAGCGAGTTTTGCTGCCCTGACCGCCAAACTGGACTATCTATCGGCGTCCGATATCGAATTGGTGCGGCTGGCCTATCGATTTGCGGATGAAGCGCATCTGGGCCAGGTGCGCAACAATGGTGAGCCCTACATTACCCATCCGATTGCCGTCGCAGCGCAATGCGCCGACTGGAAGCTAGATGCCCAAGCGCTCATGGCTGCTTTGCTGCACGATGCCATGGAAGATTGTGGCGTCACCAAAATTGATCTGATCGAACGCTTCGGATCACCGGTGGCAGAGTTGGTGGACGGCCTGACCAAGCTGGATAAATTGCACTTCAACACGCGCGAGGAGAGCCAGGCGGAATCTTTTCGCAAGATGCTGCTGGCCATGGCACGCGACGTGCGCGTCATCTTGATCAAGCTTGCCGACCGTTCCCACAATATGCGTACCTTGGCGGATGTGCCCCGGGAAAAATGGGTACGCATTTCTTCCGAAACGCTGGAGATCTATGCGCCCATCGCGCACCGTCTCGGTCTGAACCAGACCTATCGGGAATTGCAGGATCTGTCATTTCGCTACCTACGGCCTTGGCGCTATGCCACTCTGGCAAAGGCAGTGGCCAAAGCGCGAAGCCGCAGGCGCGACCTCCTGCAAAAAGTACACAAGGAAGTGGAAGCCGTTTTTACATCCGCCTCGATGCCAGTACGCATTGCCGGACGCGAAAAATCCTTGTTTTCCATTTACAAGAAAATGGATGCCAAACATCTGAGCTTTGCCCAGGTCACGGACATTTACGGCTTCCGACTGATCGTGCCCCAAGTGATTGATTGCTACACTGCATTGGGGCTTCTCCACCAACTCTACAAACCGCTTCCCGGCAAATTCAAAGACCACATTGCCATCGCCAAACTCAATGGATACCAGTCCCTTCACACCACGCTGGTAGGGCCCTCAAGCATCAGTGTGGAGTTCCAGATCCGAACGGAATCCATGCATGTGGTGGCCGAGTCCGGCGTGGCTGCACATTGGTTGTACAAAGTCGACAACCCGGAAGATGCGACGACTGAACGACTCGGTACCAAATGGCTGCAGTCACTACTGGACATTCAGAATGAAACCAGGGATGCCGCCGAGTTCTGGGACCATGTCAAAGTGGATCTGTTCCCGGATGCTGTCTACGTCTTCACTCCACGCAGCCAGATCATGGCCTTGCCGCGGGGAGCAACGATTGTCGACTTTGCCTACGCGATTCACAGCAATATTGGCGACCGTACGACTGCAGCAAAAATCAATGGAGAGGCGGTTCCCCTACGCACCGAACTCAAGAATGGCGATGTGATCGAGGTGCAGACGTCCCCACAGGCGACGCCCAATCCGGGCTGGCTGACGTTTGTACGCACGGGTCGGGCACGTTCCAAGATCCGGCACCACCTCAAGACACAGGCGCATGCGGAATCGGAAGACCTGGGCAGCATGCTACTGGCCCAGGCACTTCGCGCCGAGGGAATCGAGGGCTTCTCGGATGAAGACCCGGCGTACGACTCTACCTGGACAAAATTGTTGCGCTTTACCGGCAACAAGACCCGGCACGAATTGTTGACCGACATCGGTCTTGGCAAACGCATAGCCCATATTGTTGCCAAACGCTTGGTGCAACTGTTGGCTGAGATTGGCAAGCGGCCCGACGCGCTGCTCCTGACACGCGAGCGCTTTACCGCCAGCGACCAGGCGCAGCTCAGTTCCATTGTGCTCAACGGCAGCGAGAACACCTCGGTGAAGTTTGCGACGTGCTGCCGCCCCATACCGGGCGACGCCATCGTTGGCTATCTGGGGCGTGGCGAAGGTCTTGTGGTGCACGCACGCGAGTGCCCCGTGGCGAGAAAGCTGCAGCATAAAGACAGTGAACGATTCATCGAAGTGGAGTGGTCCGACGATCCGGTTCGCGCCTTTGAGACCGGCATCGTGGTAACAGCCAAGAACGGAAAAGGCGTTTTGGCCAAGGTTGCCGAAGCGCTGGCCAAGGCAGAGGCCGATATCGTGCACATTGAGATGGGGCACGACGCTGCACAAGATGCCACCGACCTGCACTTTGTGTTGGCCGTTCGTGACATGGCGCACTTGGAAGTCGCCTTACGCCACCTACGCAGAACGCCCTCGGTACTGAGTGCCCTGCGCACAACCCAAATAGGCCAAAGCTAGCGTGCGTTTTTTTCCGGGTATTTAACGGCCAGTACTTCAATCTCGGCGACCCGGTCGGGCATCACGAGCTTGAGTACATCGCCTTCACGCGACTTGAGCAAAGTGCGCGCAATGGGCGATATCCAACTCACTTCACCCTGCGCACTATTGGCTTCGTCAATACCCTTGATCGTGACGGTGCGCTCCAGCCCACTGTCTTCAGCGTAGGTTACCGTGGCGCCAAAAAACACCTGCGAATTGCCATGGTGCACTGTGGGATCGACCACCTCCGCTATTTCAAGGCGTTTGGTCAAGAACCGAATGCGTCGGTCGATTTCCCGCAGTCGCTTCTTGCCGTACAAATAGTCCCCGTTTTCAGATCTGTCGCCATTGCTGGCAGCCCAGTGCACCACCTCCACAATTTTGGGGCGCTCGCTGTCAATAAGGTCCAGCAGTTCGTCACGCAAACGTGCATACCCTACGGGCGAGATGTAGTTCTTACCCCCCGGCGGAAGTGCTGGCAACTGCAACTCTTCGTCGTCTGATTCTGACTCTTTGGTGAATGCTTTGCTCATGATCGTTGCACCGGGATGCGAATTTTCCGGACTACCACCGCCTGGGAACCACCTGGGAAAGTCAGTTTGTAACACGCTTTTGCAGCACCCGCTCATTCTGAATTCGAGAGAATGAGTAGCCTGGCGACAACGTTGCCATGCGCAGCAACTCCCTCAATTCAGGTTAAGGGTCGGCATGACGACCAAAGCTGCATAGTCGAATCAACTCTCCGGGCTCCCTCTGGGCAACCATTGTGCCAGCGCCATTCTCAGTGCTTCCAGACCAATGGGTTTGGTCAAGAAATCATCCATACCAACGGCCAGACAGTTCTGGCGGTCTTCTTCGAACGCGTCTGCAGTGAGGGCAATAATGGGCCGGCGCAGTTGCTGATTCGCGACTTCCCATTGCCTGATTTTTGCAGTGGCACCATAACCATCGAGATTCGGCATATGCAAGTCCATCAAGATCAAGTCCGGCGACTCACTCGATTGCCCCTCGGTGATCGCGTTCACTGCTTGCTGGCCGTCCGCCACCAGCGTCATGGTGATGCCAAGCCGACCCAAAAGCGCCTTGATCACCTTCGCATTGATCGCGTTATCCTCGGCAACTAGCAAATGGCCTGTGAACTGCTCTGCCACTGGATAGTTCACCTGCGCTGTGCGCTGTTCACCGCGGCTTTCCTGACCATCGGGAACGACTTGCGCTCGAATGCGGAACCAGAAAGTGGATCCTTTGCCCACCTCACTTGTAAGACCTACTTCGCCACCCATCGCCGTGGCGAGTTGGCGTACGAGGGACAGCCCAAGGCCGGTACCGCCAAATTCCCGGGTAGTCGAACTGTCAGCTTGTGAAAACGGTTTGAACAAAACCCCAAACTTTTCCGAGTCAATGCCGATGCCAGTGTCCACAACCGCAAATTCAAGTTGTGCCGATTGTCCCTTGCTCTGAGTTTGCGATGCTTCAATCCGAACAGTTCCATGCGCGGTGAACTTGAGAGCGTTCCCCACCAGGTTGGCGAGCATCTGGCGTAGACGGTGCGCATCGGCCAAATACCGTTGACCCGCAAGGCCATGCCACTGGTAGTCCAGCTTCAAGCCTTTGCTATGCGCCGCTCCTGCAAAAAGGTTGCAAGTTTCGTGCATCAGTCCTTCGGGGGCAAACGCTGTGTTGTCTAGCTGGAACTTGCCGGCCTCGATCTTGGACAAATCCAGTATGTCGTTCAGCAGTGCCAGAAGGGTTTGGCCGCTGGACAAAATGGTGCGCGCGTAATCAGTGCGATCCGCATCTGAAATCCGTGGTGCCAACAGCATTTGGGCCATCCCCAAAATACCATTCATGGGGGTGCGAATCTCGTGGCTCATCGTTGCCAGAAAGCGGCTCTTGGCCAAGTTGGCGGCCTGCGCCATTTGCATGGCCTGTTGCAGTGCTTCTTCCGCGCGCTTGCGCTCGGACACAATAGTGCCGGTACCCCGGTAACCAGCAAACCGACCTGCGCTGTCCACGTGCGGCACGCCAGAGACCGAAACCCAGCGCACTTCATCCGCTTGTGTGCGAATCTGATACTCAAAATTCTTGAACGGTGCATGCTCTGCCAGTTGGGCAAGGTGCGCTTCCAGGTGTTTTTGCGGATTGAGGGCATCGACCTCCAGAATCGCCTTGCGGTTCTTGCCCAGCAGGCGTTCGGGAGAAAGTCCGTACACACTTTCGAAATTGTCTGAAAAATAGCAAAAACGATGCCCCTCGTCTGTCTCCCAAAACCAATCCGATGCGCTCAACGAAAAGTCTCGTGCACGCTCCGCGTCCTGGCGCTGCTTCAAGGCAAAGCGTTCCTGGTTGTGTGCGTCTTTCTGGCGGGTATCTTGCAGTCGTCCATTGATCTTGGCAAACTCCGTGGCAAAGCGTTGCAGATTGCTTTGGTCGCGTCTTATTTCCTGGTTCAGCGCGACCACCCGTTGACCCGCCAACATGCGGCTGAGCAGCACATTCGCTTTGGGTGGTTTGGCCAGAAAATCATCGGCTCCAGCGGCAAAAGCTTCAACCAGCTTTTCGTCCTGATCCATTCCCGTCAGCAGCAAGATGTAGATGGCACGTCCGGCGCTAGACGTGCGCAGTCGGCGGATCAACGTGATGCCATCCATCTCCGGCATGGCCCAGTCCACGACCATCAAATCGGGTGGATTGGCCAATGCGAGCTCGAGGGCAATGCGTCCATTCTCGGCCTCGCTGCAAACGTAACCTGCCTTTCCGAGAACCTGCCGCAGAAAGTTCCGAATTATCACTGAGTCATCCACCAGCAGCACCCTCAAGCCGACGTCCGAGGTCACGCTCAAAGCGCCATCGCCCTGCCGCAGGACAGGGGGCTTCGGTGCATTCATCAGGTCACCAAATGGGGGCAAAACGTTCGCCGGAACTTCCAATAACTGGCACCAGGCAGTCCAGTCGCGAACCACGCCGTCGCAAAGTTTCAATAAGTCAGGGGCGTCCAGTGAGACTTGGCCACCGAGCAACAACAAATTCGCCATCAAAGCACGGCGGTCCTGCTGCGGGGCCATGCAGATGGCAGAGATCCGGGTTGCCAACATCAGTGTCAGGATCAGGCGCTCCTGACGGGAACCAGTGCCCAGATTGTCATTTTTGGAACGCTCATGCACTCGCACCAAGTCCACCAGATTGGCCGGGAAACCCCAGTCGCTCAGCAATGCCGCACTGAGTTCGGCGTGGTCAAACTCAAACGCCCTGTGCTCCGCATCCAGGAGAGCTTCACCTGACGCGTGAGTAGCATCGAGCAACCGTGCGTAGTCCTGCGCAAACAAGCTCGCCAAACCCAGCTCTCCGATCTGAGACAACAGAGCCAGGCAAAACGCTTCGTCGCTTTGCATCAGATGCGTGACCGACGTCAAAGCCTGCATGGCAGTTGCACGGGCCAGATTGCGCGACCAGAACGCAGGGTAGTCAAATCCGCTGCATCGCGGCGAGTGCTGGTCTTTCATGATTGAAAAACCAAGCGCCAGACCGCGGACCGCATTGAGTCCCAAAATTGCAATAGCGTCGCCGACCGCCAGTATTGGGCGCATACCATGGGCACGACACGCATTGGCCAGTTTCAACAGGTGCGCAACCAACGCCGGATCAGCCTGAATCGCGTGTTCGAGCTGCGTGTTGGTGACGTCGTCTTGCTGAGTCAGCTTGACAACGACGAGCGCGGGTCCCTTGGGAGAAGGAAGCAACCCTGACGACTTGAATTTGTCGAAATAACTGAGCAGCTTTGAATTCATGAACGTTCCGCGTTGTCCAGGTCATTTGCGATCCGGCGCAAGCGCTTCAACACCACGTCAAAGTGCATTTCGTGCAGATCAGGACCCAGTGTATCAAGCATGCTGAAGACCAGGTGTTGCCAGACACCTTTGCGCTACCAAGAGCGTGGCGGCTGCCAAGGTCTTGTGGCAAGCCAGGGGCAATTTGCTCTCAACCCGGATTGCGCTTGTCGCACGCGGCAACAATCTTTTCATACAAGTCGTTGGCCTTGAAAGGCTTGGTGACGTAGGCATCCACCCCCAAATCCATGAAAGCGTGGATGATGTCCTCGGTTCGCGTATTGCCCGATACCATGATGAACGGCACCCGGTTGAAATCGGCTCTGGAGCGCATCCGCTTCAGAAGCACGTCACCACCGCGGTCAGGGAGATTCCAATCAGAAACAACCGCGTCGAACTTCTCGTTGCTCAACTTCTCAATGGCCTCAGGCACTGACGATGCAGCGTCCACGGTAATGAACGGGTTAACTTTTCGAAGAAATGTGTCCATTATCACGCGGTGAACTTCCACGTCATCAACGATGAGAACTCGACGCTTGTTGGTGTAACTGATTTGTTTCATCGGGACCTTGGGTACTACGATCTCGATTTCAGCCATGCCTGAAGGCAAATCCGCAGGCGACCCAGTTCGTGCTCCAAACAGACAAGCTCCGAGGCATAACACTGGGTGGAGCGACTACGAGCCGATTTGTTCAGCGCGGTACAGGCAAGAAATGCGGGAACGGCGGAAATAGCACCCAGGCTCCCTTTAAGCCGATGGGACGACTCGGCAAGTGCGAGTGAACTCTCTGTTGCAACAGCTGCCGCGATAGCCTGCAGATCCTCCTCCATCTGGGTGAGCAGCATTGTCGCAACTGCTTCGAGCAGCGAGGCGTCGCCTTCGAGCGCGGCCAGTGCGGTATCGAAATCGACAGGCGCTTGCACACCTGAATCAGCCTGGTTTGTCATGCGTCTCCTTGTTGCGCCGACTGGCGCTCAATAGGGCCTGAAGTTGTTGCCGCGCTCAGACCGCACAGCCACAGGCTCCAGCTGGGGCAAGAGAGGAATGGGAGGCGCGCGGCGCGGGTGGAGGTTAGCCTGCCCATCAGCAACATTTGCCAGATTTGCTCCCACGTTGAAAAACGCAATGCTCTGCTGCAACTGCTTGGCCTGACCCGAGAGCTCTTCACTGGTAGCAGCCAACTCCTCCGAGGCTGAGGCGTTTTGCTGGGTGGCTTTGCTCAGTTGCCCCATAGCACTACCAATCTGCACTACAGATTCGCTTTGCTCCGCACTGGCCGCAGCAATTTCTTGCACCAATTCACTGGTTTTCTGAATGCTGGGAACGATCTGCTTGAGCAGTCCGCCCGCGCGCTCTGACGTAGCCACGGAATTGCCAGCCAGCTCCCCGATCTCTTTGGCAGCCGCCTGGCTACGCTCGGCGAGCTTGCGCACCTCGGCAGCAACGACCGCAAATCCCTTGCCGTGCTCGCCCGCACGTGCCGCCTCAATGGCTGCGTTCAATGCCAGCAGATTGGTCTGGTAGGCAATGTCGTCCACGATGCCGATCTTGGATGCTATCTGTTTCATAGCTGCCACCGTATGTTCCACGGCGCTTCCACCCTCAATAGCCTCTTTGCTGGCGCTGCTGGCCATGCCGTTGGTAACACGAGCGTTGTCGCTGTTTTGGCTGATGCTGGCCGACATGACTTCAATCTGCGAGGATGTTTCTTCCACGCTGGCTGCTTGTTGGCTGGCGCCTTGCGACAGAGACTGCGCAGTAGAGCTCACCTGATTGGCCGCGCTCAGCAGCGCATCGGCAGCACCATGCACTTCGCCAATCACCCGTGTCAGGTTGTCGGCTGTGGTGTTGACGCTGTCCTTGACCTGGCCGAACAGGCCTTCGTAATCGCGCTCTATGCGTTTGGTGAGGTCTCCATTGGCAAAGGCTGCCATGACCTCGGCCACATCGCTTAGACCCTGTTCGCTGGTGGCCATGAGCTGGTTCATGCCAGCGGAAATCTTGGCGAAGAAGCCGTCCGCATTGAATTCGTCGAGTCGACCGCTGAAGTCGCCTTTGTTGGCGGCAGCCACCATGTCGTCGAGTTCCCGCTCCGAGATCATCTCACTGGTGCGGTCAAACCATTGGGTAATGCGACCTACTGTTTCACCGTGGGCGTCCACCACAGGACGCGATAGCAAGCGCAAATTACGGCCGGCCACCTCCATATCCACAGTTTCACCCGTGCGCACGACCTGGTCAAACTGGGCCGCGTTGTGTGGGTCCTGAAACAGGGCGGAGAGCATGTTTCCATAGAACCTGTCGGCATCAAATGCAGCGCCACCAAACAGTTTAAGCAGTTCTTTGGCCATGGGTGTGGCGTGCACCAATTGGGCCTGTGCATTGGCTACCGTTACGGATACCGGCAAACTGTCCAGGGAAAGACGGATACGCTCGTTGAAGTTTGCCGCAAAAGCAGCGTCCTGCAGGATGGCCTGCACCTTGTCCATGGCCTCGCTGATGCGGGCCTTCTGGCCGGGCAGGCGCTCCATGGCGGTGTCGAGCTTGCCCTCGGAATAGGTCAGGGCCAGGTCAATGACTTTGGCGTTGAGCGCAATGTGGGCCTGGACCAGCTCATTGGTGGCGCGCGCCATGGCAGCATAGTCGCCCGGGAGCGATTCGACGGGTATCGCAAAGTCAAGCATGCCGGCACGGTGCTGCTCTGCCATCTGGGTTTGCGCGGCCTGAAACTGTGCCAAAACGTCCTGCATTCGGGAGAATGACTGCAGCAACTGGCCAGTTTCGTCGTTGCCGGTCGTGGGCAGTTTGCCATCGAGCTTGCCCAACGCTACATCATCGGCGGCTTGCACTGCCAGTTTCAATGGGCGAACGATGGAGCGCGTTACCAGCCAGCCCGACAGCGCGGCCAGCAACACCACCAGTGCGTTGGCGGCAATCAGCAGGTTACGGGTTGATTGGTATTGGGTTTCAGCGTTGGCGTAGACCTTCTGTGTATCGGCTTGCTGGAAGGCGATGTTTTCCTTTAGCGCATCGATCATTCTTTGGGTTGCGGGGCCGGCTTCTTTCAAGAGCAATTCCGTGGCCTCGGCCTCCTTACCAGCCATGGTGAACTCAATCACCTGGTTGTTGAGAGCCCCCGCCACAGACCGTGCCTGCGCAATCTTTGCCCGAAGTGCCTTGCCATCTTCGCTGGCCGGCAATTTTTCCAGCTCGGACCACAATTTGTTGTAGGTGTCGCGCGCGTTGACGATTGACTTGCGCCGCTGTTCCTTGAGGTCTTTCTCTTTCACCAAAATGATCGTGCGCATCACGCGTGCAATAACGTGCGTGGACTCCGCCATCTCATTGCTCAAGCGGACCTTGAGGTTGTTGTCCTGGATGATGTCGCGCAGGTTGTCCTGAATATCCGCCAATTTACTCAAGGTAAGGGCGGCCGAGACGATGGTAATGAGAAGCACAAGGCCAAAGGCAAGCCCGAGGCGGGTGCCGATCTTTACGTCTTTCAGCGTCATTGCGTTCACTCTCGAATGGCCATTCTTGCCCAACGCGTTGATGGTCGCACCAAACCAAACCTTTGGCCTGCGCCAGACTCAGTACTTATACCTATCCGGCATCGCTAAATTCGATAGGAGATTGGGGCTGCGCCCAAGCGCTAGCGTCTGGACGCAGCCCAGGAAATCAGTTCCGCACCACTCTTGAGGTCCAGTTTCTTCTTCAAGTTGGCGCGGTGAATATCCACCGTGCGCGCACTGATGCCAAGCTCGAAAGCAATTTCCTTGGTGGTCTTGCCTGCACCGAGTTTTTGCAGCACTTCAAGTTCACGCGTGCTCAGTTTGGCATTTGGCAGATCGGTCCGGGCACTGTTGCGTGGCCGAAGGCGCATCAGCATGAGTGAACTCACCGCCGGGCTGACCCAGATCTCGCCCTCGAGTATGGAGCGCACCGCGGTCAATGCAAACTGCTGTGCCTCCTCTTTCATCAGGTAGCCTTTTGCGCCGAGGGCGACCACCTGCTCGGCATAGATCAACTCATCGTGCATGGAAATGATGAGCACCGAGCGAGTGCCCTGCGCCGCAACCACACTGCGCACCGTGTCAAGGCCCTGTGAGTCGTCCATCGACATGTCACTGATGACCAGATCAGGGAGGCACTCTGCGATACCCACCAATCCATTGTTCAGATTGGAAGCTTGCCCCACGATGGACAGGTCAGGACAGGAACCCAACAATGCAGCCAGTCCGTAGCGAACAATGTCGTGGTCGTCAATGATGAAGACAGATTGCATAGAAAGTACCTTCAGGCATGCAGTTCCAAAGCAATGGAAACGGTGATTCCGCCAGATTCATTGACAAACCACCGAAATGCGGCGCCGATGCCCTTGGCTCGGGCCTGCATGGACTTCAAACCAACACCACTGGAACTGTGTGGGGCAGCATGCTCGGCTTTGACCTGCGCGCCGTTGTCAATGATCGACATGATCAGCGCGTCAGGACGTTCTTCCAGATTGACCTGTATTGTGGTGGCATGCCCGTGTTTGACTGCATTGACCAGCGCCTCCTGGGCAATCCGGTACAGGTGGTTTCCCGTATCTGCATCAATGCCGTCGAAATCACCTTGCATCGAAAACAGGCATTGAACACGGGCCATTCGCTGGTAGTCCAGACACAGCCGCTCCAAAGCGCGCCAGAACGCCCCCGGGGATGCGTCCACCGGCATCAGGCCGCGCGCCAGCGTACGGCTGACTTCCACGGCAGTGTGAATCTGGTCCAAAGCCATCCCGATTTCTGCTTCAGCCTCGGGACGCTTTTGTCGGATTCCGCCCAACAGCATTGCCACGCCGGCCAGTCGTGAACCAAGCGAATCATGGAGCTCGCGGGCAATAGCGGCCTGCTGGTCTTCGAGTTGCTCAACCAGCAAGCGCTCAAATCGCTCCTCGGAGGCACGGAGTTCCTGTTCAACCTTTTCGTCGCTTCCGAGTGGCGTGGCAGAGGCCAGGAATTGGTCTTCTCCATTCCAGGAAATAATGGCACCGCTCACCAGGCAGGTCAGGGTTGCGTCATCCTTGCAACGCAATTTCATGAGCTTCGGGGGCAGCGTTTCGCGGTAGGCTTTGGCGCGTTTGTGGCGGGCATGCATGTAGCTCTGGTCCCCCATGGGCGCCAGCCTGTCCATATTCAAATGGTCCAGCGATTCTGTCGTGTTGTAGCCCAGCAAAGAACGGAATGCAGGATTGCAATACAGCAGTCCGATCTCCGAAAAGACGCCAACGCCCACCTGAAGGTTGTCAAAACACACTTGCAATGACTGCTGGTGTTCTGCCAACGCGTTACGTTGCAAGACTTCTGCCGTCACATCGTGTACAGACCCCAACAAGCGGACCACTGTGCCTGCCTCACGCACCAACTGGCTTTGGGATCGGATCCAGCGACGATGGCCCATGGCTGTAATTGCTTCGAGCTCCAGATCCCAATTCACGCCTTGCTCGATCGCCAAAGTCATGGCCTCGCGAATCATTGACCGGCTCTGCGGTACGCAAAAGTCGACCGCCTGTTGGACCGATAGCTTTGCCCCGGTATCGACCTCAAAGATTCGATAGATCTGATCGGACCAGTCGACTTGCAAGGTCCGCAGATCAACCTCCCAGTCGCCTATCTTTGCCACTTCGCCAGTTCGCTCCAGCAGGTCAGTGGACTTCTTCAGCTTGTTTTCGATCTCGACACGGTCAGTGATGTCCTTTGCCACAACGTAGGTGCGATGCAGGCGGCCTGTGTCGTCGTAAGTAAACCGTGCTGTATCCTCGCGCCAGATGTAGTGCCCCTGCTTGTGTTTAGCCCGGTAGGAGTAAGTGCTACGCAGCAGCTTGTCTTGCATTGCCGCATGAATTGTGCCCAGTACCCGGTCTGCATCGTCGGGGTGAATCAGGTCTTTGATCGCATCCGCGCCTCTTCCGATTTCCTCTTCCCGCTCAAAGCCCAGCAGCCCCAGGTAACTCGGTGAAACGTAAACAATCACACTGTTCTCAAAAACAGCAAGGCCATCACTGGTATTGAGCGCCAACAGCCTGAACATCGATTCACTTTCCCGCATCGCCTCAACGCTGCTTTGTAAAGCGGAGGTTTGTGTCGCCACCATGTGCTCAAGGTGATTGCGATGCTCTACCAGCTCAAGTTCCAGGACCTTGTTTTGGGTGATGTTGGTGTGGGCAATGACCACGCCACCGGCACCCAGGGGCGTGGCCGACAGGTTGAACCAGCGTTGCTCGGTGGGCGAATGGCATGGGTATTCCATCTGAAAAGAGGCCAGGTTGCGTTGCATGACCTGCAATATCCCGACGCGTGCGTCTTGTCCGCCTTCGATCTGCGTGCCTCCCTGGCCCTGGCATATGTCCAGATAATTGACTCCAACCCCGGTGTGTCCAGTGGGCTGGTCGCAAGAGACGCTGTTTTCCATGGCAAATGCGAGCCAGGCATTGTTGACCGCGATGATCACGCCGTTGTGGTCGAGTACTGCAACATGGGCAGTCAGTGCGTTGAGGATGCCGGACTTGAACGCTTCGCTCTCGCTGATCGCCGCATCACGCAGATGCAGTGATTTCAGCAGTTGGTTGAATCCCCCCAACAGTTGGCCGATTTCATTGTCCGTAGTAACTGGCAGAGCATGTGGCAAAGTGTTCTTTTGCGCAGTGTCGGCAAGGAACTGGACGGTGCTCATCATGGGGGAAAGTTCCCGGCGCAGCATCCACCACGTGAACCCAGCCGCCAGCAGCGTCAGCAGCAAAGTGGCCAGAAGAATGTTCTGCTGCATAGCCAAGATAGGCGAAAACGCTTCCTGTGTGGGCAGCGTGGCGCCCAATATCCAGCCTGCAGCGGGGATGCCCTTGGCCGATGCCATCACCTCCACGCCCGTGTGGTTGACATAGACCTGTGAGCCTTCATAACCCTGCGCAAACCGATCGAGTGCCTTGGAAATGCCGGGACTCGGGAATGCGGTCAGGATGCGGTTCTTTTCGGTTCCAGTGATGAACGTCCGGGTCGCACGATCAGCCAACACATAGGCGCCGGTCTTGCCGTAGGAGTTGGCCGCAATTTTGTCAAGAAAGCCGGGCTCTCCGATGTTGATCACACCCACAAGCGTACCGATTTTCTGACCCTGGCTATTCTGGATACCCACCACTATGGCCATTGCCGGCGTTCCCGATGTTCTTCCGATGATGGGACGTCCTACCACTGCGGCACCGCTGTGCAGCGCAAGCTCCATGGTCTGCTGGCCGGAAAAATTCCTCCCTACGCGTCCACTGGTCCTGGGCGCATCCGCAATGGCCGTGCCGTGTAGGTCAGTCACAAATATGCCGCTGTTAAACATGTGCCCCATGAATACACTGCGCTCGAGTTGTGCCTGCAAGGCGGCCGGATTGGCCATTAAACCGGAGTCAATGTGTTGCGCGAGTTTTTCCAGCGCCAGCTTTCCGTCGTGCATCTCGTCATTGATCTCGTTTGCAACCATGGTTACTGCAGACATTTGCTGCTCTCCCAGCAGGCGAACCATGTCATGGCGCAGCATGTAGCTGGCGTAATACGCCAAGGTCCACAAGCTGAGTACAAAGATGCCCAGGGTGAACGCCGTGACACGCGCCTTGATCGAGAGCCTATTAAGGAAGTTGATTGTGAAGCCCGGCATGATCGACTCCAGAACAGCGGACATTTCTACTGAGCATAAATGATCACATTCTCTATCAGCAGAGTAACCGCGCAGGCTACCAATTTTTCAACCCGTGTAACCAATCCCAAAAAGACAAAAGGGTTAGCGTGAGTACACGCTAACCCTTGTCATTACTGGTGCGGCTGGCAGGAATTGAACCCACGACCCTCTGGTTCGTAGCCAGATACTCTATCCAACTGAGCTACAGCCGCTGAGGCGCGAATTCTAGCACAGCAAATTTGGTTTCTCGCGTATGGGAGCTTAACCGCGCAGGCCCAGCATCTGGCGTGCCTCTGCGGGACTGGCCACACCGCGACCGGCCTTTTCCGCACACGCTGCCAGTTCCGCAATCAGAACACCGTTGCCGCTGGCGCGGTTGCCATTGGGCAGATAGAAGGTATCTTCCAGCCCGGTTCGCAGCATGCCGCCCAACTCTGCCGTTTTCTGGTGCACCGGCCAGATTTCAGCGCGGCCGATCAGCGTGGCCTGCCAGATGCTGTCTGGCGCCATCCATTGAGGCAGCAACGCCAGCAAGTTGGCGTCACAAGGCATGCCCGATGCGACTCCCATCACCAGGTTGTACTCGGCACAGCCCATGTCGGGTTTGAGCATGCCGTTCTTCAGGTACATGGTCACCGAACGCACGATACCAACGTCAAAACATTCAAACTCCGGGTGCGTGCCACATTCGCCCATCACGTCCAGAAACTGCTGCACTTTGGCAACCGGATTGTCAAACACCATGGGCGGCCAGGCCCAGCTACCGTCTTCCTTGATCTTGAGGTAATTCAGGCTGCCAGCATTGCAGGCCGCGATCTCGGGTTTGACGCGTCGAATACAGTTCAAGGGGCCGGAGATGTCCTTGCCGACCACGCCAGTGGTCAGGTTGATGATGACCCCAGGGCATGCTTCCCGAATCGCATCGACCACGTTTTCTGCCACATCCGGGTCCCACGAAGGCATATGTCCGAAGCCGTCCTCCTGCATGCGAATGTGCACGTGCATGATGCTCGCACCGGCGTTGAACGCATCGCGTGCCTCTGCGGCCATCTGAGCCGGAGTCACCGGCACGGGATGCTGCTTCGGGTTGGTCAGAACGCCGGTCAGCGCGCAGGTGAGAATTGCTTTGTCCATCATGTTTCCTTGGGAGTAATTTCCAGTTCGACCAGCAAGGCGGCCGATTCCACCTGGTCGCCTGCCCGGGCATTGACGGCGGCAACCTGCCCAGCGCCTTCGGCACACACCCACATCTCCATCTTCATGGCCTCCACGCAAACCAGCTGCTGGCCCTCTTGCACCGTGTCGCCCACAGCCACGCGCAGTTGGGTAACTTTTCCGGCCACAGGTGAACGCGCCTTGCGTGCATCCTTGAGTGCATCCGCCTGGGGAAAGGCTGAGACTTCGGCAAATTCGAAACTGCGCCCTTCGATTGAAATGTGAAGCCTATTGTGCTCAAACACCGCGATGGCATTGCGCAGGCAGCTCTCATTTTCGTAGCGCAGCAGACCTTCCGCGAACGCCACGACGCGGACCTGTGCGGCGTCACCGTCGAGCGCCACCGCCACGCCACCGCTCGCATCGGGCCGGACACGCAGCGTGCGAACACGGTCACCCTGCTGCAGCCGGATGTCAAACGCCGCCACACTGTTGGCGCGCCAGCTATTGCCGTTTTGCGCCGCAAATGCGACTGCCGCAACTTGCCAATCTGCATCGGATGGAATGGGCGCTTGCAGCAATGGTTCACCGGCATCAAGCCACTGGTCGATCAGCGTGGTGGTCATCTCGGCGTTGCGAAACGCTGGGTGATTCACCAAATCGCTCAGAAACTGGCCATTGTTCTTCAGTCCAAGCAGAGGCGACCTGGCAAGCGCAGCGCGTAGCCGGCGGATCGCATCGTCGCGGTCACGACCATGCACGATCACCTTGGCCACCATCGGGTCGTAAAACGGCGATATCACACTGCCCTGGCGAATGCCATCGTCGATGCGCACCCCATGCGCAACGCCATGGTCGCGTGGTCCTTGCGGCAGCGCACGCTCCGGTTGCCACCACACTACCTTGCCGGTCTGGGGTGTGAACCCGGTGTAGGGGTCCTCCACGTACAGACGTGCTTCGATGGCGTGACCGCATAGCTGGACCTGGCTTTGACTGACGGGCAACGGCTCGCCGGCCGCCACGCGCAGCTGCCACTCCACCAGGTCGTACCCGGTGATCATTTCCGTCACCGGATGCTCCACCTGCAGCCGGGTGTTCATCTCCAGGAAATAGTGGTGGAGCTTGTCGTCCACAATGAACTCCACCGTGCCAGCCCCCCGGTAACCCACAGCCAGCGCGGCGGCCACCGCGTCTTTTCCCATGGCTTCGCGCATGGTTGGGCTGACCACCGGCGAGGGTGCCTCTTCGATCACCTTCTGGCGGCGACGCTGTGCCGTGCAATCGCGTTCACCCAGGTACACCGCGTTGCCGTGCGCGTCAGCAAACACCTGAATTTCGATGTGGCGCCCGTTATCGATCAAGCGCTCGAGCATCAATGTGCCGTCGCCAAAGGCACTGGTAGCCTCACGACGCGCACCGTCGATGCCGGGCTGCAGTTCAGCCTCGGAGCGCACCAGCCGCATGCCACGACCACCACCACCGGCCACGGCCTTGACCAGCAACGGAAAGCCCAGCTTGAGAGCTTCTTCCATCAACACCGTATCGCTTTGGTCTGCACCCAGATAGCCCGGCGCACAAGGCACCCCCGCTTCGAGCATCCGTTGCTTGGCCAGCGCCTTGTCGCCCATGGCATGTATGGCACTGGGCGGGGGGCCAATGAACACCACTCCCGCGTCAACGCACGCCTGTGCAAATGCGGCGTTTTCACTCAAGAATCCATACCCGGGGTGGACAGCGTCCGCGCCAGTTTTGCGCGCTGCGTCCAGAATAGCATCGAACTTCAGGTACGACTCGGCAGCGGGTGAAGCGCCAATGTGCACCGCTTCGTCAGCCAGCGCCACATGCGGCGCGTCGCGGTCGGCATCACTGAACACCGCCACCGTGGGGTAACCCAATTTGCGTGCCGTGCGGATCACCCGACAGGCAATCTCCCCACGGTTGGCTATCAGAATCTTGGAGAACGTCATGTCTGTGCCCACTGTGGTTTGCGTTTCTGCATAAATGCGGTCATCCCTTCAATACCCTCGGACCCTTGGGCTGCGGCGGAGAAGACGGCTGCCGCCTCGTCAATCAAATCGCTCGGAGCACAGAGTCGCGCCTTCGCGATCAAAGCCTTCGTGGCACTCAGGGCTCCCGGTGCACAGGCCAAAATGTCGGCAAGCACCTGGTCCAGCACCTCCGGCACACCCGCTGTTGAAACCACCATATGCACCAGCCCGACGTGCAGCGCAGCACTCGCGTTGAGCCGGCCACCCGTGACAGCGAGCCGTTTGGCATGCGAGTACCCAAGCCGCTCCACCAGGAACGGCGCAATCTGCGCGGGCACGACGCCCAATCCGGTTTCGGGCAAACGAAAACTTGCGGTGTCGGTGGCAATGGCCACATCAGCGACACACGCCAGACCAAAGCCCCCGCCCATCACCGTGCCTTCCAGCACAACAACCACCGCCAACGGTGTGCTGGAGTAGGCGGCACACAATTGGCCAAACGCTGCATTGGCCTGCGCGATAGGATCAGCCGGGTCGTCCTTGGCCTTTTGCATCAACTGCATGCGGGCACCCGCCATATCCTTCAAATCGGCCCCTGCACAGAAGTGCCCACCGGCACCACGCAAAACCACCACCCGCACCGCCTCTGGCGTGCCCGCGCTGGCCTCGGCCGCAGCCAGCAACCGTCGCAATTCATCGACCATCTGCAGCGACATGGCGTTGCGAGCTTCTGGACGATTCAAGGTAATATGCAGCGTAGCGCCCGTCTGCTGTGCGTGGACAGCTACCAAATCAATAGCATTCAGATGCATGACCAGACTCAGGACTTGCCCGGCAATGTGCCTTCGTATTTGCAGATGATGCCGAGCATGATCTCGTCTGCACCGCCGCCAATCGACACCAGGCGACCATCGCGGAACGACTGCGAAATAGGGTTGTCGGCGGTGAAGCCCATGCCGCCCCAATACTGCAGGCAACTGTCAGCCACTTCGCGGTGCAATCTGCCGGCCTTGAGTTTTGCCATGGAGGCCAGCCGCGTCACATCCTTGCCCGACACGTAGGATTCCACTGCGCGGTATGTCAGGGAGCGCAGGGCTTCCACTTCGGTGCGCAACTCGGCCAGACGAAAGTGCACCACCTGGTTGCTCAGAATGGGTTTGCCAAAGGTCTGGCGCTGGCGTGTGTAGTCAATCGTCTGGTCAATCAGCCGGTCGAGCGAACGCAAAGCCCCCGCTGCACCATACAGACGCTCCTCCTGGAACTGCAACATCTGCAACATGAACCCAAGGCCCTCTTGGCCAATCAGGTTGGATTGGGGCACGCGCACATTGTCAAAAAACAGCTGTGCCGTATCGCTGGAATGCATGCCGATCTTCTCGATCTTCTGGCGCGTGACACCAGGGCTATTGAGCGGCACCATGATGAGTGATTTGTTCTTGTGTGGTGCGCCCTCGCTGGTGTTGGCCAGCAGGCAGCACCAGTCGGCCTGCATGCCATTGGTGATCCACATTTTGGAGCCGTTGATGAGGTAGTCGCCACCGTCCTTCTTGGCTGTGGTCTTGAGGGCGGCCACATCGGAGCCGCCACCTGCTTCAGAGACTCCAATGCAGCCCACCATGTCGCCAGCGATACTGGGTGCCAGATATTCGTGCCGCAGCGCATCGGATCCAAACCGGGCCAGTGCGGGCGTGCACATATCGGTCTGCACGCCAATCGCCATGGGAACCCCACCGGCATTGCACTCGCCCAGCGCCTCGGCCATGACCATGGAATAACTGAAATCCAGCCCCATGCCACCAAACTCAGTCGGGTACTTGATGCCCAGCAGCCCCAGGTCGCCCATGTTCTTGAATACCTGGTGTGCGGGGAAGATGCCCGCTTTTTCCCATTCGGCAATGTGGGGATTAATCTCATTGGCGACAAATTTGCGCACAGTGTCGGCAATCTGTTCGTGTTCGGGTGTGAATTTCATGGCGAGAACCTTTTGATGGAAAGAGCTGTGTTGATGGGCCGCTAGAGGCGTGCAACGCCAAAAGTGTTGGGGTGCAGCTTGCGTTGGTCGGCCTCAGTGGCCAGTGCCAGGCACAAACCTAAGACGCGGCGCGTATCGCGCGGGTCGATGATGCCGTCATCCCACAGGCGCGCCGTGCCGAAAAGTGCGGCACTCTCCTTGTCAAGCCGCAAGCGTAAGCCGTCGGACATGGCCTTAAGCGCTTCGTCGTTGGCTTCCATGCCCATGCGCTCGACCTTGGCGCGGTTGATGATGTCCATGACCTTGGCCGCCTGCGCACCACCCATCACGGCGGTGCGCGCCGTCGGCCATGCAAATATGAAGCGCGGATCGAATCCGCGACCGCACATGCCGTAGTTACCCGCGCCATAGGACCCACCCAGGATGAAGGTGAACTTGGGCACCCGCGCATTGGCTACCGCCTGGATCATTTTGGAGCCGTGCTTGATGGCACCGGTGCGCTCGGCCACCGAGCCGACCATGTAGCCGGTGGTGTTTTGCAGGAACACCAGAGGCGTGTTGGTCTGATCGCAGAGCTGAATAAACTGCCCCGCTTTGGTGGAACCGGTGGGTTGAATGGGACCATTGTTGCCCAGAATGCCCACCAGATGCCCCTGCACACGCGCGTGGCCGCACATCATCTCAGGCGCATAGGACGCCTTGAACTCCAGAAAATCGGACCCATCCACCAGCCTGGCAATGACTTCGCGTACGTCGTACGGTTCCCGCTCATCGGCCGGGACGATGCCCATCAGTTCCTGCTCGTCAAACAGTGGTTCGGTGTAACCCGCAGGTGTTGTGGCGCAATCCCACTTGAGCTTGTCCATGACCTCACGTGCCAGGGCGATGGCGTGGGCATCGTTCTCGGCCAGGTATTCGCCCAGACCTGTCACCTGCGCATGGGTTTCAGCACCGCCGAGTTCGTCATCCGTGCAATCCTCGCCAATCGCCGCTTTGACCAGGGGCGGGCCTGCCAGATAAATGCTGGAGCGCCCGCGCACCAAAATCACATAGTCGGACAGGCCAGGCAGGTAGGCCCCGCCGGCAGTGGACGAGCCATGCACCACCGCTATCTGCGGCAAGCCCAGAGCGGACATGCGGGCCTGGTTGGCAAAGGTGCGCCCGCCTTCGATGAAGATCTCGCTCTGGTACATCAGATTGGCACCGCCACTCTCGACCAGCGAGATGAGCGGTAATTTGTTTTCCTGAGCAATCTGCTGGATGCGCAAACCCTTTTTCAAACCCATGGGCGCTACCGTGCCACCTTTGACGGCACTGTCGCTTGCCGAAATGACACAGCGTTTACCTGCCACTACGCCGATACCGACAATGGAACCTCCCCCCATTACCGACTTCTTACCATCGTCGTCGTGCATGTTCAGACCCGCCAATCGGCTTAGTTCCAGGAACGGCGTACCGCGATCCAGCAAGCGGGCCACCCTTTCGCGCGGCAGCAATTGCTTGCGTTTTTCGAACTTCTCACGCTTGGATTCGCTTTCGGCAATGACCAGTCCCTCCAAGCGCTGCACCTCGGCCAGCATCTCCGACATGCGTTGCGTGTTGGCGGCAAAGGCGTCGGAGCGGGGTTGGATCTTGGAGCGAATCGCAGGCATCGGGTCAGTCCTCAGGTTCAATGGGACGTATTAGAAATCATGATGACGTTAACGTCAACTAAATATCGTTTAGGTGTTTATACTATTAGTAACGTAAAGCAATCCTGCTAGGATTCCTTTCGTTTTCACGTCTTCAATTCTGTTCAATCAAGGAACCAGTACATGTCTCTCGAATCCTGCACCCAGGCAATCCGCACTAAAGTTGGCGCCGACAGCGGCCTCAACGCCACATTGAAATTCGATATGGGAGCCGACGGCGTCATCGTCATCGATGGCAAGTCCACCCCTAATACCGTGACCAACGATGCCGTCGAGACCGATTGCACCGTAGGCATCTCGCTGGACAATCTGCAGGCCATGCTCGACGGCGACCTCGAGCCCGCCACCGGTTTCATGGCAGGCAAACTCAAAGTCTCTGGTGACATGAGCGTCGCCATGCGTCTGCAGCGCGTCATCTGAAGCTGCAATTCGGCCCCGGTGTGAAAAAAAGAGATTCCGTCCTCTCAGATGCGCAGGCGTTCGTCGATTCGCACCGGGACGAAGGTGCGGCGGAGATTTTCGGCATCACCGAGTTGTGTCGGGAGTTTGGCATCACGCTGCGTGCCCTGCGCTTTTATGAAGACAAGGGGTTGCTGAGCCCACGACGCATCAACGGCGCGCGGGTCTACACCCGGCGCGACCGGGCCCGTCTGTCCCTGATACTGCGCGCCAAGGCCATTGGCTCGCCTCTGTCTGAGATCAAACGTTATCTGGACCTGTACGGCGACCAGGGTGAGGGACGCGCGCAGCAACTCACCTACGTCATTGAACGCACCGACCAGGAAATCGCTGATCTGGAAAAGAAACGATCGCGCATCGACGAAACTTTGGCCGAACTACGGGTCATCAACGCCACCTGCCGCAAAAACCTGGCGAGCCAGAATTTGGCGGAGAAAAAATAGACCTCTGACGCTACAACGGCAATCCGCTGCCGGAACCGCCGCTACAGATTTGCGCTGCGCTTGGCCTTCAACTCGGTGATGCACTCACCGTAGTTTCTGAATCGGTACTCTAGCCTAAGGTAGGCACTTGAGGCCGACCGCGCACGGCCCTCCAGTGCAATGGAGGCGAGCGAATCAGGCAGTCCTCCTGCGGAGCCCGCCATTCCAACAGGGTCCCCATAGCTGGTATCGCCCTGCCATTCGGCGCTCAACTGCCGCTTTCTCAGTAAAAGCGCATCCATCCAGTCGCTGTCATCGATCCCGATACCCCCCAAATTCCAAAAGCCAAAATTCCTGGACAAATCAATAGTCTTCGAAATATCGAGGCTTACGCGGGGAGTCCCGTACTTGCCTGCCAAAGCACTGGTCAGTTCGTGAAACCGGGTTTTCAACTGCCGGCCGTAGCCGTCGGTGTAAAGGTCACCGCTGAACGCCACGATTCTGCATAAACCCTGCTTGGGAGTTGCAAGAACACTGTAGCTGTCGAAATCAGGAGTTCCTTGGGCGAGGCGCTTGGCCTCATAAGTGTAGTCCGTTTGCGCTGCAACAAAGGTCCCTGCCTTACGGATCTCTTCCAAAGGTAATCCTTGCGAAAGACCAAATGGACCCGCAAGAACGGGGGTTGCGGCAAACACCGCAGCAACGACAAACACGAACTTTTTCATCAAACATAACCCTCAAAATTACCAAGCTTGGTGCCTGCCCTACGAGTAGATGCCTTCACTGACCACTTCCGGTTTGGCTTGCACAGGAGTATAAGAGCGGTTCGCTCACTCAACTTGTCTAGAATGGTCCAAAGAACTGAGTGTGAATGACGTCACGTTGCGTCATTTAGCCGAACGCTGCGCATTAATGGCCCCATGAAGAACACTTCAAACGTCTCTGACGTCAATGACCCGCAAATGGAATTGCGCGATCTGATGGGAACCATCATCGCACTACGCACGCAGCTCGAACAAAGCCAGCGCGCCACTGCCCAAGCCGTTCAGGCGGCGGTTGCGGTAAGAGACGGCGAAGTACGCGAACTGCGCCAAACCATTGCCGTGTTACGGCAAGAATTGGAACATAAAGACAAAGCGCTGGAGGCCGCTGTTCAGTGCGAAGTCATCAAGGCCCATAACGACGCGCAACAACACAGGAACACGATAGCTGCGCTCAGAACACAACTTGAGGCTGTCGTGGCGGACCATCGACAGATGATGGCTCATGAACGTTTGGCGTTTGACAATGATCTTGCGCAAATGAGGGACTCCATTGGCCAAATGAGACACGCACTCGAGGCCGCCAAGGAACGAAGGGAGGCAGATATGCAAGACAACCTACTTCAGAGATCGCAGGAAGCATCCCTCATGCAGGGCACGATTCGCGCCTTGCGGCTAAAGCTTGAGGAGCATGCCGATGCCAAGCGCTAAAGGGGCACCACCGAAGCCGCTCCTGGAACAGGGTGCCGCCCCGCGCAAGCCAAAAGCCACCGTGCGCCAGCGACTGCAGCACGCGGAGCTGCTGTTGCATGTCACCAAGAAGATGGCTAGTTGCACGACATTCGACGAGGTTCTGTACGCCCTGGTCGAAATGACATCGCAGCAGCTTCAGTGTGAACGGGGCTCGCTGTTTCTCAACAATCCGGAAACCAACGAGCTTTACTCCCGAGTGGCACAAGGGTCCAAGTCGCTCGAAATCCGGATACTCAATACCAGCGGCGTCGCTGGCCACGTGTTCCAGTCAGGCGAAAACCTTGTCATCAATGATGTGTACGCTGACCCGCGCTTTAACAAAATGGTGGACGAGCAGACGGGGTACAACACACGCAACATCATGTGCATACCCATCCGCACGGCGCGCGGCGAAGTCATCGGTGTTGCCGAAGCCCTGAACAAGCAGAATGGCGATTTCAATCAGGATGATCTGGATTTGTATGACGCCATGATCAGCCAAGGCTCGGTCGCATTGCAGAGCACCAACATCATCGAGAGGATGCAGGCAGCCAGCAAGAAGGAAATGGAGTTTATCGAACTGGTGTCCGAGATGACGCAGGACATCAAGCTCGGCTCCCTGCTGCAACGCGTGATGGGCGAAGCCACCCGACTCCTCAACGCCGAGCGTTCGACACTGTTTCTCAATGACGAAAAGACGGGCGAGCTTTGGTCCGAAGTGGGACACGGATTGGAGCGCATGCAGATCCGGCTCCCCAACCATGTCGGAATCGCCGGTGCCGTCTTCACATCGGGCAAATCCATCAATATTCCCCATGCCTACGCGGATTTGCGCTTCAACCCGGAGTTCGACCGAAAGACCAACTATTTCACCCGCTCTATTTTGTGCGTTCCGATCATCAACAAGAAGGGCAAGACCATTGGAGTCACCCAGATTCTGAATCGTCGGGGCGGCCCTTTCAGCGATGAGGACGAGTCCCACCTGCGGGCGTTTACCGCACAAATCGCCATTGCCCTGGAGAACGCCAAGTTGTTTGCGGACGTTCAGGCAATCAAGAATTACAACGAAGCCATGCTGGAGTCGATGTCCAATGGCGTCATCACTTTCGACGAAGACAACCGGATAGTCACCTGCAACGCCGCGGCACTGCGGATTCTGAAAACGCTGCCCGCACAGATCCTCAATCAGGATGCGGCCGTGTTCTTTGGTTCGGAAAACGCGTGGTTTGTCGATCGACTACAACTGCTCGATGGTGAGCAAACCATGGTTGCCTTGATGGATACCGAGTTCAAGGTGGAGTCGGAGTCGGTTTCTGTGAATCTGACACTGCAGCCCCTGCTCTCGGCGGACGGTCTTCGCATCGGTGCCATGGCACTGCTGGAGAATATTTCCAGCGAAAAGCGCATGAAGTCCACCATGTCCCGCTACATGGATCCGAACATTGCCGACAAGATGCTTGCACAAGGCGCAGAGGCACTCGGCGGGAAAAGCGTCCTGGCCACCGTTTTGTTTTCTGATATCCGAGGTTTCACATCGATCAGCGAGGAGCTTGGCCCCCAACGGACGGTGGAACTACTCAATGAATACTTCACATTGATGGTAGGTTGCATCCAGCGCGAAGATGGCATGCTGGACAAGTTCATTGGTGACGCGATCATGTGCGCATTCGGGATTCCGGTACAGCATGCCGATGACCCGGACAGGGCCCTGCGCACAGCCCTGGAAATGATCCGGAATTTAATGCAGTGGAATACAGTCCGCCGTGCCGAAGGAAGAATTCCAGTCGAAATTGGCATTGGAATCAACACCGACCATGTGGTGTCGGGAAACATCGGATCCAAACGACGGATGGACTACACCATCATCGGCGATGGTGTGAATCTCGCAGCCCGCCTCGAGAGCGCGTGCAAGACCTATGGGGCTCGCATCATGATCAGTGACTCCACCTATCGGCAACTCAAGGGAACGTACTTTTGCAGGGAGCTGGACCTCATCGTTGTCAAGGGTCGCACCCAGCCGGGCGCGGTGTACGAGGTGATGGACTACCACACCGAGGACACCTATCCGTCCATGACCGATGCCTTGCATTTCTTTCGCGTTGGATTATCGAAATACCGTTCAAAGAAGTGGGAGCAGGCGATCGCTGACTTTGAACAGGTACTCGCCCTGAATCCAGCGGACAAGGCCGCACACCTTTATGTGGAACGCTGCAAGCATTTTCAGCACAACCCACCACCTGCTGACTGGTCAGGAGTCTGGCAAATGCAAGATAAGTAGTATTCAAGCAATACGCTCAGACGCAAGGAGAAATGGTAGGGCGTGAGTGACTTGAACACTCGACCAAAGGATTATGAGTCCTCTGCTCTAACCAACTGAGCTAACGCCCCAACCGAAGCGCAGATTGTAATGGCCCATTGGGGCTAAACTTCCGCAGTATTTCCACACGGGACATCGCATGACATCGCATATCGGACTCATTGGCGTAGGACTCATGGGCGAGAATCTGGCGCTCAACATGGAGAACAAAGGTTTCTCTGTCTCCCTGTTTGACGCCACTGTCGGCAAGGTGCAGCGATTTGTTTCGGGACGCGGTCAAGGCAAGAACATCCTTGCATGCGATTCGGTTCAGAACCTGATTGAGTCGCTGGCGTTGCCACGGAAAGTCCTGTTGATGGTTCCTGCCGGGTCGGCGGTCGACGATGTGCTTTCGCTTCTTGTGCCCATGCTCACAACGGGGGATATTGTCATAGACGGTGGGAACTCCCATTTTTCGGACACTAATCGGCGGGTACTTTCCCTTGAAGCGGAGGGGTTGCACTTTGTCGGTGCCGGGGTGTCCGGCGGTGAAGAGGGCGCTCTGCATGGCCCGGCCATCATGCCCGGCGGGTCTGTTGCGGCGTGGAAAAGTGTTCAACCCATCTTTCAAGCGATCGCAGCGAAAGTCGACGATGGCGTCCCTTGCTGCGATTGGATCGGCGATGCGGGGTCAGGGCATTTTGTCAAAATGGTGCACAACGGCATCGAATACGGGGACATGCAGCTGATATGCGAGGTCTACGACATCATGCGCCGGATGCTGCGGATGACAGCATCCGAAATGCACACTGTGTTTGCCCAATGGTGCGAAGGCCCCCTTCAAAGTTATCTGATCGAAATCACCCGTGACATTCTCGCCGTGCAAGATGATGACGGCGCACCACTGCTGGACAAAATCCTCGACAAAGCCGGACAAAAAGGCACCGGGAAATGGACCGTAGCCACTGCGCTGGAGTTGGGCGTCCCACTCACCCTGATCACCGAATCGGTTTTTGCACGCACGTTGTCGTCGATGAAGGATGAACGCGTGTCGGCGGCGCAAGTGCTGTCGGGGCCGGTTTTGCAATTCTCAGGCGACCGCAAGACATTGATAGAAGAACTAGGTAATGCCCTGTACGCGGCCAAGATTATTTCCTACACCCAGGGCTACCAATTGATGCGATCAGCCGCATTGGATTTTGGCTGGCGCCTCAACTATGGTGCAATCGCCTTGATTTGGCGTGGCGGTTGCATTATTCGTTCTGCGTTTCTGGGCCGCATCAAAGACGCATTCGATACCGATCCTGAGTTGGTCAATCTCCTGTTGGATCCCTTCTTTCGGGATGGCATCGCGCAAGCACAGCAGGCCTTGCGCAACGTGCTGGTCGCGTCGCTCAGCGCCGGTGTGCCGACACCAGCCATGTCTGCCGCACTAGCCTACTACGATGGCTATCGCAGCGAACGTCTGCCTGCCAATCTGTTACAGGCACAACGCGACTACTTTGGTGCGCACCAGTACGAGCGCGTGGACCGTCCACGAGGTGAGTTCTTCCACACCAACTGGACGGGCCGGGGTGGAGACACTGCGTCCACGGTCTACTCTGGCTAATCCCGTTTCCAAATCATCCGTGTCGTTGTTGCTTCGCCTTGTCGTGCCAGAGCACTGCCTGCGGCTTCGCGCCTAGACACACATAATTTGGGAACGGAATACGGTGTTGACCGTTATTTGTGGTGGCTCAATGCGTTGCTGACGAGCTTGGAGGTAATGTCAACAATCTGAATCATCCGATCGTAGGCCATGCGCGTTGGCCCGATCACGCCGAGCGTGCCCACGACAGTGCCGTCCACCTCGTACGGACTGCTGACGATGGACAAATCCTCAAACGGCACCACCTTGCTCTCCCCGCCAATGAAGATGCGAACGCCCTCTGCCTGGCCGGTGATGTCCATGAGTCGCATGAGCTGCGCTTTCTGTTCAAACAGTTCGAATGCACGGCGCAAGTGGCCCATATCACTGGAAAAGTCAGACACAGACAGCAGGTTGCGTTCGCCCGATATGATGACTTCATCCTGCACTTCAGAGATGGCTTCGGAGCTCACATTCACGGCCGCCTGCATCAGCGTGGCGATTTCAGACCGCAACGACTCGACCTCACCCTGCAACCGCTGCCGGACGTTCTCGATGTCCAGCCCCACGTAATGGCTATTCAGAAAGTTCGCCGCCTCTACCAGTTGCACCTGCGAATAGTCCAATTCGGTAAAGATGACCCGGTTTTGCACGTCACCGTCCGGCGACACGATGATGACCAGCAAACGGCGCTCCGACAGGCGCAAGAATTCGATATGCCGAAAAACCGAAGTCCGGCGCGGCGCCACTACGACCCCCACAAACTGGGACAGGCTCGAGAGCAAGTATGCTGCGTTGGAGATGACCTTTTGGGGCTGGTCTGGTGCCAGGCTGTGCGCGGCGAATTGTCCCGATTGCACCGTCAACATGGTGTCCACAAACAGGCGATAACCCTTTGCCGTCGGGATACGGCCAGCCGAGGTGTGGGGGCTGACGATCAGCCCCAACTCTTCCAAATCGGACATCACGTTGCGGATGGTGGCAGGCGAAAGCTCCAGGCCCGATGCTTTGGAAAGGGTTCTGCTTCCCACAGGCTGGCCGTCGGCAATATAGCGCTCTACCAGAGCTTTCAACAACAACTTGGATCGATCGTCGAGCATGCGACCATTTTAGTGATGTAATTTGCGAATGAAATCTCCTTTTCAACAGGTTGCGCTGGTTGGTAAGTACCAGGCTACATCGTCTGGCGTGGCCGGTGCATCAACGCGCAAGGCACTGGAGACGATCGGGCAGTTTCTTCTCGAACTTGGGTGCGATGTAGCCCTAGAAATCGACACAGCTGCCAACATGGGTATCACCGACTACACCACCATGGACGTCGCGCGTATTGGAGAAACCTGTGACCTGTGCGTGGTGGTTGGCGGTGACGGGACCATGCTTGGCATTGGACGCCAGTTGGCGCCTTACGGCGTTCCCCTAATCGGTGTCAACCAGGGGCGATTGGGTTTCATCACCGATATACCGTTCGACAACTTTCACACGACACTTCAACCCATGATGGCTGGGCAGTATGCGGAAGACCACCGCAGCCTGATGCAGGCTAAAGTGATGCGTGATGGTCATTGTGTGTTCACCGCCCTGGCCATGAACGACGTGGTGGTCAACCGTGGTGCAACCTCGGGCATGGTCGAACTACGCGTGGAAGTTGATGGTCACTTTGTGGCCAACCAGCGCGCAGACGGCATGATCATTGCCTCGCCAACGGGCTCTACAGCCTATTCGCTGTCGGCCGGCGGGCCATTGTTGCACCCTTCCATTCCCGGCTGGGTACTCGTTCCCATCGCACCGCATACCTTGTCAAATCGGCCTATAGTGCTTGCCAATGCTGCGGAGATAGCTATCGAAATAGTAGCAGGGCGTGATGCCAGCGCCAATTTTGACATGCAGTCACTGGCGTCCCTCATGCACGGCGACCGCATTGTGGTGACGCGCTCGGAATACCAGGTACGGTTCCTTCACCCCAAGGGCTGGTCCTACTTCGATACCCTCCGTGAAAAGCTGCACTGGAACGAAGGAGTGGCCTGATCGTGGCGCTGCGACGAATATCCCTACGTGACTTTGTCATCGTTCGAGAACTGGAACTCGAACTGGAGCGTGGCTTTAGTGTACTGACCGGAGAAACCGGGGCCGGCAAATCGATCCTCATCGATGCTTTGCAGTTAGTCACAGGTGCAAGGGCCGATGTCGGCATCATTCGGGAAGGTGCTGCGCGTACCGAAGTGAGTGCTGAATTCGATACACCGGATGGCCTGCACACGCTATTGAACACGAACGGATTTGAGGTGCTGGACACCCTGCTCCTGCGCCGCACCGTCGACGCCCAGGGCAAGAGTCGAGCCTGGGTGAATGGCAGCCCTGCCACTGCACAGCAACTCCGCACACTGGGCGAGCAGTTGCTGGATATTCACGGCCAGCACGCCTGGCAGAGTCTGACCCGCCCTGATGCAGTCCGCGGACTTCTCGATGCCTATGCCAAGGTTTCGACCCAGGCGCTTGCCGACTGGTGGCATGCTTGGCGCCACAGCCAGTCGCAACTCTCCACAGCATTGGAGGCACAGGACTCGCTCCAGCGCGAACGGGACCGCCTTCAGTGGCAGATTGGTGAACTTGACAAGCTGCGACCGCAAGCCCACGAGTGGGAAGAACTCAACGCCAGCCATAGCCGTCTGGCGAATGGGCAAGCCCTGATGGATGCAGCGCGTGGCGCGTTGTCTGCCCTGGAAAGTGATCAGGGCGGCGCGCTGCGGCAGCTCAATCATGCGTTGCAGCAATTGCAGACCCAGGCCCATCTGGAGCCGGATTTCAATGCCACGGTGGAGGTGCTGGCATCCAGCATCGCTCAGGCAGAAGACACACTGCACACACTGCGTGCCTACTTGCGCCGCACGGACCTTGATCCCGAACGACTGGCAGAACTTGATGCACGCTTGTCTCAGTGGGTTTCATTGGCACGACGCTACAAACGCGCGCCGCAGGAACTGCCGGATCTGTTGCTCTCCTGGAAATCCGAGCTCAGGGCGCTGGATGCCGCCACTGATCTGGAGGGTTTGCGCCTGGCGGAGCGCCGCGCACACGACGCCTACCTGGCAGAAGCCCACGTGGTTTCAAAAGCACGTGCCACGGCCGCTCCGCGGCTGGCCCAGGCCATTACCCAGGCCATGCAGGGCCTGGGCATGCAAGGAGGTCAGTTTTTGGTAGCCCTGGAAGCCAGTTCCCAGCCCCAGCAAAGTGGCTTGGAGGACATCCAGTTTCTGGTGGCAGGGCACGCTGGCAGCACGCCCCGTCCGGTTGGAAAAGTTGCGTCTGGCGGTGAACTCTCGCGCATGGCGCTGGCAATTGCCGTCACCACCAGCCAACTGGGCACGGCGCAGACTTTGATTTTTGATGAGGTGGACGCCGGCGTCGGTGGCGCGGTGGCGGAAACGGTCGGACGGTTAATGCAACAGCTGGGGCGCGACCGCCAGGTGCTCGCGGTCACCCACCTGCCGCAGGTGGCAGCGTGTGGTGATCACCATCTGGTGGTATCCAAACGCCTGGAAAATGGACACACGCTGAGCACGGTTGCGGTCGTTGACGGCGAGCGGCGCGTGGCAGAAATCGCCCGTATGCTTGGGGGTGAGAAATTGTCCAGTACCACCTTGGCACACGCCAAGGAAATGTTGCAGTCAGGCGTTTGATGGAAATAGTGCTTATCACCGGCATGTCGGGCTCCGGGAAGTCCGTGGCCTTGCACGCCCTGGAAGACGCAGGTTTTTATTGCGTAGACAATTTGCCACCCGAATTGCTGGTGGCGTTTGTCGAGCTGGAGCAGCAACACCAGGCGCAACGGGTCGCCATTGCGATGGATGTGCGTAGCGCTGCGTCACTGCCCCTGGTGCCGCAACAACTTCAGACGCTGCGCGACCAGGGAATTCTGGTCAAGCCGCTGTTTCTGGATGCAACGGCCGATACCTTGGTGCGGCGTTACTCGGAGACCCGGCGCAGGCACCCTCTGTCGCAGCCGTCGGAGCTTTGCACCGATGACGCGCGGCGCGCGCTCGTTGACGCCATTGCGCTCGAACGTGAACTGCTCAGTGCCTTGCGCGAACAATCTCACGTGATCGACTCCAGTGTGATTCGACCAGCCCAACTTCAGGCTTTCGTCAAGGCGCTTATCTCCTCACCATCGGACCAACTGACCCTGGTGTTTGAATCATTCGCCTTCAAACGCGGCGTGCCCAGCGATGCCGATTTTGTATTCGATGTCCGTATGTTGCCCAACCCGCATTACGAACCCGGTTTGCGGGAGCAGACTGGACTTGACCCGGGCGTGCAAGAGTTTCTGGCGGCCCAGGCAGATGTGCGACGGATGCAGGACAACATTGCCCAATTTCTCGACAGTTGGCTCGCGTCTCTGGTGCGTGACCACCGCAGCTATGTCACCGTGGCAGTGGGTTGCACCGGTGGCCAGCATCGGTCGGTCTATTTGGTAGAGCAACTCGCGGCGTATTTTTCTGAACGCCGCGTCACGCTCAAGCGCCACCGGGAGCTTCCAGCAAGGTCCTGATCGGCGCTGGCAGACCCAGCGCAGGCCACTGCGCGGCGCTAACCCAGCGTCCATCGCCCCACTCGGTCTGTCCATGATGCAAATCGATCACACAGGGATGCAGGTGCAGGTCTTTGTGTGTCAACACATGCCGAAAAGCGGGTTGCATTTGCAAGCGCTTGTGAAGCTTCTCGGGCAGTGCATCTCGCATTTCCTGTTCGGAGTCAAACACCGGCATGCAATACAGGCCGGCCCACACACCCGCGGGGGGGCGTTTGTATAGCCATACTGACCCATCGGCCCTGCGTAACCACAGGAGCCACAGTGACTGGCTGCTGCGCTTGAGCGTGCGGGTGCGCACCGGGTAGCGCTGGGGTTCACCAGACTCTGCGGCACAACACCGTTGCCGTACCGGACAGACAGGACACAGCGGTGCCTTTGGAAGGCACACCATGGCGCCCAGATCCATCATCCCTTGCGTGTAGCCCATCATGCAGGTACGGGCCACGCTTGGCGAGGGAAGAAGTCCCGTCGCAGCGTCCCACAGTGTACGTTCGTTGGCTGCCAGTGCCAGATCGCCATCAAAACCCAGCACACGCGTGACAACGCGTTTGACATTGGCGTCCAGAATGGCAACACGCTCACCAAAACAAAGGGAGGCAATGGCCGCTGCGGTCGAGCGCCCGATCCCCGGCAAGGTCTGCAACACGTTTGCCTGCCTTGGAAACTCGCCGTGATGCTGGGATACCACGAGTTGTGCGCACAGGTGCAAATTGCGGGCACGACTGTAGTAGCCCAGTCCGCTCCACAAACCCAGCACCTCGTCCTGGCTGGCCGCAGCCAGTTGCCGCACATCGGGAAACCGTTCCACAAAACGTGTGAAGTAAGTCCGCACGGTCGCAACTTGGGTTTGCTGCAGCATCACCTCCGACAGCCACACCCGGTAGGGATCTGAAGTTCTTTGCCATGGCAGGTCGTGGCGACCATGGTGCTTTTGCCACGCAACGACCCGCGCGGCAAAGTCATGTAAGTTGCCGCTCAAGCGGCGTGCGCCAATGCGTCCGCAGGCGCCGAATCCCGGGCAGCAATCAGATAGGATGTGAGTTCCGCGAGCTTAACGTCGATCTGATTCAGCACTGCTTCCTGCTGGCGTATTTCTACCATGCGGTCTTCGAGGCCACCTGCGGCTTGCTGAATTCGGTCGATTGCTTCGATGCGCCGCGTAAAGTTGCGCCGCCGCTCACGCAGTTGGGCATCGAGTTGTGCTGCAGCCGACTTGCTCCACAGTTCAATGTCGGCCAACGCGGCTTCGTTGATGCCCCGCAACCGCGTTGAAAGCGCCCGGACCAGCCGGTCCGAGAACTCTGGTTGCGCCAATTTGAAGGCGTTGCTCAGACCCAGGTACTGCAAATGGCTGCGCTCCACAGCATCCAGATCCTCCACATAGCGCAGCACTTGCGGCTCGGCCGGTGCCTGCAAGGAAAAGCCATGCTCCGCATTGAGTTGGCGGAACGTAGCTGCCAGCATGTCCTGAATCTCGCCGCTGAGCGTTTGCACCCGCTGGAGATTGGCGCGCAGCCGGTCAAACGTGTCACCGTAAGCGCGCTTTACGCCCAACTTCAGGCCCTTTTGCATCAGCGCCGATGTAAGTTGCCCCATTTCTTTCTTGAGTGCGGCCGATCCCAGAATGCCAAATACTTCCCGCAGTAGTTTGAGGTGAACCGAGCGCACCGCATGGATCTTTGCACCACCTTGGTCAAACTCGGCCTGCTCATGCGAAATGCGGGTACGCATATGCTTGATGACGGAAGAATTTTTACCCTGCAAACCGCTGAGCTCCACCAGCTGTTCGGTCAGGTCGCGCTTGCGAATGTTGATGACACGACCGGTCTCCGTGCGCAAATCTCCAATGCCAGTGGCCATGGCATTGCCCAGAATCTGCTGGCGTTGTCCCATCATGCCGCGCCCCAACGCGTCCTCCAACAACGGCAGACAGCTCTGCGCCAGCAGTTGTTCATCGTTAGTCACCTTGGCCACCAACCCCTTTTGCGCAGAGACTGCGATCACACGATCGGGCGGTAATCCCAGAATTTCGGCGGTACTGGCTTTCTGCCGTTCAATCTGGGCCTGAATCTGTGCTGGTGTACTCAAGGCATCCCATAAGGTATCGATTTTGTTCAGGACTACCAGTCTGGAATTACTGTCACCGGCCTCGGGGCAGATGTGTTCGCGCCAGATGGCCAAATCGGATTTGGTGACGCCCGTATCTGCACCGAGTATGAAGAGCACTGCCTGGGCTTGCGGTATGAGGCTCACCGTGAGTTCTGGTTCTGCACCAATCGCGTTTAAGCCCGGCGTATCCAGGATGACCAGCCCCTGCTTGAGCAAGGGGTGTGCAATGTTGATGAGCGCGTGGCGCCACCTCGGGACTTCGACCAAGCCCTGGGCATCGACCAGTGGGTTATCTTCCGGTGCCTGGTTGTGCCAAAAGCCCAGCGCGCGGGCTTCATCCTGCGTGACCTTCAGTGTCTCTGCCACTTTTTCCAAAGCCAAAGCCAGTTGCTGCGGATTGTTGACGTCCAGATCCAGACGCGTCCACTTCTCAGGGGCCATGCGCCACTCCATCAGTGCCTGGGGTTGCAGTCGGGTCTCGATGGGCAGCAGCCGCAAGCACGGTGGAATCTCTGCGTCGTAGCCCATTTCCGTGGGGCACATGGTGGTGCGACCGGCACCTGCGGGCATGATGCGCCGCCCGTACCCGGCAAAGAAAATGGCGTTGATCATCTCCGACTTGCCGCGCGAAAACTCCGCAACAAACGCAACCATGACCTTGTCGGAGCGCACCTGGGCCTCGAGCCTGCGCAAACGCTCCTCAACTGCTGCATCCAGCAATTCATTGTCCTTGAGCCATTCACCCAACAGTTTCAGGCGCAGCGCGAACTCACGTCGCCATGTGCCATGCTGGTCAAACTGATCATTGAAAGATGTAGCCAAGTGTCCCCTCACAGGGCGTCAATATAGCACCGCGCTGGCTCGCTGCGTTCAGGCCTTCTGGCATGACGGGCAGAAGAAGGTCGAACGCTGCCCCTGTCGGATCGCCCGGATGCGGGTGCCACACACTACGCAAGGTTCTTGCGCACGCCCATAAACTTGTGCCTGCATCTGAAAGTGGCCGTGCTCTCCGTGGGCATTGGAAAAGTCGCGCAAGGTAGCGCCACCCGCCTGCACCGCTTGCGCCAATACCGAGCGGATGGCCCCATACAGACTTGCAACGCGCTGCTTACCGATAGTGCTGGCACTTCGTGTGGGGCGAATTCCGGCGCGAAACAATGCCTCGGAAGCATAGATGTTTCCCACACCCACGACCACGTTGCCGGCCAGCAAAACCTGCTTGATCGGCGCTTTGCGATGCTTCAAACCGAGCTCGAAGCGCTGCAGCGTAAAGTCGTCGGCCAAGGGTTCCATGCCTAACTTGCCCAGGAGCTTCGCAGAAGTCGGATCGCTGTCGCCTGTCACATAGACCACCGCCCCAAAACGCCTGGGATCGTTCAGTCGCAAGCGACCCTGCGTGGTTTGCATATCAAAGTGGTCATGCAGACCGGATGGAGGCAATTTGGTGCCGAATGACAGACTGCCCGACATGCCCAGATGCACCAGCAATTGGCCCACACTGAGATCCAAAATCAGGTACTTGCCCCTGCGGCGCACTGCAATAACTTGCCGACCAATGAGCGATTCCGGGTCACATTGCAAGGGCCATCGCAAGGGTTTTCCCATGTGCACCTTCAAAATGCGCGCTCCCGCAATGCGGTCCGCAAAACTCAGGCGGGTAACTTCAACTTCAGGTAATTCGGGCATCGGCAACGGTCTTTGAGGCTTGGATTATTATGATCTCATGTTCAGATCCCAACGAATCCTCAGTGTGCTCGCACTTGTAGCACTATTTGTCGGCGAACCCGTCCTCGGCGCGAGCGCGGCGAAGGCGCTTCCCGACAACTCGGCACTGGACCGTGACCTCTTCTACGAACTGCTGGTAGGAGAGCTCAGCGCCCAGGCCGGCGATAACGCCTCCGCCTACGCACTGCTCCTGGACGCAGCCCGCAAATCCAAGTCACCACGGCTGTACCAGCGTGCCGTAGAGCTTGCAGTCGGTGCACGCAGTGGCGAAGCGGCACTGGACGCCGCCCGCGCCTGGACCCAGGCGTTCCCGTCTTCCCAGGAAGCCACCCGCTACCTGGTGCATATTCTGGTCGGCATGAACCGCGTCGCCGATGTACAGGAACCTATCAGGCGCCACCTTGCTGTATTACCCGAGCCCGATCGCATCGCCGCTATCAGCCAACTCCCGCGCTACCTGAACCGGACAGCCGACAAGAGGCAGGTGGCCAGCGTAATGCAGTCCGCGTTGGCCGCGGAACTATCCAACGCCACCACAGGACCGACCGCCTGGTCCACACTGGGGCTGCTGCGATTTCAGGCTGCGGATTCTGAAGGCGCCATGCAAGCTGCGCATAGGGCAACTGCGCTGAACCCCAAAGCAGAAGAACCCGCCTACCTGGCTCTGGCCATGATGGGCTCAAAACTGCCAGCGGCAGAGGAGTTTGCACGCAAGTTCCTGGATCGCAGAGTTTCACCCGAATTGCGAATGGCCTACGTGCGCAATTTGCTGGATGCACAACGCTTCGTCGACGCCTACGACCAAGTGCAAGTCGTTACCCGAGAATCCCCGAACTTCGCAGATAGCTGGTTGGTTCAGGGTTCTCTCGAGTTTCAGACACAAAAACTGGCGCAGGCAGAGGCATCGCTTTTAACCTATGTTGCGTTGCACCAAGTCGCTGACACAGCTGCCGCAGAGCCCAAGGAGATGGCGCGCGGCCTGGTGCAGGCCTATCTGCTTTTGTCGCAGTTGGCAGAACAGTCGCGCAAATTTGACATCGCCCAAACGTACCTCGATCGAATCGAGAATCCTAGAGACGCTTTGCGTGTCATTGTGCGCAGCGCATCTTTGCTGGCACGCCAGGGAAAGGTAGAAGAAGCGCGCAAGCTCATTCGCTCTGCACCCGAAGTACAGCCAGAAGACGAGCGCACCAAGATCAGTGCAGAGGTGCAACTGCTGCGCGATTACAAGCTCTATGCACAGGCTTACCAGCGCCTTGCTGAGGCAATAGTGCAGTTCCCTCAGGACAGTGAGCTGCTATACGACCAGGCGATGCTTGCAGAAAAGCTGGGCCGTGCGGAAGAAATGGAGCGTTTGCTGCGCCGCCTGATCGCCGCCAAACCCGACTACCACCACGCGTACAACGCTCTGGGGTTTTCATTGGCAGAACGCAATGTGCGCCTGGACGAGGCCCGCCAACTCATCACCAAGGCGCTGGAACTCGCTCCGGACGATCCATTCATTGTCGATAGCCTGGCCTGGGTCGAGTTTCGCTCCGGGAAATTGGAAGATGCCTTGCGACTGCTGGAAGGCGCTTTCCAAAAACGACCGGATGCCGAAATCGCAGCCCATATGGGGGAAGTTCTCTGGACACTCGGCCAGCGCGACAAAGCGCTCGCTGTCTGGAAGAAAGCGGCAGAAATCAACCCGGATAACGAGACTCTGCTGGAAACCACCATGCGGTTGCAGGGCAAGCGCTGACCATGCGCACCCGGATGCTGTGGTGCTGGGTTGCTGCAAATGCTATCTTTTTTATAGCTGGCTGCGCACAACTGACAAGCGCCCCGGGCACATTTGACTCTCAAGCACCACAGTGGGCAGGTCGCTTGTTGGTCAAGGTTCACTCCGATCCGGTACAGACTTTGTCAGCCCAATTCGAGTTGCAGGGCGGTGTCGAGAACGGCAGTCTGGTACTGATCAGTGTCTTGGGAACCACCATGGCAAGCATCCAGTGGAGCCCAAAGGAAGCCACGCTGCAAGTGGCCTCGGAGTTCCAGCGTTTCGCTTCGCTCGATGCATTGACCCGCCACTTGATTGGAACCGAACTCCCCGTATTGAACCTGTTTTCCTGGTTGGCGGGAAAAGCGACGGAGAACCCCGGTTGGAACGTGGATTTGCAAGACATCAGCACCGGGCGCCTGGCGGCACATCGCTTCTCACCAGCGCCAGCCGCTGATCTCAAGATCGTGCTGGAACGCTGACCACCTCGATAATTGCACCATGCAGTCGCTCTACGACGTCCCGGCCCCTGCCAAGCTCAACCTTTTTCTGCACATCACTGGCAGGCGCGCGGATGGTTACCACCTGATTCAGTCAGCATTCATGCTTATCGACTGGTGCGACACCCTGCATTTTTCCGTGCGCCGGGACGGTGTCATCAGCCGCGAGGATCTGGGCTGGAAGTTACCTGCCGACGACCTGGTGGTGCGTGCTGCACGTGCATTGCAGCAAGCCTGCGGTGGCACGCAGGGCGTGCATATTGGCATACACAAATCGGTACCCGCCCAGGCCGGAATGGGCGGCGGTTCATCCGACGCTGCATCCACCCTGCTGGCGCTGAACCGTCTCTGGAACCTCCAATGGCCAGTCTCCGCACTGGCCCGCCTGGGGCTGTCTCTGGGTGCTGACGTGCCTTTTTTTCTGTCGGGGCGGCACGCGTGGGTGGAAGGAATTGGCGAAAAGATCACTCCCATAGACCTGCCTGAAGCCCAATTTGTCGTCGTCAAACCCGACGCAGGGCTGGACACACGGCTGATTTTCAACGACCCCACGTTAAAACGCGATTCTGAGCCTGCTATAATTTCAGGCTTCGTTGCGAACGTGTTCAGTAATCCTTTGGGATTTGGCAGGAACGACATGCAAGACGTAGCGCAAAAACTGTGCCCTGGCGTTTCACAAGCCGTATATTGGCTGGAATCACAGGGTTTGAAGGGCCGAATGACTGGGTCTGGAAGCGCAGTGTTTGCGCTGGTGCAGCAGGGCTTGGGTTCACTGAGGTGGTCAGGCCTGGATTCTGTGCCTGCTGGTTTTGCCGCGAAGGTTTGCAGCAACATGGCTGTTCATCCACTTCGGGGTTGGGCGGTCAATGACGGTTTATCGGTGGGTAGCGGTTAGCTGCCAACCCGTGTAGGGGAGTCGCCAAGTTGGTTAAGGCACTGGATTTTGATTCCAGCATGCGAAGGTTCGAATCCTTCCTCCCCTGCCAAATCTGCTGTTCGGGATGGCCCGGGCGCAGCCAGAGCAATACACAGAGTTAGACCTCATCTCATCGCTGGAACGCAAATGCAGGCACCGTCTCCCCCCGATTTCATGGTTTTTACCGGCAATGCCAATCCTGGATTGGCTGCGGACATTGCCGAACACCTGGGAATTTCGCTGGGAGCTGCCAACGTAGGCCGCTTCTCGGATGGGGAAGTGACCGTTGAAATCAACCAGAACGTTCGCGCCCGCGACGTGTTCGTGGTGCAAAGCACCTGCGCTCCCACCAACGACAACCTGATGGAACTGCTGATCATGGTGGATGCGCTTAAACGCGCTTCGGCCGAGCGCATCAGTGCGGTTATTCCCTATTTTGGTTATGCGCGGCAAGATCGCCGCCCCCGCTCGACCCGCGTCCCCATTACGGCCAAGGTGGTGGCCAACATGTTGCAGGCGGTGGGCGTGGCCCGCGTTCTGACGATGGACCTGCATGCCGACCAGATTCAGGGGTTTTTCGATATCCCGGTGGACAACATTTATGCGTCGCCGGTGCTGCTCGGCGATGTACGTCAAAAGAAATACGAAGACCTGATCGTCGTGTCGCCCGACGTGGGCGGCGTGGTGCGTGCCCGTGCACTGGCCAAGCAACTCGACTGCGACCTGGCCATCATCGACAAACGTCGCCCGCGTGCCAATGTGAGCGAAGTGATGCACGTGATTGGTGAGATTGATGGGCGCAATTGCGTGATCATGGATGACATGATCGACACCGCCGGCACCCTGGTAAAGGCGGCTGAAGTGCTGAAAGAACGTGGTGCCAAGCAGGTGTATGCCTATTGCACACACCCCATATTTTCTGGCCCCGCCATTGAGCGCATTACCAATGGTGGTGCTCTCGATGAGGTGGTCGTGACCAACACGATTCCCTTGTCGGCAGCGGCCCGCAATTGTCAGAAAATTCGCCAGCTTTCCGTGGCTCCGCTGATCGCTGAAACGATCATGCGTATCGCCAAGGGAGAGTCGGTCATGCGTTTGTTCTCGGATCAAGACAATCTGTTCTGACCCGAAAACATCAGTGGACGCCCTGGCATTTCAGCCATTGGCGTCTTTTTTAAACCGGAGTCACACTGGTCGCGGTGGACTTCCTATTGGAGTACTTTATGAAATTTGTCGCTTTTGAGCGCGCTAAGCAGGGAACGGGTGCGAGCCGCCGTCTCCGCGTCACCGGTCGCACACCGGGAATCGTTTACGGCGGTGGCGAGCCCCTGCTGATCGAGCTGGACCACAACGCCCTGTGGCACACCATCAAGAAAGAGGCCTTCCACGCGTCTGTGCTGGATATGGAAATCAACGGCAAAGAGCAGAAAGTGCTGCTGCGTGACTTCCAGATGCACCCGTTCAAACAGCAGATTCTGCACATTGACTTCCAGCGCGTCGATGCCACCACCAAGCTGCACATGAAGGTGCCATTGCACTTCAGCGGCGACGAGTTGTCCCCCGCAGTCAAGACCGAAGGCTGCATTGCCAACCACGTGATGACCGAAATCAACGTGCTGTGCCTGCCCGCTGACCTGCCCGAGTTCATTGCGGTGGACCTGAGCAAGCTGAAGAAAGGCGTCTCGCTGCTCCTCAACGACATCCCGCTGCCCAAGGGCGTGACTGCCGTGACGCATGGCAAGAAGAACCCCGTGGTGGTCTCGGTCGTAGTGATTTCGTCTGGCGAAGTGGCTGCCGAAGGCGCAGATGCGGCGGCTCCGGCTGCCGCTGCTCCCGCAGCCAAGGCGCCCGCGGGCAAGGCAGCACCCGCTGCCAAGGCTCCGGCCGCCAAGAAGTAACCCTTCTGTCCACGTAAGTTTGAATGGCCCACTTCGGTGGGCCATTTTTTTCGCCGTTACACTGCTTCGCAATACCGCATTGGACGTGGCGCGCCACGTCGCTCGAATCCATGATCAAACTGTTTGTTGGCCTCGGAAACCCTGGCCCCGAATACGAATCCACCCGCCACAATGCGGGTTTCTGGTGGATTGATGCGCTTGCGCGCGAACTGAAAGTAACGCTGCAGATGGAAAAGGGTTACCACGGTCTGGTTGCGCGAACGACGCTGCACGGCCAGGCGCTTTGGCTGCTGGAACCGCAGACCTACATGAACCTCTCAGGCAAGTCGGTAGCATCACTGGCACGATTCTTCAAGATTGCGCCGCAAGAGATACTGGTGGCCCATGATGAACTAGATATCGCACCCGGACACGCCAAGCTCAAACTCGGTGGCAGCCACGCGGGGCACAATGGACTGCGCGACATCCATGCGCAGCTGGGCACCGATGCCTACTGGCGCCTGCGTCTTGGCATTGGGCACCCCGGCACCAAGGCAGAAGTCGTCAACTGGGTATTGAAAAAACCAGCACTGGATGACCGCATCGGTGTGGACCAGTGCATTGACCGCTGCAAGAAGGCGTTTCCAGCATTTATTGCGGGCGAGATGGACAAAGCCACGCTGCTGGTGCATACCAGCAAGCCACCCCGCGCGCACCCGCCAAAACCTATTGTTAGTATCGCTACTACGTCAACCGAAAACCCCGAACTTCCACCGTCACCCGGGAGCGCCCTGTGAAACATTTCGCTCGAAATGCTACGTTTTTCATAGCTGCTTACGCAATATCTACGGGCGCTATGAGCCAAAAAGTGTATCGGTGTGGATCAACCTACAGCCAGATTCCATGTGCCGATGGCGGCTCGGCCATTGAAGCGCAGGACGAACGCACCAAAGCACAAAAATCGCAGGCAGACGCAGTCATTCGAAGTGACGCCACCACCGCCAAATCGATGGAAAAGGAGCGACTGCAACAGGCGGCGCAGGCTGTGCATCCGGCGGGCAAGACAAAGGCCACCCCGGCCGAGCAGAAGAAGCCGCACAAAGCGCCTGAGCAGGTTCAGGAAAAATCAGTTCCTGTTTCCAACCGACTCGAGGCTGGCCAAGGCTCAGGCACAAAGAGCAAGAAGAAGGAGCCCGAATACTTCACTGCGCAAACCGCGCCTGAGAAGAGAAAAGCCACCAGCGCACCGAAATAAACGGGTCCGCGAGGGGGGCCATTACCGCCCGGTCTACTTCTGGGCCTGCAGCCGCCGGTACTTGGCCCACAGGGCTTCCTTGTCTTCCACACGGTTCGGGTTCACCGGAATGCACGCAACCGGGCACACCTGCACACATTGGGGCTCATCGAAATGGCCGACACACTCGGTACATTTGTTCGCGTCTATCTCGTAAATCTCTTTCCCCATGAATATTGCATCGTTGGGGCACTCGGGCTCACACACATCACAGTTGATGCATTCATCGGTAATGATCAGCGCCATAGCAAAGAGTCAGTCCTGCAGGGCCGACATTGCAGCGTCCGGCTTGACAATGACTACCGGGACGGCACTGGCATGCAGCACTTCATTGGAGACTGAGCCCAACATCGCGCTACGCACGCTGCTTTGACCGCGAGCGCCCATGACGATCAGGTCGCAGCCGAACCGTTCAGCGATTTCCACGATGGTATGGGCCGGGTCGCCCTTGGCAACCTCGCACTCGTACTCGACCCTTGCCGCATCCAGCAAGGCCTGCGCGCCCTGGAGTGCATGCACGCCAGCTTCGGCACTGACGCGGTTGATCACTTCCGGGTCATGCGCCACCAGCAATTCATACAGGCTGGCGGACTCCTGCACATTGGCAAGCACCACGTCGCCATGCAAGCCGGCAAGCAGCATTCGCACCGCAAAACGCACCGCTTCCAGTGACAATTCCGAACCGTCTACGGGCAACAGCAGTTTCATGGGGAACTCCTTGGGTTGGTGACTTGTTCGACTTGCAGTTTCGCTAACAGTCTGCCCAGCACCGTAGGCGCCACAAACTGGGACACATTGCCTTGCAATGTCGCAATCTCGCGCACCAAAGTGCTGGAAATAAACTGATAACGCGCATCCGGTGTCAAAAACACTGTGTCCAGATCCGGTGCCAGTGCACGGTTCATTCCAGCCAGTTGCGTCTCGAAGTCAAAGTCAGTTACCGAGCGCACACCGCGCACCATCACACCAGCGCCCTGTGCGACGGAAAAATCGCGCACCAGTCCGGTAAACGACTCTACGCGAACGTTACCAAGCGGGTGGGCGACCTCCTGGACCATCTCCAGTCGTTCTGCCAGGGTAAACATCGTCTTTTTGTGGTGCGCAGCCGCCACCGCTACCACCACCGTGCCAAACAGGCGCGACGCCCGCTCAATCAGGTTCTGATGCCCGAGGGTAATGGGATCGAACGTGCCCGGATAGACGGCAATTACCGGTGCGGTCATGCTGCTTCTCCCGACACTGGCGAAACTGCCTCGACCGAAGGATTTGCCGTGGGCATTGCGCGCAGGATATGCGCGTGCACTGCACCTGCCTTAAGGTGGCGCACAACGATCAGTCCGAACGGCGCAACGTCGTCGTTGGTCCAGCACTTGGGCGCCTCCAGATAGATGGAGCCCAGCGGCGCCAGTACGCGCGATGCAGCTACAAGGGCGGCCTCATACAGATTGCCATCAAAGGGGGGATCCAGAAAAATCACGTTCTGGCTAGCGCTTGGTAATTGCCGCAACGATGCGACCCCCTCGGCGCGCTGGATGCGCAGCGCTTGGACAACGGGCTCAGGCAATACCAATGCCTGTAACTGTGCCTGCACCTTCTGCAGCTGGGCCACCAGCACTGCATCCTGCTCGACCAGAAGCACCTCACTGGCTCCACGTGATGCCGCCTCAAACCCCAGCGCCCCCGTCCCCGCAAAGGCATCGACGCAGCGCAGACCCGCGAGGTTCTGCCCGAGCCAGTTGAAAACGGTCTCCCGCACACGGTCAGGCGTTGGCCGCAGACCTGGCCGATCGGCCACCCTGAGCCTGAT
>JFJP01036981.1_pt1 | contig 76242 bp, 64 predicted proteins | sample 431651 | NCBI WGS metagenome assembly JFJP01 (sample SAMN02602958, study PRJNA72255) | Microbial mat metagenome, whole genome shotgun sequencing project. | biome: fresh water; feature: sink hole; material: water; isolation source: purple microbial (photo- and chemosynthetic) mats found in... | reverse complement strand
GAAAATCAACAAACCTGTATTCCGAACTCATATATAAACAGATATCCATTGAAAAGCGTGAGAGTGTCTGTGCTATTGATGCCAGCGAGGAAGCAATTGCCAGTTCGACTTTACCCCTGCTAAGACTGGCATACGCAGAATTATATAGCAGGTCGTCAAATTCAAGTAACTCAGATGTGAGCTTCCTGTTTATGGGAAGGGTGGTTCCATACCCTGCTGCAGTACCCAATGGATTCTGGTTATTGAGCGCCCTTGCTCCCGCCAGTATAACAACATCATCGGCCAGACACTCGGCATAAGCTCCAAACCATAGTCCGAAAGAAGAGACCATAGCCGGTTGCATGTGAGTATAGCCCGGCAGAAGAACCTCCTTGTGCTGTTCACTCAGACACTGAAGCCTTGTAAAAAGTTTCCTTACCTGAACCGATAGCTTGTCAATCTCCTCCCTTGTATAGAGGCGGATATCTACTAGAACCTGATCGTTGCGCGATCTTCCGGTGTGAATCTTTTTCCCGGTTGTACCGAGAATTGATGACATCTCCTTCTCAATCTGTGAGTGAATATCCTCCACATCCTTCTCGATAACAAGACTTCCCTCCTCATCCCAAACAAAAAGAGAATGAAGAGCTGTAAGAAGGTTGTTTTTTTCTTCCTCGCTTACAAGGCCTACATTGTCGAGCATAATAACATGAGCCATCGAACCGATTATATCCCATTTTGTCAGTGCCAGGTCGGTTTTCCTGTCTTTTCCTGCAGTGAATTCAATTATTGCAGGTTCGGGATTAATCCCTTTTTCCCAGAGTTTCATATATATATTCTAACTTAACAATTCCTATCTTCTTACCCCCTTCCCAACCTTCCCCCAGGGGGGAAGGAGTGCATCTTTTCCCCCTTGGGGGAAATAAGAAAGGGGGTTTATTTACTTCTTCTGACTTGCTTCAACGATAGCCCTGTGAGCCATTAGCCTTATTGCATTTATACGTATAAATCCCTTACTGTCAGTCTGATCGAATCCGCCTTCGATATCCATGCTCGAAAGCTTTTTGTTATAAAGAGATGACGGGGATTCCCTTCCTTCTATAAGTACGTTTCCTTTATAGAGACACAGATGAACGCTTCCGTCTATCAGCTCCTGACTCTTCTCAATTGCAGCCATCAGAAAATCCATTTCAGGACTAAACCAGAACCCATTATAAATTATCTCTGCAAACTTCGGAGAGAGCATGCTCACCAGACGCATTACCTCGCGGTCCATGGCAATACCTTCAATATCTTTATGTGCTATATGCAGAACGGTTGCTGCAGGTGTTTCATAAACACCTCTCGACTTTATTCCTACATACCTGTTTTCAACCATATCAAGAAGTCCTATTCCATTCTTGCCTGCAAGATCATTGAGGTAAACAAACATATCATAGGAATCCTCTTTTATTGTACCGTCTTCCTTGTTTATAAGCTTAACAGGCCTGCCATTTTTGAAGTGAATGACAATCCTTGTCTCTTTATCGGGAGCATCCTGCGGCATAACCATCTTTTCGAGCATGCTTTTATGAAGAGTGTACATAGGATCTTCAAGAATTCCTGCCTCGTGACTTATATGCATCAGGTTATCATCCTCACTGTAAGGCTTAGCTATGCTTGCCTTAACTGGAATTTTTTTCTCGGAGGCATATTTTAAAAGGTCAGTTCTTCCTTTAAACTGTGCAAGAAACTCCTTGTCCTTCCATGGTGCAATAACATTGACACCAGGCATAAGGGCATAATAGCAAAGTTCAAATCTGACCTGATCATTTCCTTTTCCTGTAGCTCCGTGGGCAACTGATTTTGCGCCTTCCGCCTTTGCTACCTCAATCTGCTTCTTAGCTATAAGTGGACGGGCTAGAGCAGTACCAAGAAGGTATCTGTCTTCATATATTGCGTTGGCCATTATTGCCTTAAGAACATAACCATCAATGAATTCCCTTTTAAGGTCAGCTATTATAACTTTTGATGCACCCAGCAGCAGAGCCTTTTCCCTGCAAGCCTCAAAGTCTTCTGCTTGCCCCACGTCGGCTACGAATGCTATAACATCATAATTCTTTTCAATTAACCATTTCAATATTACCGAAGTGTCAAGACCACCACTGTATGCGAGAACAACTTTTTCTTTCATTACTTTAATATTTGATGTTAAAACTGTTTATACTATTATATATATGTGCAACCCATTGCCTACTGCCAACTGCCTACTGCCTGCTGAGCGCAGCCGAAGCATGCCTACTTCTTCTTAATCTGCTCATGCAACCCCGGCATTATAAGCTCCAGACAGGTATGAACCTGCTGAAGTGTAATTCCGTCGCGCGGAATAAGCAGTATTGTATCGTCACCCGCTATGGTTCCGGCAATTTCATATCTCCCTTTATTGTCGATAAAAAAAGCCGTGTTGCTTGCATTTCCGGGAAGCGTTTTTATTACCATTAATCCTTTTGATTCAATTATTTCCTGAATAACGGGTACGATGTTAAGTTTAAAAGGCGATTCAGACTGGTTCCTGATTGAATCCGGAAGAGAATATCTGTATCCCCCTGCGCCGTCGGGAATCCTGCTTACTCCAAGCTGCCTTAAATTGCGGGACAGCGTAGCCTGGGTACAACTTATCCCTTTTCCTTTCAGTCTTTTAAGTAACTCCTCCTGTGTTGAAATATGTTCCTCTCCTATTATCTTCTCAATTGCCAGGAGTCTTTTGGTTTTTTGCATATTTATGCATTTTGACTGCAAATATATGCATTTTTTTACAATTTCAAATCTCAATTAAAAAATTGTGCTATTTTTGAGCCACAATTCCCAACAATGAAAGACGACATAAAAAAGGTAATTATACTTGGATCAGGGGCACTCAAGATAGGTGAAGCCGGAGAATTTGACTATTCAGGCTCACAGGCACTGAAAGCATTAAAAGAAGAAAACATAAGCACAGTTCTGATTAATCCCAACATTGCAACAGTGCAGACATCTGAGGATCTTGCCGACAAGATCTATTTCCTCCCGGTAACACCTTACTTTGTTGAGAAAGTAATTGCAAGGGAGAAACCCGACGGGATTCTTCTTTCATTCGGAGGACAGACGGCACTTAATTGCGGTACAGAGTTGTACAAAGCAGGAATTTTTGAAAAGTATAACGTCAGGGTACTAGGAACTCCTGTAAGAGCCATAATGGATACAGAAGACCGTCAGCTTTTTGTAAGGAAACTTGACGAAATAGATGTAAAAACACCCAATAGTATTGCAGTAACTAGTGTTGAAGAAGCCCTGGGAGCAGCAGGAAAACTCGGATTCCCGATAATAATAAGGGCAGCCTACACACTGGGAGGGCAGGGAAGCGGTTTCGCTTCAAATATGGAAGAACTTAGAAACCTTGCTGCCAAAGCATTTTCATATTCCGACCAGATCCTTGTTGAAGAATCGCTCAAAGGATGGAAGGAAGTTGAATATGAGGTAGTAAGAGACAGATATGACAATTGCATAACGGTATGTAATATGGAGAATTTCGATCCTCTCGGAATTCATACCGGAGAGAGCATAGTTGTTGCTCCATCACAGACCCTTACAAACAGTGAATACCATAAACTCAGGGAGCTGGCAATAAAGATAATACGACATATAGGTATAGTGGGCGAATGTAACGTCCAGTACGCTTTGGCCCCCGATTCGGAAGATTACAGGGTCATTGAGGTTAATGCCCGTCTCTCAAGGTCAAGCGCCCTGGCTTCAAAAGCCACCGGTTATCCGCTTGCCTTCATTGCTGCAAAGCTGGGAATGGGCTATGGACTACATGAGCTTAAAAATTCAGTAACAAAAAATACAACAGCCTGCTTCGAACCTGCTCTCGACTATATTGTCTGCAAAATTCCCCGCTGGGACCTTAATAAATTCGAAGGTGTTTCGCATCTTATAGGAAGCAGCATGAAAAGTGTAGGTGAAGTTATGGCAATCGGCAGAAACTTTGAGGAAGTAATCCAGAAAGGTCTCAGAATGATTGGTCAGGGCATGCACGGCTTTACAGGAAACAGAAACCTCGGTTTTGAAGATATAGAAAGGGAACTGTCGGAACCAACCGATATGAGGATCTTTTCAATAGCAGAGGCACTTGAGGCAGGAATGAGTGTCGACAGGATCTATGAGCTTACAAAGATCGATAAATGGTTCCTCTATAAACTCAGAAACATAATTAATATAAAGGATGAACTTACAAAGTACTCATCCCTTGAGTCAGTACCGGTTGATCTGCTCTCACACTCCAAGATAAACGGATTCAGCGATTTCCAGATTGCAAGACACGTCATGAAATCGGGACAGGCAGACATTCATGAGGATCTCATGAAGGTGAGAAGCTATCGCAAGTCGTTAGGAATCATACCTTATATTAAACAGATAGATACTCTTGCAGCTGAATATCCTGCTGTAACAAATTACCTGTACCTTACCTACAGCGGTTCGGAACATGATATTGTTTGTGAGAATGACAAAAAATCAGTAATCGTACTAGGATCAGGCGCCTATAGAATCGGATCGAGTGTTGAATTCGACTGGTGCTCGGTAAATGCAATATATACAATTAAAAAAGAGGGATTCAGATCTGTAATGATAAACTACAATCCCGAGACTGTAAGTACCGATTACGATATCTGCGACAGGCTTTACTTTGATGAACTTACATTTGAGAGAGTACTCGATATAATTGAATTTGAGAATCCAGGAGGAGTTATTGTATCGGTTGGTGGTCAGATCCCGAACAACCTGGCAATGAGGCTCTATAAAGAAAACATCCCTGTTCTCGGCACGTCCCCGGTATCTATCGACAGGGCAGAAAACAGACATAAATTCTCCGGAATGCTCGACATCCTGAAAGTCGATCAGCCCCGCTGGAAAGAGCTCTCCTCTATTGATGATATTTTTGAATTCGTCGACAGAATAGGGTTCCCGGTTCTTATAAGGCCATCGTATGTACTCTCAGGAGCTGCGATGAATGTGGTTTCTAACAGAAATGAGTTAACACATTATCTGAATCTTGCAGCCCAGGTATCCAAACAATATCCGGTTGTTGTTTCAGAGTTTATTGAAAATGCTAAAGAGATAGAACTTGATGCAGTAGCCAGGGATGGTGAGATGATAGCCTATGCAATCAGCGAGCATGTTGAGTTTGCAGGCGTCCATTCAGGAGATGCAACAATGGTATTTCCTGCCCAGAAAATTTACTTTGAAACTGCACGCCGGATTAAGAGAATTTCACGACAGATAGCTAAAGAGCTCAATATTTCAGGCCCTTTCAATATTCAGTTCCTCGCCAAGGATAATGACATAAAAGTTATTGAGTGTAATCTGCGGGCCAGCCGAAGTATGCCTTTTGTTTCCAAAGTTCTGAAGGTTAACCTCATTGAGCTTGCAACAAAAGTAATGCTTGGCCTGCCTACCGAAAAACCGTCCAAAACAGTCTTTGAGCTCGACTATGTAGGAGTAAAAGCGCCACAGTTCAGCTTTTCGCGACTTGCCAAAGCTGACCCGATTCTGGGTGTTGACATGTCATCGACAGGCGAAGTTGGATGCATTGGGGAAGGTTTCTACGAAGCCATCCTTAAGGCTATGTTCTCTGTTGGATACCGTGTTCCTAAAAAGGCAATTTTACTCTCAACCGGTCCGGCCAGGTCAAAAGTTGAGCTCCTCAACAGTGCCAGAGCGTTGCGTGAAAAAGGACATAAGCTATACGCCACACGAGGCACACAACAGTTTCTTGAAAATGCAGGCATAGAGGCACATGTGGCATACTGGCCCGATGAAGACAAATCACCAAACACTTTAGACCTTATAAAATCGAGGGAGGTTGATCTTGTTGTAAACATCCCTAAAGATCTCAGCGACAAGGAATTGACCAACGACTATACAATACGCAGAAGTGCCGTTGATTATAATGTGCCGCTTATAACCAATGCCCGTCTTGCCAGTGCATTTATTCTTGCATACTGCAAACTGGGAATGGAAGATCTGCAGATAAAGAGCTGGGAGGAGTATAAGTAAGAAATACCCTCATCCCCCTGCCCCCTTCTCCCAAGAGAGAAGGAGGTATGAAGAACTAAATCAATATATTAGCCTCTCCTTCCCGGGAGATAAAAGGAAAAGAGAAATTAAACCAATTTATTAGCCCCTCCCTCTTGGGGGAGGGGTTGGGGAGAGGGTCCTGAAAAAGAAGAACAAAGTGGGTATAATAAAACATTTTAGATAGCAATGATATTAATACGTAAAGCAACACCAGATGACGCCCCTTCGATTATTGACTTTCAGCAAAAGATGGCATGGGAAACTGAGGAATTCGCGCTGAAAACCGATGTTGTGACCAAAGGAGTGCATGGCGTTTTTGAAAACTTAACGCGCGGGCAATACTGGGTTGCCGAAGAATCTGGCAAAATAGTTGCTTCTCTGCTTATTACCTATGAATGGAGCGATTGGAGAAACACCAATGTATGGTGGTTTCAGTCGGTTTATGTTCTCCCTGATTACCGTCGTAAAGGTATATTCAGGTCTATGTATTCAACAATAAAGAATGAAGCTGACAAGGAAGGCGTTGCCGGTCTGCGCCTTTACGTGGAAACCAATAACACGAGAGCTCAGAATACTTACGAGTCACTTGGAATGAAAAGTGAGCACTATACAATGTACGAATGGTTGAAGGAGTAGCAGATGCATTGGCTACCTGCCATACTGACCCTCCCCTATCTCATTATTATTTTTCTGATTTACAGAAAATTACGAAAAATAAAACCATTTTTTTATACACCAGATCCGGGAACTTCAGTTACTATTGTCGTTGCCTGTCGTAATGAAGAACACAATCTTCCGGATCTCCTTGCCTCCCTTTCAAAACAGGAATACCCGTCAACCCTTTTTGAAGTAATAATTGTTGATGATAATTCTTCAGACGAGACTTATAAAACTGCCTGCGCTTATTCCGGGAACAAAAATATTATCACTTTAAAAAATTCCGGCTTTGGGAAAAAACAGGCAATAAGAACAGGGGTAAACGCAGCTTCAGGCCAGCTTATATTAACAACCGATGCAGATTGTCGTCATGGCAGCAGATGGATAAAGAGTATCGCGGCTTTTTATGAAATGCATGAACCCGATCTTATAATCGGTCCTGTCATAATTGAATCTGATAACAATTTCTTCGGAAAATTCCAGGAGACAGAATTTCTAAGCCTCCAGGGAATTACAGCAGGAACAGCTATAGCCGGAAACAGTACAATGTGCAATGGAGCAAACCTTGCCTTCAGAAAACCGGTTTATTCAGAAAACTCGGAAAAACTGCATGACGAAATTCAATCAGGCGATGATGTATTTCTGCTGCATGCTATCAAGAAGAATAAAGGATCAATTCTCTGGATTGAGTCGTCAGATGCGATAGTAAAAACAAAAGCATCAACAACAATTAAGTCTTTTTCGCTTCAGAGAAACAGGTGGATCTCAAAGGGAAAATCCTACAGTGATCGTTATACAGTTGTGCTGGCAATTGTAACATTTGTTACAATTATTACTCAGATCGCACTATTGATAGCTGCGATTTTCAATATCCTCTTTTTGCAGGTATTTATAGCAGTATATATATTAAAGTGTATCCCCGACTACCTTATTATAAGTAACACTGCGAAAAGATATGGCAATATCAAAATACTGAGCTGGCTGATTCCGGTTCAGATAATTTATCCCTTTTATATTATTTGGGTGGTCTGCCTTACTCCTCTCTTTTTCAGGCGGCAGAAGAATTAGTTGCCCATCTCGGAGAGGAACTTGATTCTGATAAGTCTGATCTCTTCCTCCTCAAATTCATTCCCCAGTTCCTTTATTGCCTCCTCAAGTGAATCTGATTCAGCTTCTTCCCTGAAATACGAGTATATATCATGCTGGCGTTCTTCATCAATTGTAGCATTCACATAGTAATCGAGGTTAATACGTGTACCTGAATTTACTATGGCTTCAATCTCAGATATCAGCTCGCCCATATCGAGACCCTTGGCTTCAGATATGTCTTCGAGAGGTCTTTTCATGTCGATACTTTGAATAATATATACTTTGATACCTGATTTATTTACAACAGATTTGACGACCATATCAAGAGGACGAATAATCTCCTTCTCCTCAACATATTTTTTTATAAGTTCCACAAATTCTTCTCCGTATCGCTGGGCTTTCCCTGCACCTACTCCTGAAATATTCTGAAGTTCATCGAGATTAACCGGATACTGAATAGCCATGTCCTCGAGAGAAGGATCCTGAAAAATAACAAATGGAGGAACATCTTTCAGCTTGGAGATTTTCTTGCGGAGATCCTTAAGTATGCTGAACAGCTCTTCATCAACTGCAGCAGTACGTGCACCAAATGCATTCTCCTCATCGGTGGTATCTGCATAGTCGTGATCTTCTGCCAGCATGAAAGAGTAAGGTTTCTCGAGAAACTCCATCCCCTTCTGGGTTATTTTCAGAAGGCCGTAGTTTTCGATATCCTTGGTAAGGAACTTGGCAATAAGTGCCTGACGGATAACCATGTTCCAGAATTTCTCATCCTTATCCTCCCCTGATCCGAAAAATTCAAGCTTATGATGCTTATATGACTTAATTGCTGCAGTTACCTTTCCTGAAAGAATATTTGACACATGATCGGCTTTAAACTTTTCCTTTACTGCGAGTACTGTTTCAAGTACACTTACAACAGCCTCATTTCCTTCAAACTGAGACTTTGGATGCAGACAGTTATCGCAGGCTTCACAGTTCTCCTGATGATACTCCTCCCCAAAATAGTGAAGAAGAAGTTTCCTGCGGCAAACAGAAGATTCGGCGTATGAAACTGTCTCAAGAAGAAGTTGTTTTCCTATCTCCTGTTCGGCAATAGGTTTGCCCTGCATGAATTTCTCAAGTTTAATAATATCATTGTAACTGTAATACGCAATGCAGTTTCCTTCCCCTCCGTCACGGCCGGCTCTTCCTGTTTCCTGATAATAACCTTCGAGACTCTTCGGTATATCAAAATGTATAACAAAGCGCACATCCGGCTTATCAATTCCCATACCGAATGCAATTGTGGCAACAATTATATCTGCTTCCTCCATCAGGAACTTGTCCTGATTAAGGGTGCGTGTAGCTGAATCCATCCCTGCATGGTATGGAAGAGCTTTTATTCCGTTAACCTTAAGCACCTCAGCAAGTTCCTCAACCTTTTTGCGGCTAAGACAATAGATTATACCTGATTTTCCGAGGTTATTCTTGATGTATTTAATAATCTCCTTTGTGACATCCTGCTTTGATTTAACCTCATAATAAAGGTTTGGTCTGTTAAAGGATGACTTGTAGACCGCTGCGTCGAGTATCCCGAGATTCTTTTGAATATCATGCTGAACCTTTGGAGTTGCTGTTGCGGTAAGGGCTATTATCGGAGACCGTCCTATAGTATCAATAATTGGCCTGATGCGTCGGTATTCCGGTCTGAAATCATGTCCCCATTCAGATATACAGTGAGCCTCATCAATAGCATAGAATGAAATATCAATATTTCTAAGGAATTCAATATTTTCCTCCTTGGTAAGCGATTCAGGGGCGACATAAAGAAGTTTTGCCTTTCCGGTCATAACATCTTTCTTAACCCTGGCAATCTCGGTTTTTGTCAGTGATGAGTTAAGAAAATGGGCAACGTCATCGTCAGTACTGAAGTTACGCATGGCGTCAACCTGATTTTTCATAAGGGCAATAAGAGGAGATATAACAATTGCGGTCCCCTTCTTCATAACAGCCGGCAACTGGTAGCACAAAGACTTCCCTCCCCCGGTCGGCATGAGGACAAATGTATCCTTCCCGGCCAGAACATTCATTATTATCGGCTCCTGATTTCCTTTAAAAGTGTCGAAACCAAAATACTTCTTAAGGTAATCGTGTATAGTAGAATCATTCAACATAACATTCCCCAATGGTAATTTTATACCTGCTGTAATTGAATCCCGAATTTACAGTTTACATAAAGTTAATAAATTTCTTAATCATAATGCAGGTAATTTTAATTTATTATAAAATGATTTTTCTTTCTGACACCTGAAATCTCAGTTTATTCCATTTAATTCTACTCCGGAAAGAAGAAAAAAATGGTTCCTGCAGCCGATTAACCTTATACTCCTCAATATACGGTATTTAGCACTATAATGTTTTATCCAATTTCATAATAAAGCTTAAAAAGAATAACATCAAAAAGATTAATATTGTTTTGCATAATAAGATTTATCATCTTTACAGGCTCTATTTTTGGTCAATTAATATACAGTTCTACATGGCAATGTTTTGGAATAAGGGGAAAAAAAATGAAAAGGAGATGTCATTTCTGGAGCATCTTGAAGAATTAAGATGGCATATTATCCGTTCTGTTCTTGCAATTTTATTTTTCATGATATTGGCATTTGTTTTCAAGAATATCATTTTCGGTAAGATAATACTCGGCCCCCCTGATCCTAATTTTATAACAAACAGACTGCTTTGCCAGCTTGGCGACTATTTAAATGCAAGTGCGCTCTGCATTAATACAAAACCACTGAGCCTTATTAATATTAAGATGTCGGGGCAGCTTACAACACACATCACAGTGTCGATGGTGGCTGGACTGATTCTTGCTTTTCCTATCATATTATGGGAATTCTGGCAGTTTTTCAAGCCTGCTCTTAAGGCAAATGAAGCAAGATATGCACAGGGTGCAGTGTTTGCTGCCTCAATGCTTTTTTTCACAGGTGTCCTTTTCGGATACTTCTTGCTCGCTCCCCTATCAATTCACTTTCTTAATTCATACGAGATCAGTGCTGAAATTGCAAACCAGATAAATGTTAGGTCTTATATAGGTACTCTGACATCTATCTGTCTTGCCACGGGATTGATTTTTGAATTGCCGATAGTTGCTTTCTTTCTCACAAAAATTGGCGTTATAACTCCGACTTTCATGCGCAAATACAGGAAGCATGCAATAGTTATCATCTTTATTTTATCAGCTATTATTACTCCACCAGATGTCTTTTCTCAGACACTTGTAGCTATTCCACTCCTTATTCTATATGAAATAAGTATCTTTATATCGGCCAGGGTCATGAAACAGAAGGAGAAAGACCGTTCTGACTTTTTTAAAGATGATGAGCCTGAAAAAGAAACAGTAACAACATAGTATCAGCCATGAAACTGTATACCGAAAACCTTGTAAAAAAATACCGCAGCCGTACTGTCGTCGATAAGGTTTCTGTAGAAGTTGAACAGGGAGAGATAGTTGGTCTGCTGGGGCCTAATGGTGCCGGTAAAACAACAACTTTCTATATGATGGTAGGTCTCATCAGACCCAGGGAAGGAAAAATCTTTCTCGATAATGATGAAATAACAACCCTGCCGGTATATAAAAGAGCCCGCAGGGGAATTGGTTACCTGGCACAGGAGCCTTCCGTTTTCAGAAACATGTCAGTGGAAGACAACATTCGGGCAGTACTCGAAATGTCGGGTCTCCCTAAACTTGAGCAGGAAGAGAGGCTCGAAACACTTCTTACTGAATTCGGACTTCACAGGATAAGGCAAAGCAAGGGTATTCAACTATCAGGAGGTGAGAGAAGACGAACGGAAATAGCAAGGGCACTGGCTCTCAAACCAAAGTTCATTCTTCTTGATGAGCCTTTCGCCGGAGTTGACCCCATTGCTGTAGAGGATATTCAGGAGATTGTTGCAAAACTAAGGGAGAAACAGATAGGCATTCTGATAACCGATCATAACGTTCACGAGACCCTTTCTATAACCGATCGGGCTTACCTCCTTTTCGAAGGAAGAATTCTCAAATCAGGCACTTCAGCACAACTTGCAGATGATGAGCATGTAAGAAAAGTGTATCTCGGAAAGAACTTTGAACTGCGCCGCTGAAAGAATCAATTTGTTTTGATGATAATTTATTATACTTTTGCGGGGAATTTTTTAACGCGGATGTGTCGTAATTGGTAGCCGAGCAAGACTTAGGATCTTGTGTCTTCGTGACGTGGGGGTTCGAGTCCCTTCATCCGCACAAAACATCAAACCGCCCGAAACCTCTGTAATAGTGCGTTTTGGCGGTTTTTTAAACTGTAATAAACAAGAATAAAATGAATATCACAAGAGAAAACATCGATAATCTGAATGCTGTTCTTAAAGTTCAGATAATCAAAGCCGATTATGATGAAAAAGTAGAATCCGTACTTAAAGACTATAGAAAAAAAGCAACAATAAAAGGATTCAGACCCGGAATGGTTCCAATTGGCATGGTGAAAAAGATGTACGGAAAAGCTGTACTTATCGATGAAATAAATAAACTGGTTACCGAAAATATCCAGAAATACCTTACCGACGAAAAAGTTGAGATCCTGGGTGATCCCATGCCAAAAGCCGACGAGCAGGAGAAATTTGATTTCGACACACAGGATGATTTCACATTCACATTTGAACTTGGACTTGCACCTGTTATTGATCTGAAAATCAGCAAAAAGAACAAAGTAAGCCAGTATGAAATCATCATCGATGAAAAGATGAAGAACGATTACCTCGAGAATTATACCCGCCGCTATGGTGAGCTCAGAAAAGCTGACTCAACAGAAGAAAAGGATATGATTAAGGGAAGCATGGAAGCTGTTGATAAAGATGGCAATGTTGTTGCTGAAGGCATTTCAGTTCCTGATACTTCAATTGGTATCGATATTATTAAAGATAAAAAAATACGCAAGCAGTTCACTGGCATCGGAGTAAACGATTCTGTAGATTTTGATGTTAAAAAAGCATTCCCTAATGATACAGAAATTGCCGGACTACTTCATATAAAGAAGGAAGAAGTTGAAGGCATCGACAGTAACTTCAGATTCACCGTTCGCGAAATCAGCCGTTTCCACCCTGCAGAGGTAGGCAAGGAACTTTTCGATCGTATCTACGGAGAAGGTGTTGTTACATCTGAGGAAGAATTCCTTAAGAAAATAGAGGAAGAAATAACAATTAACCTTAAACGCGAAAGCGATTATAAACTTTTGATGGATGTTAAGAATCTGGCAATCGAGAAAGCCGATTTCGAACTTCCTGAAGAATTTCTGAAAAGATGGCTGCTCAGAGTAAATGAAAATACAACTGAGGAACAGATCGAAAAAGAATTTGAAAGTTTCAAAAAAGATCTCAGATGGCAGCTTTTAAGAAATAAAGTCGCCAAGGATAACGAGATGAAGATCACCGAGGAAGAACTTCTCAGAGAGGCTGCAATAATAACAAGATACCAGTTCCAGCAGTATGGTCTTTTCTATGCAACCGACGATCAGATTAACAACTATGCAAAAGAAACTCTGAAAAGGGAAGAAGATGCAAAAAGAATCGCCGACAAGATCCTTGATGAAAAAGTAATTGCAGTTTTGCAGGAACTTGTAAAACTTGAAAGCAAAAGCATTTCAGTTGAAGAGTTTAATAAGCTTTTCGAATAGTAATCAGCGCTTTGCAATGATTTATTAATTATTTATTATCTTTGTTTGTTAATTTTTAATCGTGAAAATATGAGTATTCTTGACGATTTTGGAAAATATGCAAAAAGCAAACGTGGTATCAGCAGTCTGAACCTTCACAGATACACATCCGTTTACGGCAGCTATATATCCCCTACAATTATTGAGGAGAGACAACTTAACATTGCTTCAATGGACGTATTCTCGCGTCTGATGATGGACAGGATAATATTCCTCGGTCTCCCTATTGATGACTACGTTGCCAATATAATTCAGGCTCAGCTTCTCTATCTCGATTCATCTGATCCGGGAAAAGATATTCAGATCTATTTCAATACTCCGGGAGGATCTGTTAATGCCGGACTTGGCATTTACGACACAATGCAGTACATCTCTGCTGATATAGCAACAATTTGCACAGGTATGGCAGCTTCAATGGGCGCGGTTCTGCTCACTGCCGGAAAAAAGGGAAAAAGATCGGCTCTCAAACACTCAAGAATAATGATTCACCAGCCAATGGGAGGCGCAGAAGGCCAGGCTTCAGATATCGAAATCACTGTTCGCGAAATAGTTAAACTGAAAAGGGAACTATACGAAATAATTGCAACTCATTCGGGAAATTCAATCGAAAGAGTTGAAAAAGACTCCGACAGAGACTACTGGATGACTTCACAGGAGGCCAAGGATTACGGAATGATTGATGAGATCCTCCAGAAAAATTCAAAATAGGTGAAAATGGATAAATGTTCATTTTGCGGTAGAACCAAAAAGGAAGCCAATATGCTGGTTGCCGGCCTCGAGGGCCATATTTGCGACCATTGTATTGAGCAGGCTCACAGCATAATGAAGGAAGAACTGGGTAGTAAAAAGAGTACCTCTTTTGATGGTATTAATCTTTTGAAACCTGCCGAAATAAAAAAATTCCTCGACCAGTATGTCATCGGTCAGGATATGGCAAAAAAAATTATCTCTGTTGCTGTCTATAATCATTACAAAAGGCTAATGCAAAAGCCTGACTCGGAAGACATTGAGATTGAAAAATCTAATATAATACTTGTCGGCGAAACAGGAACAGGAAAAACACTCCTTGCAAGAACAGTTGCCAAGATGCTTCATGTTCCATTCACAATTGTCGATGCAACAGTTCTCACCGAAGCCGGCTATGTAGGAGAAGATATTGAAAGTCTCCTTACCCGACTTCTTCAGAATGCAGATTATGATGTGAAAGCAGCTGAAAAAGGAATTGTCTTCATAGATGAGATCGATAAAATTGCCAGAAAAGGTGATAACCCATCCATTACCCGCGATGTTTCAGGCGAGGGTGTTCAGCAGGGGTTGCTGAAACTTCTCGAAGGATCAATAGTAAATGTCCCTCCGCAGGGAGGCCGTAAGCATCCTGAACAGAAGATGATACCCGTTGATACAAAAAACATCCTGTTTATATGCGGCGGCGCTTTCGAAGGTATTGACAAAAAAATTGCCCAGCGTCTTAATACTCAGATAGTCGGATTTGGTGCTTCAAAAATCAGGGAGAAAGTTGATAAAACGAACCTTCTGCAATATATTTCCCCTCAGGATCTCAGAGCTTTTGGTCTGATACCTGAAATTATCGGAAGGCTTCCAGTTCTTACTCATCTCAATCCTCTTGACAGGGAGGCACTTCGCGCAATACTTACAGAACCGAAAAATGCACTGGTAAAGCAGTATCTCAAACTTTTCTCAATGGATAACATTGAGCTTACATTTGGTGAGGGAGTACTCGATTATATTGTTGATAAGGCTATTGAATTCAAACTTGGCGCCCGCGGACTAAGATCCATCTGCGAGGCAATAATGCTTGATGCCATGTTCGAGATGCCATCTGAAGATACAAATGAATTTGAAATCACAATTGACTACGCCAGTCACAAGATGGAACGAATAAACCTTAAGGTTCTTAAGGCATCTTAAAATAAAACAGGACGTTCCGGAATAAAATTTAACCGCAAAGTTCACAAAGATTAAGCAAAGAACGCAAAGACTTATTGCTGTTTATCAGCTCTTTGCGATCTCATTTTGTTAAATCTCTGCGACCTTTGCGGTTAATTGTTTTCTTGTATTACAAACCCATAACCCTGTGTTTGTGTTTCAGCAGAATTTCTTTTGATTCCCCACCTCTTGTAACAACAGCCTTTGCATCACAATCACCTGTACCGTAGTTCATCTCTACAGGAAGCGCTCCGTCTCGTTCAAGCTTAACAACACCGCTTACAATAAACTGACATACACGTTTCCAGTTCAAGGCAGTTACAATTGTATTAGTGTAAGTAACCCCATTAATGTTTTTTCCGGTTGCGGTTCCGGTAATCAGGCATTCGTCATCCCAGATATTTCTGGTAAGCAGCCCTGCAGTCCATTCACGCTGATGTGCAAAAGCCCTTTCAATAAATTTACCATTCGGAAGAGTTAGCTTACCTCCCGTCAGAGTAGCTGAGAAAACAAGGTTCTGATTATTATTGTATCCCATGTTCTCAAATACTTTTGTACCCTCAACTTTTATATCGTTAAAATAGTAATCTTCAAAAGTCACTGTTCTCTTCGAACCAGTTTCCAGACGTGGCCCGGTTACAGTGATAAGGATCTTTCCTTTTCTTACATTATTATTAAAGCCTGTACATCCGGCTCCATAATCAACAGTTACTAACTTCGGCCACTGATTTGCAGTTGGACGTGTAACAATTATTACAGGACATGAATCGGCAAGTACGGTTTCTCCCTTCGAATCAAGTCCCTTTCCGATCTGATCAAGAATAATTGTAGCATTGTCAGCAGTGTTGAATACATCCTCAAATACCGCATCACTAACAGCCTCGTCATCAGCCAGGTCAACAGCAGTCTGTTCCAGTAAAGACTCTTCTTTCATACATGAGTTGAAAGTGAATAAAGCGAGTGCTGCTATCGTCAGAAATAATTTTGTTTTCATAGTTCTTATTTTTAAATTTAATTGTTTCGGTTAACAGACTTTTAGATGACTGTTAATTAAAAAGGTTTAATCGCTGAAAAAAATTATTTTCTGCCGTAAATAATATTGGTATAGGAAATACCTTCCGTGCCGGATGTCATTGTCTCGTCTTTTTCAATAACCTTCCAGACATTAAGGTCTATTTCAGGAAAGAATATATCAGCCTCTGCAACCTGATGAACGTGGGTTATATAAAGTCTGTCTGCAAACGGCATGAACTGCCTGTAAACAGATCCACCTCCGATAATAAATGTCTCACCGTCATCCTTGCACTTCTCAATAGCGTCTGATATTGAATAGGCAGTCACAGAGCCTTCAATAACCTCGGAGGGATTATCGGTGATTACTATATTCTTACGTCCCGGGAGTGGCCTTTTCGGCAAGGATTCCCACGTCTTCTTGCCCATTATAACGCTTTTGCCTGTAGTGAGTCTCTTGAACCTTTTCAGATCTTCGGGCAGGTGCCACAATAGATCATTGTTTTTCCCGATACCCATGTTTTCGGCAACTGCCACGATTATTGATATCATACCTTTAATATTATACAGAAATTTCTCCTTTGATACCGGGATGGGAAATATAGTCAGTCAGCGTAAAATCTTCAAACCTGAAATCAGTTATTTCAGTAACATCCCTGTTAATCACCATATGCGGCAATTTGTAAGGCTCCCTTGTCAGCTGAAGTTTTACCTGATCAATATGATTCAGATATATATGCGCGTCGCCAAGAGTATGAACAAATTCACCCGGCTCAAGACCTGAAACTTTTGCAACCATCAGTGTAAGAAGGGCATATGATGCAATATTAAAAGGAACACCCAGAAAAATATCGGCACTTCTCTGGTAAAGCTGACAAGAGAGTTTTCCGTTAGCTACATAAAACTGAAACAGAATGTGGCATGGAGGAAGTGCCATCTTATCAAGTTCACCAACGTTCCATGCGCAAACAATGTGCCTGCGCGAGTCGGGAGACTTCCTTACCGAATTAACCACATTTAACAGCTGATCAATTTTTTTCCCTCCGTCAGCAGGCCACGATCTCCACTGATAACCATATATAGGTCCGAGATTGCCATCCTTATCAGCCCATTCATTCCAGATCTTTACTCCGTTCTCGACAAGATATTTTGTATTGGTATCTCCTGCGATGAACCATAGTAGCTCATGAATAATCGATTTCAGGTGAAGCTTCTTTGTTGTAAGAACAGGAAAGCCTTCAGCCAGATTAAATCGCATCTGATATCCGAACACACTTATTGTTCCCGTACCCGTTCTGTCGGTTTTTCGGGTACCTGTTGTAATTACATGATCAAGTAGTTCAAGATATTGCTTCATCCTATTATAAAAAATTACTGTTTTGGTGATATCCGGGCAGCCCAGCCTCCACCGGGTGCCAGATGAATTTTCATTGTTTCTCCCGATTTAACACTCTTTTTCAGATGTTTATAATCTTCTGCATATTTTTCTGCATTGATTCCATCCTGAAATATTTCTATTGTATAATCACCTGCCGGAAGGAATGAAAGGTTAAGATCCATATCGCGGGCGGTCCAGTCGGTAATCGCGCCCACAAACCACTCTTTCCCCGAGCGTCTGGCAAGAAGCAGATAGTCGCCTATCTTTCCATCAAGCCCGATAATGTCATCCCACACAACAGGAATATTAACAATGAAATCAGTTGTCTCCTGTTCCTTATTATAATTTGACGGAGAATCGGAAAGCATCTGAAGCGGACTTTCATAAATAACATATAATGCAACCTGATGAGCCCGTGTACCCTGACTTTCGGGACGGGTAAACTGAGGACTGAAATTGGGTTTGTCCATATTTATCATTGCTCCGGGGGTATAGTCCATTGGACCAGCAACCATTCTGGTAAAAGGAAGTGTAGCATCATGGTCGGGATTAATATCTTTACTCCACTTATTGTTTTCCATACCTTTTACACCTTCGCGTGTAAGAGCATTTGGCCATGTACGACCAATGCCGTCAGGCTTATATGCTCCGTGAAAATCAATCAGAAGATGATGTTCGGCTGTCTTTTTAATCGCTTCCATATAGAAATTAACAACTTTCTGGTCATCCCTCTGCATAAAATCTACCTTAACACCCTTCACTCCCCACTTTTCATACAAAGCGATAGCTTCATCCAGCTTGTCCCAGAATGATTTCCATACAACCCATAAAATAATGCTTACATTCTTACTTTCCGCATATCTGACAAGTTCCTTAACATCGATGCCTGGAACTTCCTCAACAACGTTTCCAAGTTTATACCAGCCTTCATCAAGAATTACGTATTCAATTCCATTTTTAGCTGCAAAATCAATATAATATTTATATGTCTCATTATTGATACCTGACTTAAAATCAACACCATAGATGTTATTTGCGTTCCACCAGTCCCAGGCTACCTGACCGGGCTTGATCCATGAAGGATCCTTAATCTGATTCGGCTTTGCAAGTTTATAAACCAGATCACTTTCAATAAGACCAACATCAGTTCCGGAAATCACAAAAGTTCTCCAGGGAAAGGTGCGTGTACCTTTTGTTCTGGCCAGATATTCCTTCGAACTTGTTATAAACAGGTCTCTGTCACCGACAAGTTTTTCAGTATCGGGGTATTTAGACCAGGTACCATAAATCCTGCCTGCTCCGTCTCCTCTTATCCACATACCGGGGTAATCGTCTATATCAGATTCTGTGAGAAGCACATTTACGCCTCCAACCTTAAAAAGTGTTGGCAGACTTGCCAGATGTTTCCTGCCGATAGTGTCAAGGGCAGAATACCTGAATGTTCTTTCGTTATGCGACATAAAGCTGTCTTCCAGAGGATACCACGAATGCGACCCGGCCGGAAACAGATATTCCGATGTTTCATTAATTACTGTAATATCATCTTTAAAGGATGTTTCAAACCGATATGCTACACCATCATTGTATGCCCGGAACTGAAGAGTAAATCCTGAATTAAAGGTCAGGGTCAATACATTGCAGTTATCTTTTATCTCCGATCTTTTATTTGCTACTACCGGACGGGAAATCTCATCAATCGCACTCATTCTGGCATTTTTCACCTTCTCACTATTACCGAAGACTTTGCCATTATCGAGTGTCAAGCCTACCCTTGTTGAATTTATGACCTCTCTGCTGTCAATTGCTGCAGACCAATTAATTTCAACTCCTACATTAACAGTTAATGAGATCTTTGTATCGGGTGACGATATCTTATATTCCTTGCCGAAAGCAAAAGCAGAAGGACAAACTAATAGAAAAACAAAAAGTAATGTTTTTTTCATTTTACAATTTTATTTAAGAATGAATGACTTATGATTGGCTATTGTTTTTTCTTCTTCTTCGTATTTCTCTTCTCAATTTCATCCCTTATAGAAGCTGCTTTCTCATAATCTTCAGTTTTTACTGCTTCGTCAATCATCTTAAAGAGTTCCTCGTCGGAATTTGATTCATATTTGGTCCGTTCAGGCTCAAAAATATTATCAATATCATTTGCAGCAGAGAGTTCATTATCATCGGGATTAACAGTAATCCCAGCCTTCTCAAGAATTTCTTCGGTAATAAAAACCGGGCACTCAAACCTCAGAGCAAGAGCTACAGCATCAGATGTACGGCTGTCTATCGTATACTCCTTTTTCCCATCTGAGCAAACTAGTTGTGAGAAGAAGACGCCCTCTTCAAGTTTATAAATCATAACCTCCAGCACTCCAATATCAAATTCATCGGCGAATCTTTTGAAAAGGTCATGAGTAAGTGGCCGTGGCGGACTAAGATTTTCAAGTTTGATTACAATTGCCTGAGCCTCAAAGCCTCCTATTATAATCGGAATTCTTCTGTCGCCGTTCTCCTCTACCAGAATAAGAGCATAAGCCCCCGATTGCGTCTGGCTGTATGAAATTCCCATAACTTTAAGCTTAACTCTCTTCATATTAATTGTTTAAGCATCAGAAGAATGAACATATAATAATCATTCCGACAAATATAAAGATATTACAGCCATGACATAAACATACCCTCCTCTTTTTATTAACACAGATTCAATTTATAAGGTTGATAATCGAATTATCTGGCCTTCTGATAACCATTGCTTTTCTTACAGGTAATCCTGATTTCAGCAAATGGTGAAAATTTTCAGTGTAAAGGTTTGTAAATAATCTTATTTGTATATCTTTGCAGTCCGAAAATGAATAAATCCGAAGGGGCTTATTGAAGTTATATAATCACAGGATTATATACGCCTCACGGAGTAACGAAAAAAAGTAAAAAAATGTACGCAATCGTTGAAATTGCAGGTCAGCAGTTTAAAGTAGAGGAAGGCAAAAAGATTTTTGTTCATCGCCTCGAAGTAGAAGAAGGAAATCAGATTGAATTTGATCATGTTCTTTTAATTGAAGATGAAGGTAAGATCACTATCGGAGAACCTACAATTAAAGATGCTGTTATTGAAGGCAAGGTACTTGATCACATGAGAGGTGACAAGGTAATTGTTTTTAAAAAGAAAAGAAAAAAGGGTTACAGGGTTAAAAACGGTCACCGTCAGAACTTCACCCAGGTAGAGATTGTAAGTATTAACGGAAAATCAACACCAAAGAAAGCGGCTCCCAAAAAAGAGGAATCTAAAGTAACTGAAACAGTTGCAGCAGAACCGGAAGCAGAAAAGAAAGCTGCTAAAAAACCTGCAGCAAAGAAAGAAGCCGTTGCTGAAACCAAAAAAGTTGCAGCAAAAAAGCCTGCTGAAAAGAAACCGGCAGCAAAAAAACCAGCCAAAGGCAAAGAATAAGAAATTAAAAGTACAAGTATTTAAAAGTATAAAATTATGGCACACAAGAAAGGAGCAGGTAGCTCACGTAACGGCCGCGACTCAGAAAGTAAACGTCTGGGTGTGAAACTCTACGGAGGACAGGTAGCCAAAGCCGGCAACATCATCGTACGTCAGAGAGGAACAAAACATAACCCGGGTTTGAATGTAGGACTTGGAAAAGACCATACTCTTTTTGCACTTACCGACGGTGAGATAGAGTTTAAGAGAAAAAGAGACAATAAATCATACGTATCGGTTAAGCCGATAACTGAATAATTTATTCTCTTATAAAATATAACTCCCGAAATTCTTTTCTCAAACAGGAAAGCATTCTCGGGAGTTTTTAATATTTTTACGGCAGGCTGCATGAGTCTGCTTTTTTATTAATATACTTCTGATTATGTTGACAATTAACCTCATCCGAGAAAAGAAAGAATTCATCATTGAAAGGCTCAGAATAAAAAACTTTGCCGCAGATGAAATAATAAACAAAATTCTTGAACTCGATTCTTCACGTCGCGAAATACAATCGAAAACTGATAATCTACAGAGCGAGATGAACCGCATTTCCAAGGAGATAGGTTCAATGATGAAGGATGGCAAAAAAGCAGAAGCTGAAGCAGCTAAAGAAAATACTTACCGCCTGAAGGAAGAGATTAAAACACTTTCCGACAAAATTATTCCTATTGATGCTGAACTGAAAAATGAAATAATCAGGCTCCCGAACCTTCCTCATGAATCAGTTCCTCCCGGACATGGAGCTGACGATAACGTTAAGGTAAAAGAAGGAGGTATAATACCGGCTACTCCCGAATCTGCCCTCCCCCATTGGGACCTTATAAAAAAGTATGATATTATTGATTTTGAACTAGGTATAAAACTTACCGGAGCAGGGTTTCCCGTATATAAAGGAAAGGGTGCAAAACTCCAGAGAGCGCTGATTAGCTTTTTCCTCGATGAGGGTGAAAAAGCAGGTTACAGAGAAATAATGCCTCCGATAATGGTAAATGAGGATTCAGGTTTTGGAACCGGACAACTTCCTGATAAAGAAGGGCAGATGTACCATGCAACTCTTGACAATTTCTACATGATCCCGACAGCAGAGGTCCCTGTTACAAACATTTACAGGGATGTTATTCTCAATGCCGACCTTCTACCTGTAAAAAATATTGCTTATACACCATGTTTCAGAAGAGAGGCAGGCTCATGGGGAGCTCATGTGAGAGGACTCAACCGTCTTCACCAGTTCGATAAGGTTGAGATAGTTCAGATTGCCCATCCCGATAATTCCTATAAATCTCTTGAAGAGATGGTAAGTCATGTTGAAGGACTTGTTTCAAAACTTGAACTGCCTTACAGAATACTCAGGCTCTGCGGTGGCGATATGTCATTTACTTCGGCGCTTACATACGACTTTGAAGTATGGTCGGCAGCTCAGAAAAGATGGCTCGAAGTCAGTTCTGTGTCGAACTTCGAATCGTTTCAGGCCAACCGTCTCAAATGCAGGTTTAAGGATAAGGGAGACAAGCAGACAACTCTTGTGCATACTCTGAACGGAAGCGCTCTGGCATTGCCAAGAATAGTTGCAGCTATCCTCGAAAACAACCAGACTGAATCAGGTATAAAAATCCCAAAGGTACTGGTACCTTACACAGGATTTGATCTGATAAATTAGACAGTCCGTCTTCCAATGGATCGCACCAAACAATCGTATATTTACGCCGGGCTGGCAATTTTTTTCTGGTCAACTGTCCCTACTGCTTTTAAAATCAGTCTGGGGGAGCTTGATATTCTTACAATGCTCACAATAGCTTCGCTGACATCAGCTGCAGTTCTGTTTCTTGTAATAGCAGGAACCGGAAAAACAAAACTGATTCTAACCGGCACCGGAAAGGAAATTATTAACTCAGCAATCCTTGGTTTTATTAATCCATTCCTGTACTATTTAATACTGCTGAAAGCCTATCAGCTTCTTCCGGCACAGGTGGCACAGCCTCTGAATATGGTCTGGCCTATAATACTTGTTTTTCTGTCGGTTCCATTGCTTGGACAGAAGATTGAGAAAAAAAGCTTTATTGCCCTATTTATAAGCTTTGCCGGAGTTTACATTATTTCATCCCAGGGAAAACCATTCTCTTCAGAACATGCTGATATAAAAGGAATTTTACTTGCTACGGGGAGTTCCATATTCTGGTCGATTTATTTCATCCTTAATGTGAAGGATAAAAGAGATGAAGCTGTAAAACTTTTTCTGAATTTTTTCTTTGGTTCATTATATCTGGTTGCAGCAATGATAATTACAGGTAAATGGCAGATAAATATCGGAGCAAAGGGACTGGCTGCAGCAGTATATGTTGGCTTATTTGAAATGGGAATTACCTTCCTCTTCTGGCTGAAGGCACTTCAGCTCGCCAAAACAACCGACAAAGTGAGTAACCTGGTATATCTGGCCCCCTTCCTTTCTCTTGTTTTTGTATACTTTATTCTTCATGAACCCGTTTACTATACAACTCCGGCAGGTCTGTTACTGATCATTTCGGGAATATTGATCCAGAACCGGAAATATGCCGGAAATTAAATAATTATCTTTGCAGTTCTAATTGAAAACAAAATATCTGAGATAAAATGAGGAAGTTGATTTTTTTAAGTGTATTAATTACACTTTTTTCAGTATCGTGCAGGAAGGATCCGTCTCAGCCCGATGTTACACCGGCAATGGCAAGGGATAGTCTCTATTATATAATGAATGACTGGTATTACTGGTACGATAAAATGCCCACTGTGCAAAAGGAAGATTATGCTGATCCTTTTGAACTTATTGATGCAATGAGGTACAGGGAACTTGACAGATGGAGCTTTGTTGCTGATTACGATGAGTTTATGGCTGAAATGGCCGGCACATTTGTCGGACATGGATTCAGAGTCGGACTCGATCAGGCTGGTAATGCCAGAATAGCACAAATCTACCAGGGGTCTCCTCTTTACGATGAAGGAGTAAGAAGGGGCTGGATAATAAAAAAGATTAATAACACTTTACTTGCCCCCATATTACAGTCAGGTGACTCTGAAGCATATTCCAGGCTTATTCAACCCGCAACTGCTGGTATAACCAATATTTTTGAATTCCAGAAGCCCGATGGAACTCTCGAAACGTTTTCATCCACAAAAGCAACTTTCACTTTAAACACAGTTATACTTTCTGAAATACTTCAATTGAAAAACGGGCCAACCGGACATCTTGTATTTGATCAGTTTATAACCCCATCAGCAGGTGAACTGGCAACAGCATTTGCATATTTCAAAGCCAATAATGTTACAGATCTTATTCTCGACCTGAGATACAATACTGGCGGCTATCTGAATATATCCCAGTCACTTGCAAGCTATATTGCAGGAGATGGTAAAGCAGGAACCGTCTTTGCCAAACTATCATATAACGACAAACGACAGGCTGCAAACAGTACTTACCTGTTTAAAACAACTGAATCTCCTTTGTCTCTATCAAGGGTGGTATTTATAACAACCCGATCAACAGCCTCTGCAAGTGAAGCAGTTATGAACGGACTCAAGCCACATATGACAGTTGTAAGTGTTGGAGATACAACTAACGGAAAACCTACAGGGATGAATGGTTGGGAGATAGGTGAGAAATACTATATGTGGCCTGTAACATTTAAGATGGTAAATTCGCTTAACACAGGTGACTACTTTGAAGGAATCTACCCCACAAAAGTTCAAGGTGACGATATAGCTCATGACTTTAGCGATGTAAATGAAGCATGCCTGAAAGATGCAATATACTATCTCGAAAATGGTGTCTTTTCTGCAAAAGGAGTATCAGATTTTAAAAGATCTCCTCAGTTTTCTGATAAGCCGGCCTGGATGCAAAAACCAATGGCGCTCGAAAAATAGTTTTATCACTTTAGAAAGGCAAATTGAAAGTAATTCCTAAAGAAAGGATAATACTTGGAATAGATCCCGGAACAAGCATGACAGGTTACGGGGTTATAAAAACCGTGGGAACGATTCCCGAGCTTGTTGCTATTGGTGCTATCGACCTTTCAAAAATTGACGACCACTATGTTAAGCTGAAACAAATTTTCGACAGGGTTTCGGGCATAATAGATGAATATCATCCCGATGAACTGGCAATTGAGGCACCCTTCTTCGGAAAAAATGTTCAGTCGATGCTAAAACTTGGTCGTGCTCAGGGAGCTGCAATAGCTGCAGCGCTAAACAGGTCAGTTCCAATATTTGAATATGCTCCCCGAAAAATCAAAATGTCAATTACCGGCCAGGGTGCTGCCTCAAAAGAACAGGTTGCAGCAATGCTCATGCATATACTGAAGTTCAAGCTCACCGAGATAAAACTTGATGCTACCGACGGACTGGCAGCAGCATTATGTCATTTTTACCAGACAAATAAGCCCGTTCAGGATAAGTCGTACAATAGCTGGAAGGACTTCATGAATAAAAATCCCAAAAGGGTAAAATAATAAGCCTCATACAACAGCATAGGCGAGAGCTACAACACTCACCCTTACTCCTTCTGTTTTAAGAAGCTCATTAGTGCATGATTCAATTGTCGATCCTGTTGTTATAACATCATCAACAAGCAGAATATGCCTGCCCTTAATACTTTCCTGACCGGTAACTTTAAATATACCCTCAACATTTGTCCACCTGTCGTATCTCGACCGCGTGGTCTGTGTTTCAGAAACACTAACCCTTGCAAGCGACAAAAGATCGACGGGAACCCCTGTTGCCTCAGATAGCCCAATAGAAATCAATTCACTCTGATTGAATCCTCTTACCCGCTTTTTTGATTTATGCAGAGGAACAGGAATAATTATATCAATATCAGCTGTAAATCCGGAATCCTTAAGAGACCTTCCGTAAATTTTCCCCATTTCAGGACCTATCTCCTGAATACCTTTATATTTAAGATTATGAATCAGCTTTCTGATTCTGCTTCCCTTATTATAATAGGAGAATGCTGAAGCCTTTTCAATCTGACATCTGCCCCAGAACAGCTGAGCTACCGGGTTTTCAGGCTGGGTGTGATATCCAGTTCGTGGAATACGCACAAAACAATCAGTACAAATAAGTCTTTCATTTCGCATCAGGTGATCACCACAGCCATAGCAGAGCCTGGGAAAAAGAAGGCTGATAAAATCATCCCAAAGGTCATAGACATAACCCATGCAGCGAGCAGAATTATTTCAGTAAAAATAAAAAATAATCGGGATATTTTATAGAGCTACTTTTGAGCTGATTCTGGCAGCTATTTCCTTAAACTCCTCAGGTGAAAATTTAAGCTTCGGGTTTTTGAAGTTTATATCCTCCATATTGTCCATTGGCACCAGATGAATATGTGCATGAGGTACTTCAAGTCCGAGTATGGCAACACCAATACGATTACAGGGGAAAACATCCTTTATTGCCGCAGCAATTTTCTTTGAGAAAATAATCATTCCTGACAAATACTTATCATCAAGATCGAATATATAATCTGTCTCCTGTTTGGGAACAATCAGAGTATGCCCTGCGCGCAAGGGGTTAATGTCGAGAAATGCAAAGTAGTTATCATCCTCGGCAATTTTATAGCAAGGAATTTCCCCTTTAATTATTTTTGTGAAAATTGTTGCCATTTGGATTAAGAGATTGTTTTAATTAACCCCCTTTCCCGTTTCCCCCAAGGGGGAAAAGCTGGCTAACACACACCTTCCCCCCTGGGGGAAGGCTGGGAAGGGGGTAAATATTTTTTAAACAAATATAATTTAAATCATTATTTCTGATAATCAGATAAGATTATATCAGAGAGAAATTGATATAACCTCAAAAGGAATTATTCCAGAAGGAACTGTGATGCTTACAACATCACCCACTTTTTTCCCCATAAGCCCCTGAGCAATTGGTGAACTTACAGCTATTTTGCCAAGTTTGAAATTTGCTTCACTTTCGGGTACAAGCTGATACTCCATAATAGAGTTGTTAACTTTATTCCTGATTTTCACTCTGTTAAGTATTTGGATTGTTGATGTATCAATTTTTGATTCATCAATAATCCTCGATCTGGCCACAATATCCTCAAGTTTTGAGATCTTCATCTCAAGCATGCCCTGAGCCTCTTTGGCAGCAGCATATTCAGCATTCTCAGAAAGGTCGCCTTTATCCCTTGCCTCAGCAATCTGCCTCGAAATTGAAGGTCTCTCAATATTTCTTAACTGGTCGAGTTCCGACTTAAGATTGTGGAGTCCTTCCTCTGTCACATATATAACCTCTGACATTTTTACCTCTCTTATTATTAAAAAATAAGAAGAATTCCGGGTTTGCCGGAACTCTTCAGAAACAAATATACAATTTTTTTTAATTAATTACAAATTTTTAAGGCCTGAACAGGTGTTTTACAAGTATTTATAACACTATTTATACTTCTTCCCGGCTTTCCGCGTTGCTGTTTTTGTATTTTTCTTTTTAGCCTTGTCCCTTTCAATAGTTTCTTTCTGATTCTTCTTCATTCTCTCCTGAACATCAGCAGTTTGAATATCGAGTGTTCTCTGCTGCGACCGTTTTATAGTTTTATCGTAATCGCTTTTCAGCTTTTTATCATTGGCTTCCTGCTTCTTTACTGCTTTTGTTACAGCCCTTGGCTGCTTTATCCTAGCACTCCTGCTGTTACTCCTTGATTTTCCGAATAATCCCTTTTCAGCCCGCCTTGAGGCATTCTTTTTAAAAATCTGTCCGTCAGCTGATCCGGCTGCCACAAAGAGCACAATAAGAATAAGAAAAAGTTTTTTCATCCAAAGAGTCGTTAATTGTCAGTTGCTAATACTAATTTTGCATAAATAATTTTTATTCAATTGAGAACCAGTTCAAAAATAAGATTTTTTTTAATTGTCACAACTCTGATCATTTCAGTTAATTCGTGCAACAGGAATAATGATGTAATCCCTGATGTAATTGTAAATTTTTCACTCAGCATAAACGATCCCCAGTTTACCGACCTTTCATCATTTGGAGGAATCGCATTGGTAGATTCACGGACTAATAATTTGGGAACACGCGCAGGTGGGTTTAATGGAAACGGGATCATAATATTTGCATGGGTTGATTATGAATATTATGCTTACGATCGAACTTGCCCTCATGATTATGCTGTAAATGAACTGAGCATAAAGGTAAACATTGACCCAGAAAACTCATATAATGCAATTTGTCCTGAATGTGGTACTAATTATGCACTGGCAGCGGGAGGTACACCTTCAAAAGGGATAGGACGATATCCTCTAAAAAATTACAAGACCAGGTTTGACGGGGTGAACATTTTCGTGAGTAACTATTAGATCAAAAAAGGGATTCCCAACGATGGCAACCCCTTAATTATTAAATTTTTTTTATTCTAGTACCTGTAATGATCAGGCTTATAAGGCCCTGCTGCAGGAACTCCTATATAATCTGACTGTTCTCTGGTAAGTTTCGTAAGTTTTACTCCGAGTTGATCAAGATGAAGTCGTGCAACTTCCTCGTCTAGGTCTTTCGGCAATCGGTAAACACCAATCTCATAATCCTTCTTCCATAGTTCTATCTGAGCTAGCGTTTGGTTACTGAACGAGTTGCTCATCACAAATGATGGGTGACCTGTTGCACATCCAAGATTTACGAGCCGGCCTTCAGCAAGAATAAAAATTGAATGGCCATCGGGGAATACATATTTATCAACCTGAGGCTTTATATTTATCTTTTCAACTCCTTTAAGTTCGCTAAGTGCATCGACCTGAATCTCATTATCGAAGTGGCCTATATTGCAGACAATAGCCTGATCTTTCATCTTTGTCATATGATCCACTGTGATGATATCGAGGTTACCTGTAGCAGTTACATAAATATTTCCCTCGCCAAGAGTGTCCTCAACTGTCTTTACTTCAAATCCTTCCATGGAAGCCTGAAGTGCACAAATCGGGTCAATCTCTGTTACAATAACCCTTGCACCATATGAGGTCATTGACTTGGCGCAACCTTTTCCAACATCACCATAACCGCAAACTACAACAACCTTGCCTGCAAGCATAACGTCGGTAGCTCTCTTTATTCCATCAGCAAGCGATTCGCGGCAACCATAAAGGTTATCGAATTTCGATTTTGTAACCGAATCGTTCACATTTATTGCAGGTACAAGAAGCTCCCCATTCTCAAGCATCTGATAAAGCCTGTGAACACCAGTTGTGGTTTCTTCAGAAATTCCTTTCAACTCACTTACTGTCCTGTGCCACTTTCCGGGCTCTTTTACAAGAATATCTTTGAGAGTTGCAAGAATTATCCCTTCTTCCCTGTTTGAAGGTACTTTATCAAGAACCTTAGGATCATTTTCAGCTTTAAATCCGAGATGTACCATGAGTGAAGCATCGCCACCATCATCTACAAGAAGATTTGGTCCTAAGCCACCCGGAAATGTAAGAGCCTGAGCTGTGCACCACCAGTATTCCTCAAGTGTTTCACCTTTCCAGGCAAAAACAGGAATACCCTTTGCTGCAATTGCAGCTGCGGCATGATCCTGGGTAGAAAAAATATTACAGCTTGCCCATCTTACATCGGCACCAAGTTCGGCCAGTGTCTCAATAAGTACTGCTGTCTGTATTGTCATGTGGAGTGAACCTGTAATACGGGCACCTTTAAGTGGCTTTTCTGCAGAATACTTTTTTCTGATTGCAAGTAATCCCGGCATTTCCTTTTCTGCAATTTCAATCTCTTTCCGGCCAAAATCTGCCAGTGTTATGTCATTTACCTTGTATTGCATTGTATAGTTTGTTATTTTAAGATTATCATTTATTTTAAGAGTGCAAATATAACACAAAACTGTCAATTATGTTCGGCCCAGCAACTCAATTACCTGCTGTTTATCAAGTTCCATCTGTTCAGAGAGTTTTTCCATGTTTTCGAACCTGATCTCCCCGCGTAACCGCTTCCTGAACATTATGTTGAGTTTCCTGCCGTATATGTCTTCATTGAAATTCAGAATGTTAACCTCAATGGTTCTTTTCAACGATTCAGAATTAACAGTTGGATTTGTACCAATGCTCATCATCCCTGGAAGCCATGCTCCATCAAGTTTGACTTCAACGGCATACACACCGTTCATCGGGATAAGTTTATGAGTGTCTTCAGGCTCAATGTTAGCTGTCGGAAAACCAATTGACCTCCCTATCTGCTTGCCTGATATCACATTACCTGTCAGACTATAGTTGTATCCAAGCCATTTGTTAGCCTCATCGAGCCTTCCTGTAAGAAGTGCCTCCCTTATTACTGATGAACTTATTGCACCCTCCTCGGTGTGAAATCCCTGAACCTGCTCAACAGTAAAATTATTTGCTTCCGAACAATTGGTTATAGTTTCAAAATCGCCCTCTCCTTTGCGTCCAAAGTGGTGATTGAATCCAAGTATAAGGTGTTTAGTCCCGATTTTGTCAACAAGAATGTTTTTTATGAAATCGCATGCCGCGATTTTGCTGAATTCCGCATTGAATTCAATAATAACGAGATGACCGATACCTGCTCTTTCAAGACGCGAAACCTTCTCATCCATTGTTGTGAGAAAGAACAGTGGTTTCTTTTCATTCTCCAGAACAAGCCTTGGATGAGGAGAAAAGGTTACAACTACCGATTCCCCGTTTGTCTCCTTCGACTTATCAGTAAGCCTGTTAAGAAGTGTCATATGACCCCTGTGAACTCCGTCAAAAATACCCAGCGTTACCGAGGGTGAGCGAAGGTTCAGGTTATTATATCCCTGATGTATAATCATAAATTTATCTGTCGCTGCAAAATTAACAAAGCCTGTTGAATTGAAACAAATTAATGGTTTTGTTTTCGTACTTTTATGAAAAGATTCCCATTAATCACTTAAAATGAAACCTGTCGGTTTTTACATATCTGATCCATGGCTTAATCCCTTTACAACAGTAATTGAGAGCCGTATTTCCAAATGTCTTGTCAAAGAAAGGCAACTCACAGGAAAGGGAAATCTGACTCAATTTGCTATGGGCCACTATTATTATGGACTGCACAATAATGAAAATGGCTGGACCTTCAGGGAATGGGCTCCGAATGCAACTGACATTTATCTTACAGGAACTTTTTCAGAATGGAAGGAGAAGCCAGAGTATAGGATGAAAAGAATAAATGCCAATGGTGACTGGGAACTTTTACTGCTCCCTGAATCGCTGAAGCACGGAGATCTTTTCAAACTATCGGTTCATTGGCAAGGTGGAAAAGGTGAACGTATTCCATCTTATGCAAACAGAGTTGTACAGGATGACCATACAAAAATATTCAGTGCCCAGGTATGGAAACCTTCTAAGGATTACGTTTGGAAAAACAATGGCTTCAGTCCCTCTTCACATGCTGCAGTAATTTATGAAGCCCACATAGGCATGGCAACAAGTGAAGAAAAGACCGGAACCTTTAGTGAGTTCACAAAGAACGTACTTCCACGTATAATAAAAGCCGGTTATAATACAATCCAGCTTATGGCTATTCAGGAACATCCTTTTTACGGATCATTTGGCTATCATGTATCCAGTTTCTTCGCTGCCTCATCGCGCTTCGGGACACCCGAAGATCTTAAGGAACTTGTTGATACTGCACATGCCTCCGGAATAAGCGTGATCATGGATCTTGTTCATTCCCACTCTGTTAAAAACGTGAATGAAGGCCTTGGCCTGTTTGACGGGTCGCCGGGACAGTACTTTCATGCGAACAACCGCCGCCAACATATCGCCTGGGATTCACTCTGCTTTGATTATGGTAAAGACAATGTTATTCATTTTCTTCTCTCAAACTGCAGATACTGGCTCGAAGAATACAGGTTTGACGGGTACCGTTTTGACGGAATAACCAGTATGATCTACTACGATCATGGTCTTGAAAAGAATTTTACAACATACGATGAGTACTTCGACGGCAATCAGGATGAAGATGCTCTAATCTACCTTTTTCTTGCCAACAAACTAATTCACGAATATAAAACCGGTGCCATAACAATTGCCGAGGAGATGAGCGGAATGCCCGGAATCGCCGCTGCCATTAACCAAAAAGGATTCGGGTTTGATTACAGACTTTCAATGGGGGTGCCCGACTTCTGGATAAAACTGGTTAAAGAAACCTTCGACGAGAACTGGGACATGGGGAAACTTTTTTATGAACTCACGCAGCACCGGCCTGAAGAGAAAATAATTTCATACTGTGAATCGCATGACCAGGCACTTGTTGGAGATAAAACACTTATTTTCAGAATGATAGATGCCGAAATGTACTCAGGAATGACGAAATCGTTTCATAGTATAAATGTCGACAGGGGAATCGCTCTTCATAAAATGATAAGACTGATAACTTTCAGTACATCAGGCGGAGGATATCTGAATTTTATGGGTAATGAATTCGGACATCCCGAGTGGATAGATTTTCCCCGTGAGGGAAACAACTGGAGTTTCAAATATGCAAGAAGACAATGGAACCTCGCTGAGGATAAAGAGCTGAAATACAATATGCTTGCAAAATTTGACAAAAAAATGGTGAAGCTCCACACCGACTATAAAATACTGGAAAATTCGAATATCAACAGGATATACGAAAATAACAGTGATAAGATTATTGCCTTTATGCGGGGCGAACTCCTTTTTGTATTCAACTTCAACCCTTCAGTTTCTTTTACCGATTACGGAATTCCTGTTCAGGGGAAATTCAGGATTATGCTTGACAGTGATGATGCTCAGTTTGGCGGATTTGACAGAATTGACCGGAAAGCCAATTATCTGTCAGTCAGAAAAGCAGAAAGGAACATTATTAATGCTCCTTTGTACCTTTATCTGTATCTTCCTTCCAGAACGGCTCTTGTTTTTAAGAAAGAGCCGGTCCGAAAAGCAACCGATATTTAGTCAATCCACCTTAGCAGGTAGAAATCCTGCTTATGCGGAAGATCAACATGCTTGGGATATATTCTAATGCCATAGAAGAATGAACCGGCTTTCTCAGGTATAAGGTTTGCCCTATACAGGCACTTGCCGTTCTTAGAGTTAACCATATGAAACTCTTCACTGGCAACAAACTCATGCTCCCCATGCTTGCCCATGTGTGTTATAATAAACTCAACACCAACATTTTCCTTTGGAATCATCTTCACGTCGAGAGCAATTTCTGCCTTATAATCATGACCCGACCTGTAAACGTTTTCACCTGCCTTCTCAAAACTATAGTTAATAACTTCGATATTATCCCATTCCTCCCGCATTGTCTGTTTCCATGAAGCCAGCTCCTTAGCCTTCTCAAAATTATTGTCTGTCAGTTTCTTATTTCTCACAAAAAGCTTGTTGTAATACTTTTCATAATAGTCATCGATTTGCCTCTTCATAGTAAATTCTGGAGCAATCTTAACCATGGTATTTTTAACAAGACTCATCCATTCAACAGGCACTCCCTGATCATTGAATGAATAGTAGGCGGGAACTATTTCATATTCAAGCATATTGTAAATGGTTTCCGCATCAATATCATCCTGAAGATCCTGGTTTTCGAAAGTTCTCTTCTTAGGTAAGGCCCAGCCAGCAAAAGCACGGTATCCCTCAACCCACCATCCGTCGAGTACACTGAAGTGAATTGTTCCGTTCATAACGGCTTTTTCACCGCTTGTACCGGAGGCTTCAAGTGGCCGCGTTGGCGTATTGAGCCAGATATCAACTCCCCGTACAAGATATTTTGCAAGTTCTATATCGTAGTTCTCAAGGAAAATTACCTTCCCGGTAAACCGCGGCATCTGTGAGATCTCAAAGATCCTCTTAATGAGGTCCTGACCTCCGCCGTCATTAGGATGTGCTTTACCGGCATAGATAAACTGAACCGGCTTATCGGGATTATTAACAATACGGTCAAGTCTGTCAAGGTCTCTGAAAAGAAGCGATGCCCTTTTGTATGTTGCAAACCTGCGGGCAAAACCTATCGTAAGAGCTTTTTCATCGAGATGACTACTGATATTAAGCAGGGTACGGGGGCTGACGTGTTTCTCAATCATATCAGACTGGAGACGTTTTCTGATATTTGAGAAGAGTTTTTTCTTAAGTGTCGTCTTTACCTCGTAAATCTTTTTATCATCAACACTGTAAAGTTTTTCCCAAAGGCTTCTGTCTGTCTGGTCAAAATCGGCAGTACCTGTAAGGCCCTTATAGACTTCCCTCCATTCCGGGGCAGTCCATGTTGGGTGATGAACTCCATTAGTCACATGTCCGATAAACAATTCTTCCTTAAGATATCCGGGCCATAGTTTACTGAACATTCCCCGGCTAACTTCGCCATGAAGTTTACTGACTCCATTAACTTCCTGCGACATTCTTGTTGCCAGATAACTCATATTGAATTTTCTGTCATAATCGCCTTCACATTGTCCGAGAGCCATAAGCTGTTCCCAGGTTATAGTCAGCCTGATGTGATAGTGTGAGATATACTTGCGAAGCAGATCCTCATCAAAGGCATCATGGCCTGCCGGAACGGGTGTATGCGTAGTAAAGAGAGTTGACGATCTTACAGCCTCAAGAGCCTGATTGAAAGTAAGATGATGGTCATTTATCAGCATCCTCATTCTTTCGAGACTAATAAACGCCGAATGTCCCTCATTACTGTGATATACATCTGGTTGTAATCCCATAGCCTCGAGGGCCCTTATTCCCCCGATACCCAGAATAAGTTCCTGTCTTAGTCTGTTTTCATTATCGCCACCATAAAGATAATGTGTAACTGTACGGTCTTCCGGCAAATTATCATCAAAATCTGTATCCAGAAGAACGAGCCTTACTTTTCCTACCATCGCCTCCCATACACGTATTTTTACAGTTCTTCCCGGCCATCCCAAACTTACAACGAGATGGTTGCCCTCTGAATCTTTAACCGGACTGATTGGCAGACGCGAAAATTCTTCAGCATCATAGATTGAAAGCTGTTCGCCTCTCGGACCAAGTTTTTGTTTGAAATAACCATACCTGTAAAGCAGCCCGATACCAGTAATATTGAGATTTGAATCACTAGCTTCCTTAAGATAATCGCCGGCAAGAATTCCTAATCCACCTGAATATGTTTTAAGACAGGGGTGAATTCCGAACTCCATACTGAAATAGGCTACAGATGGTTTAACTGTATCATTCGGACGCTCTCTGTATACAGTGAAGATATCGTAGATTCTTTTTAATTCATTAATAAATTCATCGTCATCTTCGAGAATCATAAGCCTCTTGTAATCAATCTTCTCAATAAGAAGTTTCGGATTATGGCGGACCTCCTCCCAAAGGGAAGGATCCATATGGCTGAATAACGATTCGGCTTCAGAATTCCACGACCACCATAAATTATTGGCAAGCTCTTTAAGTGCAGACAGTTTTTCGGGAACATCGCTCTGGATGTAGATATCTTTCCATACCGGAACCTGATGTGGCTTTCTTACGACCAAGCCGGGTGCTTCAACAAATCTTGTAAATTCCCTTGGCTCATCTCTTCTTTCACTGCTTTTTGCCAGAGCCATTTTATATGCATAGAAATAATGATCTACGAGAGTGTCCCACATTGCAATCCTTGATACTTCATGTGCCTTTTTGCGGGCTTCGGCTATCTCTTTTTCACCTAATCCAATAAAATTCGACAAGAAGGCACTTATCTTATCGACTACTTCCGCCTCATTATCATCTGTCCTTTCAATAATGGCAATGCCGTTTCCGGGATTCTCGAAGTAGGTTTTTACCCAGAGGCCAAATCCCGAAAGTGAGGTTGTAACAGTTGGTATTGAGAACATTAGACTCTCGAGAGGAGTGTATCCCCATGGTTCATAATATGAAGGGAAGACAGACAGATCAAAACCTATCAACAGGTCTAAGTATGGAATATTGAAGATCCCATCATCACCATTAAGATAAGATGGAACGAAAATGACCTTGACTTTTGAATCCTGAGCGTTATGAATGTTATTAATTTCGAGCCTTTGCAAAACCGGGTCGGTATGTGGATAATGCAAACTATGAGTGAGAAATCTGTCTCCCCCGTTTTTCGGACCATTATGGTTAAGTGCATCAATAATCTCCTGACGTGGTCCTTTATGATAGGCAGGCACAAGGAAGAAGGTAACACATTCTTTTTCAATCTTACCCTCACTCTGAAGTTTCCCAAGCGAATCAATAAAGATATCAATACCCTTGTTTCTGAATTCGTATCTGCCGCTGTTAACTAAATAAACGCAATCTTCTGACAGCGAATATCCGAGCACAGCTTCCGCAACTTTTCTGAGACTTGTCTTTGCATTTTTTCTTACCTCGTCGAATCTGTCAGGGCCGGGTACAAAAGAATCTTCAAATCCATTTGGTGTAACAATATCTACTTCCTTGCCAAGAAAATGGCTGCACTCCCTGGAGGTTATATCGCTTACTGTTGTAAATACATCCGAAACTGTTGCCGCTGTTTTTTCGAGTGACTGTTTCGCAACAGCGTTGAATTCACGTGCCACTTGTGTAGGATTATAGCTTTCCATCTTTCCGTAAAGGGGACGACTGTTACCTGAAATGCATCTTCCAAGAACTGTAGCATGTGTTGTAAAAGATGTTGCTATCCATGGAGCAAATTTTTCAAGGTATAAAACTCCCAACCCAGTCATCCACTCATGAAACTGAGCAATAATATTATGGTTGCTGTGGTAAAAGCCAGAAAAACTTTCTATAAGCTTTCCTGCTGCATATCCAAACAGTGCAGGTTCCACATAATCCCACTGTCCTGTTATACTATCGAGTTTGAATGTTTCCCAGAAACCAGCAAATATTTCATTCTGTTGTCCGAAATATGGAGTAAAATCAATAAGAATAACAATTGGTTTTCCTGCAATATTCCACCGTCCTGTCTTTACTCTGAGTCCTTCAGATGCTGCCCTTCCCTTCCAGTCTGCAAATAATGTATCGTCAGGAATAAATTCAGGATTTGTAATGTCCTCTCTCCACACATCTGGTCCGATCAGTACATAATTATCCCCTAATTGATTTACAATTTTAAGCGCTTTAGTGGATATTACTGTATGAATTCCTCCTACCTTATTACATACTTCCCAACTTGTTTCAAAAATAAAATCAACCTTCATCTATAAATCTTATTTGTTTAAGTTCTAATTACTTCTTTTTTGCCACTTTCTTTTTTGCCTTCCCTACCGGCTTCTTCTTCAATGTTTTAGATACCATAGCTTTCCCCTTTGCTTCTGCGGGTTCAGCTTTTGACTTTACTGCTGTTTTCTTTTTCGCAGAACCGGCTGTTATGGGTTTTACTTTTATTTTAGCCGGCTTCTTTACATCCTTTATCTGACTCTTTTCCACAGCAGCCTTTACAAGGGTTTTTGTACTCTTTTTAATTTTTAAAGCCGGTTTAATCTTTGAGACTTTCTTTGTAAGTTTCTCTATCTCATATGCCTGACGTTCAATTAGCATATCTTTTTCAATAATCTGATTACCAAGCTTATAGATTTGATCCTGCTCGGCTGTATCTGGAAACAATTTCCTCAGCCTGATCTCAAAATCACTTAGCACGTTCATGTAATTCATAAAGGCATCATACGGGGTCTCATATGGATTGAAATATGCGTGAACTGCTCCGTCGGAGAAAAACTTTGTTGCCATATAGTAAAAATGGTCGCTCGATTGAAGATATTCCCAGTCTTTCTTAATCTGGTTGTCTTCGCACTTGTTAACTTTCCCGGCCAGGCTGTACAGTTTATCCAGAGCGGCAACCTGAAGCTCGTTCCCGAGCCAGGCAGTAATGTCGCGTTCTTCATCTGCCCAGGAAATAGGGGAAGGTATTCCGATTGCGGATACGGGTTGCAATGTGTCTGCAATCTCTGTGGGTGTCATAAAACGGAACGGGGTTTTCTTGAGAATTGCACCAGGCATGTGCTCAAGGAATTCAAATATTCCGGTCTCTTTCCAGTTGTGTTCTCCGAATGTCTCGTAGTCAAGAAAAATATTCAGAAGTTCGCTCTTGGGAGCCAGCTTATTTATCCACGCTGCATATTTATCTGCTGTCAATGGCCAGGAATTCCATTCACGGTTCGAAAACCTGAAAGCAATATCATCACTCAAAACGAAGTTTCTGAGAAGAACTTTCAATCGTGGATTAATTGAATTACAATACACAAAATTTGGGCTCTTCCAACCCAAAACGTGTTTTGCTCCCTCAGTAAGAATTGATTTAAAACCCATATCTGCGACCCATGATCCTATCTGGTCAGAATATATGAGTTCAGTATTACGGAATGATGTGGCTTCTACGCCGAGGAACTCCCTAAGCATGTCTCTATGGTTATTGACCTGCCTTTCAAATTCGCTCCTGCTTCTAAGTGAAACAAGAGAATGCGAATTGGTTTCAGCAAGAAATTCCACCATTCCTGTTTCTGCAAGCTCCCTGAATGAATCAAGAACCTCAGGTGCGTATAGCCTGAACTGGTTAATTGCCAGTCCTGAAAGGGAATAAGTTACTTTGAATTTCCCTTTATGTTTATGAATCAGGTCAAGTATAATTTTATTCGCAGGCAGGTAGCATTTATCGGCTACTTTTCTCATTATCGACTCGTTGGAATAATCATCATAATAATAATGATCATGACCAAGATCAAAGAACCTGTAACGCTTTAGCCGGAACGGCTGATGAACCTGAAAATAAAAACAGATTGCTTTTTTGTTCGCTGGACTCATATCTTCATACTTAATTATTTTCAAGAACTCTGAAATAAATATCCCTTACGTGGCGGGCTGAATTATCCCATTTAAGACGAATAACCTCTTCCTTGCCATTTTTAATAAACATATTTGAGAGTGCCGGGTAGTTCAGGATACCATAAATTGCATCAGCCATGGCATCTATATCCCAGAAATCTGTCTTAACAGCATGCGTAAGTATTTCCGCAACTCCTGATTGTTTACTTATTATAACAGGAACATTTGATGCCATTGCTTCGAGTGGAGATATTCCAAAAGGTTCCGAAACTGATGGCATTATATAAACATCACTCATTTCAAGCATTGAGAAAACATCGGCGCCTTTGAGAAAACCTGTGAAATGAAACCTGTCAGTAATCTTCAGTGCAGCGGCTCTTCTCATCATTCGCTCCATCATATCGCCTGAACCTGCCATAACAAATCGCACGTTATCCATAACCTGCAAAACTTTATAGGCAGCTTCGATAAAATACTCAGGACCTTTCTGAAGTGTAATCCTGCCAAGAAATGTAACAACCTTATCGTCGAATCCTTTTCTCATTAAAAGATTCTCGGAAATCTTTACCGGTTCAACAGCATTATAAACAGTTTCTACCTTGTCAGGGTTTATATTATACTTATTAATAACAATATCGCGGGTAAGATTACTCACGGTTATTATTTTTGAAGCAGCATCCATACCGCTTTTCTCAATTCGGTATACATCAGGATTTACACTTCCCCCGCTTCTGTCGAAATCGGTGGCATGGACATGAATTACAAGTGGTTTACCGGAAACTTCCATAGCTGCAATTCCTGCAGGGTAAGCAAGCCAGTCGTGGGCATGTATAATATCAAATTCATTTTCTTCTGCAATAACTGAAGCCACAATGGCATAATTCTGTATCTCTTCCATCAGGTTATTATCATACCTGCCCGAAAAATCAACCATCCCCTTGCTGTTTGTTTTCACAAACAGATTAAAACCGGCAACTTCCGATCTGACAACCTTCCAGAAATCTTCAGGATCTGTATAAGGGACAATTTTAGAAGAGATCTCAATTTTTTCGATAGGTATTCTGGTCCCTTTGAAAAAGATCTTTTTAAATGCCACCGGGGTTTTATTTGCACCAATCAGTCTGACAATATTCTGATCCTCGTCACCCCATGCTTTAGGGACAACAAAAATAACCTCAAGATCATCAAGGGTAGCCATTCCTTTTGTCAGGCCATAACTGGCAGTTCCCAAACCACCAGAGATATGTGGAGGGAATTCCCATCCGAACATTAAAACACGCATATCTCTACATTGTTATTGGTTAGCATACTTAGTCTCCAGCAGGTTAATAATTCTCAATACCTCTCCCACACTCCATGCCTGTGATATTGTTCCGTTTGGAGAATGAGGGGGATCACCGTCATGAATTTCAGACAATGTACTTACCCCGTGTTCACTCATCACCGCTTCGAGACCGTAAATTAGTTTTTTTACTTTCTGAACGCCCTGCTGACCATAAACCCTTAACCATCCTTCACAGAATGGCCCGTAAAGCCATGGCCATACTGTTCCCTGATGGTACGCCCTGTCTCTTTCCTCCTGTGTTCCCCTATAAGTTCCTTTATAATTCTTATTGCCCGGAGAAAGTGTTCTTAATCCCCTAGCTGTTAAAAGTTCCTTATCTGCCACATCCAGAATCTTTCTCATCTGCTCCTTGTCGAGCATTGAATAAGGCAGTGAAACAGCTATAACCATATTGGGCCTTACAAAAGTGTTTTTACCTTCTTCGTCATTAACATAATCTGCCAGATAGCCATTTTTTTCATCCCAGAAGAGCTCAGTAAATGAGTTCCTTACAAGCTCCGGCAACTTCTCATACTCCTTAACGAATTTCTTATCGCCGGCATTCTTTGCCATTTCTATCGAAAAGCACAATGCATTATACCAAAGTGCATTAATTTCAACGGCAAATCCTCTTCTTGGTGTTACAGGAACACCATGAACAATGGCATCCATCCATGTCAGTGACTTACCCGGAGCATCAGCATAGATAAGGCCGTTTTCCCTCATATGAATATTAAAACCTGTCCCGTTTTTGTACGAATTAAGCACCGATTTTGCTGCTTCACCATATCTCTCCCATCCATCTTCTCCTCCACTTGCAATATATTGCTGGACATCCCAGAAGAACCATAGAGGTGCATCAACAGAATTAAATGCGGGATTATTATCATCTCCCATATTTGGGAATAATCCATTTTTCATTTTACCAACCTGAGTGTCAAGAACCTCTCTGTAAAGAGTTAGTCCATGTTTCGCCAATGCAAGTCCCGGAAGTGAAATAAAAGTATCTCTCCCCCACGCTCCAAACCATGGATAGCCGGCAATAATCAGGGTTTTTCCTCCCCGCTTTTCAACAAATTGCTGAGCAGCATTTTTCAGACAGCTTATAAAACTGTTTCTGGGAATTTTACCTTTTACTGTTTTTGTAAATTTCTGCTTCAATCCCGATGCTTTCTCCTCTTTCGTGGAGGCAGAGAAGACAATTATATCACCCTCCTTAGCATCGAGTTCAAAAAAGCCCGGAGTAAAAAGATCTTCAGAAAAGTCATATCCCCGTTTCTGCTCTTCAATATACTCTACACCTCTGTACCAGTCAGGAACGTGTATAAATTCTGCTTTTGTCGAAAATTGCATGTGCAGAAAAGGAAATCCTTCGTACATTTTTGATTTAATCCCGTTTTCGATAAAATCAATTTTTGTATTTGCGTTAAGATTGGCATGAGTAAGCTCATGTATATTCCTGAAAGCGAGAAAAGGGCGCAGCTGTAATTTCATTGGTTCCGAAGCCTCCAGAACAGTGAACCTCATAAGAAACTGCTCCTCATAATGAACGAGCATTCTTTCCTGTTTCAGTATAACACCTCCAACCCTGTAGATTCTCGCAGGGATATTGTCGGCATTAAAGTCCTCAATATACTTATGTCCTTTGGGACTGAAATAGTCGCCTTTGTATTTGATTATACCTGTATTAAAACTTCTATCATTATTAACTACAGTTACATCAACAGTTGAAAGAAGAATATACCTGTCACCACCAAGCTCATCAACGGGACAAATAAGTGTTCCATGGTACTTCCTTGTATTGCATCCGACAATCGTTGTGGATGAATATGACCCCGCTCTGTTGGTTCTTATCATTTCCCTGGCAAGCGAATACTCAAGATTTACTACCTGCCCTTTCTCGAACTTAATGTAACTCATATGATTACAATTTGACTTTTAAAAAAAATGTCTACGTAAGGTAGCAAAAATAATTGATCTTAGCAAAACCCCGTGAATCGGGCAAAGAAATCAATAATTTTTTTGAAAATTAGTGCCGGATAAAAAAAAGAATAACTTTGCACTTCAATATTTTATAATAATTATAAATTAAAATTTTAATTAATGAAGAACAGGCTTTTTATCAGCATAATTGCAGCTCTATTAATTGCAGGATGTAAAAACAACAGCGTTACCATTTCCGGGAACCTGCTTAATACCAGTGGCGGAGATTATATATTTCTTGATGAACTTAAAACAGATAATCTTCTGACAGTAGATTCGATAAAAGTTGGAAAAGATGGTTCGTTTAGTTTCATAAGGGAAATAGAACAGCCTTCATTTTACCTCTTGAAGATCAGCGATAATAACTTTCTGACCATGCTTGTTGAACCCGGACAGAAAATCAATCTCAATGCATTCTATGATTCACTGAATTATCCGGTAGAAGTGACCGGATCGAAGGGAACTGAACTTATGGTGGAGTATAACAGAAGTCTCAGGAATACAATAAATAAACTAACTGCACTCAACAGTATTTATATGGCAAATGTTGACAGCCCTGAATTGCCAAAAGTTATTGAAGGACTTGATAGCATGGCACAGGGTTATCTGAGTGAAATTAATCTTTATACAAAAAAATACATTGATGAGAACCTGACATCACTGGTGAGTCTGGTTGCACTTTATCAGCAGGTTGCACCCAGTGTTTATGTTCTTAATCCTGCAAAGGATCTAAACTATTTTGTAAAAGTCGACTCTTCACTAACTCTGAATTACCCTGAATATGAGCCTGTTAAATCACTTCATAGCCAGGTTCTGGAAATTAAGGCAACGATGATAGGTGAATCAGGAGAAACTGAAGCTGCAGGGGATTTGAAAGAAGCTCCTGAAATAATACTCCCAACACCTCAAGGAGATACAATTAAATTGTCATCTACAAGAGGCTCAATTGTTCTGCTCGATTTCTGGGCAGCATGGTGTGCTCCCTGCAGGATGGAAAATCCAAATCTGGTAAAAGCCTATAATACATACAGGAAAAAAGGATTTCAGATTTTTCAGGTTTCTCTCGATAAGACAAAAGAGGCCTGGGTGAAAGGGATAAAGGATGATAAACTTGAAAACTGGATTCATGTGAGCGATGTACAATACTGGAATTCTGTTGTTGTTCCTCTATATAAGATTGAATCGATCCCTTCCAATTTTCTTCTTGATAAGAATGGAAAAATAATTGCAACCAATCTCAGGGGAGAACAGCTTCAGAAGAAACTTGAGGAGATCTTTAAAAATTAAAAGCGTATCCTGAAAACTGTAATCAGATTCTAATGAAACGTATACTTCTATTTCTTGTACCTGCTCTCCTTCTTTACGGTTGCAATAATAAAAACAAGTTCACCGTCGAAGGAGTAGTAAGCGGTGATACTAAAAACTATATCTACATCAGCAGGGTTGACGTCGATAAGCCTGTATTTATTGATTCAATCAAGTTAAAGAAAAACGGAAACTTCAAAGTAAACGTAAAGGCTTCCGAGCCTGATTTTTATCAACTTGGATTTTCAAGCAGGGACTTTATAACTCTTCTTGCAGAACCCGGTGAAAAAATTAATATTAAGTTTAACAGCAAGAATCTTTTTGAAAATTATTCAGTAACAGGGTCGTCAGGCTCTGAAAAGATAAGGGTACTCGATATGGCCCTTACAGAAACAAAAAAGAAACTCGATTCCCTTACAGCCGCTTATAAAAAAGAATCTGCTGATACCGGATTTGAAAAAAGAGGAGCAGAACTTGAAGCTGAATATACGAGGATTGTAAAGGCTCAGCGTAAATTGAATATTGGATTTATTATAACAAACCTTGGGTCGCTCGCCTGTATCAAAGCATTATATCAACGAATTGATCCTGAGACATATGTGCTTTACGACCCGCGCGACTTACAATACATGAAGCTTGCAACTGACTCTCTGACAGTAATTTACCCCGAATCAAAACACGTAAAAGCTCTTGCAGCTGATTTCGAGAAAGAGAAAAACCAGCTATTTTCAAATCAGATCAGTGAGCTTGCAAAAAACCTTCCTGAAACAAAGCTTAACCCTGATCTTAAGGATGTTACAGGAAGAAGAATAGCATTGTCTTCAATAAAGGGAAAGTATGTACTTCTTACATTCTGGGCTACATCTTCCAAAGAATCTGTCGAAGAGAACCTTCAGTTTAAAGAGATCTATAAACTGTATAATAAAAAGGGATTTGAGATTTATCAGATAAGCCTCGATGAAAATGAGGCACTCTGGAAAGCTGCTGTAAAATTCGATGAACTCCCGTGGATAAGCACCAGGGAAGATGATCCCCTGAATCCGGCAAATGCTGTACTTTTCAATGTAAGATCGCTACCTACAAATTACCTGTTCGACAAAGAGGGCAAAATTATAGCGTCAAATCTTCACGGAAGGGCTCTTAATCTTAAACTCAATCAGTTATTCAATTAATCAGCTTCAGTTGAATACACAGAAAAAAATATTCTTTGCTTCTGACTTTCATCTTGGACTGGAAACCGGGGCACCTCCTGTTGAAAGGGAAAAAAAGGTTGTCAGCTGGCTTAAATCTGTTGCCGGTGAAGCTGAAGAGATTTATCTTCTGGGTGACATTTTTGATTTTTGGTGGGAGTATAAGCTTGTAGTTCCCCGCGGGTTTACAAGATTTCTTGGGACTGTGGCTGAAATTACTGATTCGGGCATTCCCGTCCATTTCTTTACAGGCAATCATGACATGTGGGTAACTACCTACCTTTCAAAGGAGTGTGGACTTACAATACACACAAAACCTGTAACAGTACTCTTTAACGGTAAAAAATTCCATCTTGCCCATGGAGAAGGATTAGGAACAAAAGATTTTGGATACAAAATACTTCTTTCAATATTCAGGAATAAGCCACTAAGGGTTCTATATTCTGCACTGCATCCCAGAATAGGAGTAGGAATAGGACTAAGATGGTCTTTAAATTCTCGACTTGGAAAGGGTATCACAAAAGAGTTTCTGGGTGAGGATAAAGAGGACCTGTTGAGATATGCCAAATCGGTACTTGATAAGGAAAATATAGATTATTTCATTTTCGGGCACCGGCATTTAGGAATGAAATACAACCTTATGGACAAAGCAGAAGTGATAATACTTGGCGACTGGATAAACAAGGGAAGCTATGCAGAATGGGACGGTTCTGCCCTGTCATTCAAAAAAATTGATTAATCAATTCTGTCCTCAACCTTAACAGTAAGTGTATAGTATGAATAGAGGTCATTGATCCTTTCAAACATGTATTCCAGCTTACTGCCTGACTTTCTGGCCATATCTATCAATCCCATATTACCAGTGCTATCTTCACTAATTGACTGACCTGACAATGATTTTCTGAAGAGTTCTTTTAAGCCTACTTTATCGTAAGTGTTAATTATGTCGAGTTTTTCCCTCAGGTGGTCAACTTTTGAATTAAGAATAAGATTTCCAGTTGTGAGTGAATACTCCTTGTCGAGCATACGTATCATGGCAACAGGCATTCCGAATTTTTCTTCAGGTTCCCTTCCCGGACTGTATTTAGCCACATTTTCAAGTATTTCAACAAGAATACTGAATACTCTTTTTCTCAGCGGACCTTCAATATCCTCCTCAGCTAGTTTCGTCTCTGTAAAGGAGAGTACCTCTTTTCCGACTTCAGGAGTAATATGACCCGACCAGATCAGGTATACATTATTCTCACTCATAATGTGCTCAAGCTGAGAAACAGACTTCCCCTGAAATGGTAAGTCCTTCCCTCCGAAATGAGTTCCCACGCCTCCTGAATCAACTGTTTTGCTTAATATAAAATATGAAAAGTTATCATCGATAGGTACAAAATCATAATCGAGCTTGTTGCCTGTTTTTTTGGCCATCTCAATAAGACCCAGGCCGGCGCCTCCCTTTGTACTGAATTCGGCAGTGCTGAGCATTTGCCTGTAAACTGATCGGATCTCGCTGGTATCAAGATTATTGATCTCATCAAGTCTGACCTTAAGATCATTTATCCCTGAAGTCGGAAGCACGTTACCGGTAGTAACCGTGTAGCCATTATCAGTCTTTGAATAAACTACAAGAGACATATTTGCATGTTCGCTTTTATTACTGTGTCGCGAAACATTCTGAAGACTTTCAAGTACAAACATGAAAAGCCTTTTCCTCCCGACAAATCCGAACTCGGAATTTTCCATCTCCTTTTCAAGTAGCATCAGAAGCGGAACCGAATTTTCATTTGTCACAACGCCTCTGTAAACAAACATCAGGCGCTCCTTCATCATTTTATCGCGTATCTGTCGGGTTAGATCCATGCAAAGAAGGTCAGGAAGATTAATAAGAAGTTAAAAATAATAAAAAATGATAACTATCCAAATTAAAAATTACATCAGCCTGTTTTACATATACTTTAAGATCCTCAGAAAAGAGCTATCTGCCCAGAATTCTGTTACAGTTTGAGCAAAATGAAAAACTCTTCTGGTCAATATCCTCAACATAAGTACTTGACTTCATTACACAAGAAGGGGTATGGCAATGAATAAGTCCGAATGTATGCCCCAGCTCATGAATTACCTCTTTTATGAACCGTTCACTGAGAAGACTCTTATCATCACTTATTCCATATCTTTCATTGCTCAATCTATAATGTGAGGCAATTCCCGACCTCCCGTTTAGGTATGCCTGCCCAAAAATATAAGTAAGGATCGGAATGTACAGATCAACACTGAAAAGTCCTATCGTCTTTGAGGTATCTGAAGCGAAAAAAATCTCCACTTCCTTTAGTAATTTGCCGCCATTATACTGTCTCCTCGGTGGATCATAAAACTCACTAAGATCGAGATGACCTTCTTTGAGACTAACTGCAACCATGAACTCCCTGCTCACCGATTCAGCAATATCATCAAGAAAATCACTTTCAAAATACCCGAAGGAAACCAGTGTAATGTTTTGCAGATTCATTCTTTCCTGATTGCCTTAATCAGCTTGTTTCAAAACGTATTTTGAAATTTTATTGTAAAGAGTTACTCTGTCAACCTTTAATGCTTTGGCAGCTCGTGAAATATTCCATTCGTATTTGTTGAGAATCTGAAGAATATGGGCCTTCTCTATATCATCGAGACTTTCAGCAGAACTTGCAACAATAGATTTTTCGAGTGGCAGGTCCCTGAGAGTAATTTTCTTCCCATTACCAACAACAATTGCCCTTTCAATCATGTTTTCAAGCTCTCTGACATTACCCGGGAAATTAAATTCCTCAAGCCGGCTAAGTGCTGCCTGATCAATTGTTACCGGCGGCTTATTCATTGAAGTACAATATTTTTTTATAAAATACTCAACAAGCAGCGGAATGTCCTCGACCCTATCGCGAAGAGGAGGCACATATATATTAACAACATTGAGCCTGTAGAACAAATCCTCTCTGAAACTACCCTTCTCTACCATACTTTTCAGATCTCTGTTTGTAGCACAGATAACTCTGAAATCAGAGGAGATCTCCTTGTTGCCTCCTACCCTTATGAATTTTTTTGTTTCAAGAACACGAAGCAGGTCAATCTGCATTTTTGTTGAAATTGTTGCGATCTCATCCAAAAAAATAGTGCCGTTATCAGCCATCTCAAACCTGCCTTTTCTGTTGTACATTGCTCCGGTAAAAGCTCCTTTCTCATGTCCGAATAGTTCACTTTCAAGAAGGCTTTCGGTAAGAGCACCGCAGTGGACACTTACAAGCGGAAAAAACCTGCGCGATGAGTTTGAATGTATCGCTTTCGCAACAAGCTCTTTTCCGGTACCGCTTTCCCCGGTAATTACGACTGATGAATTCGATTGTGCGACACTTTCAATCTCCTTCAGTACAACTTTTATACTCGCACTTTTACCGATAAGATCTTCAACATTCTCAAGCGAGACCAGCTTATTCTTAAGTGTCTCATTCTCTTCGACGAGAGAAATCTGCTTTGATGCATTCCTTATCAGATGCGACAGGTCATCGGGATCGAAAGGCTTTGTAATATAATCGAATGCACCATCCTTTAAGGCCTGTACTGCAGTGTCTACAGTAGCAAATGCAGTCATTACAATAACAATTGAATCAGCTTTAATCTGCTTAATTCTTCTGAGCATCTCAAGACCGTCCATCCCCGGCATTTTAATATCAGCAAGGATGATATCATAACTTTCTGTCTCAAGCATTGAAAGTGCTGTTTTAGCATTTTCAGCGCTGTTAACATGATAACCATCCTCAATAAACCAGCTATAAAGTGATTCTCTCACTGATTCCTCATCATCGACTATCAGAATTGAAATTTTTTTCGCCATGATTTTTTCTCCTAAATCCTGATTATTGGTAGTGTTATTGATATAGTCGTCCCTTTTCCAAGTTCAGATCTTACATCAATCTTTCCATTGTGGCTTTTAACTATGCCATGTACAATTGCCAGTCCCAGACCAATTCCGCTTGTGTCATGCTTTGTGGAGAAGAAAGGCTGAAAGATTTGAGGGATGTCGTCTTCAGGTATGCCAATCCCATTATCGAAAATATCAATCCTTACTGTTTCTGTATCTGGATTGGCAGTTGATATTGTAATTTCACCGTTCTCAAGTACAGCCTCAGTGGCATTGACAAGCAGTGCCACGCAGGCCTGTTTAATCTGATTGGGACTGCAAAATATCAGATCAGATCTTGCACCAAGGTCAATCTGAAATCCTACACCGGCTATCCTGATCGGATGAGTCATAAGTTCGTAGGTTTCCTGCAAGATCTTATGTAGATGTTTTGACTCAAAGTCTTCCTGGTCTTTTCTTGAGAAATCGAGTAATCCTTTTACTATCTCTCCACATCTTTTTGTTTCGTTTTCGATAAGCTTCAGATGTTTAAGTATGGTTGCCTTCTTGGCATCATCAAGATCAGGATTACTTAGCTGCTTATGAATCAGTTTTGTATAAACCAGTATCCCCGAAAGTGGGTTATTGATTTCATGAGCAACTGAAGATGACAATTTCCCAAGAGAAGCAATCCTCTCTATATGAATAAGTTCATTCTGTGCTGCACCCAGCTCCTCTGATTTCTTCTGAACCTTATATTCAAGTTGCTGCGACCAGTTCTGAAGCTCCTCAGTAGCAGTCTGAAGATTATCAAGCATATCATTGAAGGCATGTGAAACCATTCTCATATCATCAAGCTGATTAGGCTTTATCTCAAGCCTGGTATTTTTATTTCCGTTAGAAACTGCAATGCTTGCCCTTATTAAATCATTAAGCGGGTTTTTGATCTGCTTTCTCGTAAATAAAATAAGAATACTCACAAGAAGAAGGGTTGTTAATGTTGCCAGAATGTAAAACCTGGCTGAAGATCTCTCAACTGCGTTATCAATATCATATAATGATAATTTAATTACAAGCGATCCGAGAACTTCATCGCTTTCACTGTGAGCATGACATTCGCTTGTCCAGCATGACCTTTCATTCAGAATCGGCGACCTTATAAGAAGATGCCTGTGTGAGTTGTCATTATCATTCATGCTGCACTCACTGTTTATTTCAATAATCCTGTAAGATTTCTCTTTTCGGGGAAACATGCTTTGCAAATTCTCATGACAACTGATACAGTCAGGATTACTGTGAGTAGTTGTATCTGAAGTAAATGTGGAATAGACAAGACTGTCTTTATCATCATACATATTGACATCATCAATCCCCGACATTGTGTTTATAACATCGAGGGTGCTCTGTAGTGTGCTTTTATTATTCTCAAGCATGGAATGATAGAGTGATCCTTCCACAATAGAACCTATATTGTTTCCATTCTGACGGATAACTGTATTCAGGTTCTGCTCATAAACTGACCGGAAAATGAATCCGAAAAGAACAAACAGGATTATAGAGGAGATAGTTATAATATATACAACCCTGCTATATATGGAAGACCGGAACTTGACATATTTTTTAAGAAATGTCAGGACACGGTTCTCCTTTGAGTTAATATCCTCTGAATGACTCATTTAAAGTTATGCTGATTATAAAACTACTTCAATTTAGCTAAAGTAAAATCCGTAGCCAGATAATGTCTTTATCTGATTTTTTCAGCAGCTCTAATTTAGGAAATATTTCTGGAAATCCTGCCATACTTCGTCAGGTAGTTCACGAAGAGGATTATCGCAAAATTCACCACCGTCCTGCAAAACAACCATAGCTGTTTCAGGCGAATACCTTGTTACAGAATGTGCCAGAAAATCCTTAAAACGGTCGAGTTCATTTTTAACCCATATAACGGCATCATCGGCGAGGTAATAACCATTTGTCTCCGTTTTCCATTCAGTTGGCTTTACCTTACAAACCCATCCCATTCCGTAAGGATCCGTGTTAAGGATCTCAGGACTTTCAACGAGCCCGGCATTTGTGTCTGTAATTGTTCCTGACACAGGTGAATATATCTTAAGTTGCTTTCCTCCCTGCTCAATTAATGCCAGTTGTTCACCCTTTTTAATATAAGTACCGGCCGTTCTCAGTCCGGTAAGCCGGACCTCCCCTGTAGCATGAATCAGAAAATCATCCAGCCCCACAATGGCTTTACCCGATCTTTCAAGATGAGCCCAGGTATGGTTCTTGCTGTGAAAGATCCCCTGTGGAATTTTTAACATTCCTGCTGAAAGAATTCGTGAGGTGCGGCTAACAATTGATGCACGCCGGTTAATTGCAATCCAGAATGGGATTATAAGCAACAGAAAAGTTATTATTATAAGGTATTCTATACCTTTTGTCTCAAAAATATTTGTGTAACTAAAGCCTTCCATTTTGTTTGTTTTTGTGTCTGCAACTCTATGTGCAGACTGGTTACTGATTATTTTCCTTTACCCATGACGGAGATTCTCTGAGAACCGGCAATCTGTTAACAACCCATCTGAAAATCCAGATTTCGGTAAAGATTACAGCAAGTGTTACCACCAGTTCCATCCAAGTTGGGACATATCTGATTGCGGCATCCCACCTGAACCCTATTACAGTGACATTGAGCCTGTTGATTATTACACCAACCATCGTCAAAACTGCTGCTATCTTAATAAGATTAATACTCTTCTTCCTGTAACTTGTAAAAAAGAGCATCATTGGCAGTACAACAAAAACCATCATTTCTGTCAGGTACCAGTAGCCCATTGAGGAATTGAGATATATCCACCGTTTACCATGAACAAATACAAGGATCTGAAGAAAGAAGTAAGCAAACATTGCTACTGCGCAAATTTTTGAGAGACCTGTTACAATTCCGTTGTGTGCTTTATGATTTTTCTCGCTTATCTGATCTGAGAAAACCTTATTGCTTATTGATCCTTCAAAAATAACCATTGAGAGTCCGGCAAAAACACTTGACACAAAAAACATTATCGGAATAAACTCCGAATACCAGAGTGGGTGGATCTTATCCTTTGCCATAAGGTAGAGAGCTCCCAGACCTGACTGATGAAGGGTTGATAATGTGATACCAAAAATTACGGCAGCAACTGTCATTCCCGATAATATTTTTCTGGCTCTTCTGGCTCCCAGCCATTCAGCTATTGCAGGCGAAAATTCAATAAGCTGGGCTATCATGTAAAGCAAAAAATGCCATGCTACCAGAAAAAGCACCGAGCTGGTTCCAAAGTTGTTGCCTATGATAGGGTTTATTACATTCCACGGACGTCCAAGGTCGAGAAGAAGTGCACCTGCATAGAAAACGTATGCAAGAAATCCGTTAAGAACTGTTATTCTGACAATTGAATGGTACTTCTTCATATTAAGAATGTAGACCATAAAAGTCAGCACATAAGCTCCTCCGGCAAAAGCAACCCCGGTAACTACGTCAAACCCGATCCATAAACCCCATGGGACATCCTGTGTCAGGTTTGTAACGGCACCCAGGCCTTTCCAGAATCGTATAACAATGAGAGCAAGTCCGAGTATCATTACCGGAATTGATATTATGTTAAAAGGTGTCAGAAAACGACCCCTTGGTTTCATTTCACCTGCAAGGAATTTCCATATGGATTTCCCGTCATTGTCCTTAGCAATAGTATATTCAGGATTAATCATGATCTTCCGTTTTCAGGTGATTATCTTTTGTTGCTTCACGTATTCCCAGCAAAATTGCCGGCCATAACACAAATACTGATGGTACTGCGTAAAGGAATCCCTTTGAAAGAGAAGGGTAAGATTCGGTTTGAATGTTTGTTCTCATTCCCAGGTCTTTAAACGGAACGCCAGCAAGGTAAAGGAATCCTGTTCCGCCTGCTTCATGTTCCCCGTAAATATGGTCTATATACTGATCCGGATTGTCATTTATTCTTTTTCTGGCCTCTTTAATAAGTTCCCTGCGGGTTCCGTAAATCAGAGCTTCAGCAGGACAATTCTCTACACAGGCAGGGAGTTTTCCTTCCTTAAGTCTGTCATAGCACATATCGCATTTTTCGATCTTCGGATTAGCACTGTGATATTCAAACTTCGGAACATCAAACGGACAGGAAACCATACAATAACGACAGCCCATACATTTATCTCCCCGCCAGATAACAGCACCTTCCTTTGTTTTGTACATCGCCTGAGTAAGACAGGCAGCAGTACAGGCCGGTTCGTTGCAATGCATGCATTGCTTTTTAAGATACACTTCGCCCTTTTCGGAGTTAAAAGCATTTACAACAGTTCGGTGATGTTCATCTGTATTTCTTACAATTCCGGCCTGAATAGCTTCAGTGGGTGCGGGTAAATTATTAGCTTCTGCACACGATGTTTCGCATGTCTGGCATCCTGCACAGCGTGTCGAATCATAGAGTATTCCCGAGAATTCAATTTCACTTTTCTCAGCAGGAGCCCCTTTCAAAGGCTTTCCCGCAGCCAGAGCTGCCCCGGTAACCCCGACAACCCTGAAAAAATTTCTTCTGTTCAATTCCATAATATGGGTTTCTAATTGTTAATATATTTCATAAAACCATAGTTGTTTCGACGGATCAATGAATTTTGTCTGGAAATCTTCCCATACTGCCGGATCAAGATCAGACAAAGGACCATCCACAAGCTCGCCACCATCCTGAAGAACAACCTGAGTATACATGACTGAATCGCCCTGCAATGATCCGGCAAAAAAATCCCGTAGTCTTGAAAATTCTGTCAGGATAAATTGCCTGTGTTTTTCAGCCATGAAGAGAAGCTGATTCTCCTTTACCCAGTTTGAAGGTTCAACCCTGTAGATCCATCCATCCGAATAAGGGCTGCTGTTTATCAGAGCAGAATTCTCATCAAGTGATTTATTCTGTTCAAGTATAACCCCTGAAACAGGTGCGTAGAGGTTTAGTTGTTTGCCGTTTCTTATCACAGACATTATTACTTCACCTTTCTTAACAATCTCTCCTGCTTTCTTCATCTTAATACGTGTTATGGTGCCCGTAACATGCTGGAGGAAATCATCGATCCCAACCTTGACAACTCCATTCTGTTCCATGAAAGCCCAGGTATGTGTTTTGTCAAAATATAGTCCTTTCGGAATAACTAGTCCATTTTCACTCAACACCTGTCTAACAGATGGTATAATATTCTGAACTTTACTTTTTCTGTTCCGGATATACCTTATTATAATATCGACAGATAAACCAATAAGGATAAGAACTGTAATAATTAGAAACAACGTTCTGAAAACCGGAGTTGATTCAGTGACAACTGCTGCTGATATCTGTGCAGTATTTATTCTGTCGACAGCACTCTGGCGTTCACTTAGCAACAGGTCACTGTAGCCATTGCCATTCAGATATTTCTGACCATCAGTAAGTACCCATTTTACAAATGATGCAGCGGATTCATTCTGAGCAGGATTCGATGTCAGAGCATAAATATTGCTTATAAGATCTTTAGGATATTTTCCAATCCAGACACCTCTCGAAAATGCATTAAGGTCAGTGTAGATGTTTTCATTTGAGTCAATAATACCGTTCCCATTCCTGTCAATAGGCAGAAATTTCAGATTATTTATCATTGTCTGATCAGTAAAATCTATAACATTAACCATTCTGCAAAATCCTATTGCGTATGGATCATTCTGAATTGCGGCAATGAGTTCTTCATCCGTACTGACCTTAACACCCACTATTGATCCTGCTTCTGTTCCCAGGAATGTATTTATTGTTCCGGCAGCAGACTTATCATCAACCCAGACATATTTTACAGGATTTCTGCTGTCAGTTTTCAGAAGATCGCCCCATGTCGGAGTTGCATTTCCCGACAGAAGTGCTCCCATATTTGCAGGTGATACTCCATGCTGATCGATTTCAGTGATGTAAGGGTTTTTTGAATTTATAACAGGAACAATAACATCACGTCCTGCCACAGTTGTCAAAATTGATTGCCGCCCGGAAAATGTTATATCATCCCCTGCAACTATTCCGACACCTCCTCCTTTAATAATATCTTCAGCACCGTTAACCTCTGAAATCCTTTGAACACTTATTCCCGCTCCAGGATTTAATGAATTATACTCCGTGGCCCAGACAGATGAAATTTCATAAAGATCTTCTCCGGCCAGTACTTTTACTGAGCTAATGTTTTGCTTTTTGTCAGCCGATTGTTTATCCTGAGCTTTTAAAACCGGACTCAGCAGGAATAAACTGATTAATAAACAAATTACCTTTTTCATGATTTATAATTTTTTTTTATTGTTTTCAAGAGATGCATATGTACTGAAATTACAATTGCAGTATATCCAACAATGGTGCCAGCTTGAAAATCCAGCTTTATGTTATTGATTATCTTGCTTTTAGCGCAATTATAAAAAAGGAATCCGTAAGCAGAAGTGTTGAATTTACTTACACTGTATATTTTTTACACTCATAATGCGTTGGAAATGAATGTAATTACAGGCACTGTATATTTTTTCAACAGTTGTTGAATTTTGCATCACTTTTTATGGAAAGCGCATTGATTGGGCCGATGAAGCACCCGAATATTTTGAAAAAGATTAAAAAAGTAGCTGGCTGAAAACTTGAAATCCATTAACCGCAAAGGTCGCAAAGAAGTATAAAAAGGTCGCAAAGAAAAGAATAACTGTGTTTTAGCTTTGCGTACTTTGCTTATACTTTGTGTTCTCTGCGGTTATAAAGGATCTTTTAAGACAGCCTATATAAATACAGGAATAATATCAGCTCAGGATTACTTTCTGGATTATATTACCCGACAATTTCTCTTTCAGCATTACTTTCATATTGCCATCCGGCATTTTTTCCTTTTTAATAAGGTAGTGATTTTCATCAAAATCAATAAGCTCAGAATGTGAAGACTCGTTTACCTTTCCCCTCCACACTTTAAGGTCAACCGGCTCCCATTTTTGTGATTTTGACGAGGTATAGCAAGCGTCTATGATGGCATTTACAATATAGCCGTCATAAAACGTCTCCCTGGGGACTTTAGACAGTTCAATTGAATCTAGCATATCAGTAAACATATCGGGATAACCCAGGGCATGAACTTCATCTCCCACAGGGAAGAGCCAACCTGAATCATTTTCGGTTTTCTCTGAAACATATTTATCAGTTGCTCCTGTAGTAAAGACTTCAAAACCTGTTCTGAGCCAGTGGTCAAGTCTTATCGTTCCTTCAGTACCGGCAACCTCATCTCTGAGATCCATTCCTCCCCTGTAGTTCCAGCTTACCTCAACCTGTGAGATTGCACCGGTCTCATATTTAATAAGTGCAATTGCATGATCCTCTGCCTCAATTGGTTTTACCTGCGTCTCGGCCCAGCACATAACCGAAACAGGTTTTATATCCTTGCCGATGAAACTTCTTCCTATCTCAATACAATGACATCCCATATCAACAAGGGCCCCTCCTCCTGATTGTTGCTTATCCCAGAACCAGGCACTGTGAGGACCCGAATGCGCCTCCCTTGATCTTGTCCACAGGATACGACCGCATGATCCGTTCCTTACCATCTCAATAGCCTTCGATGTTTTAGGAGTATAAACAAGATCCTCAAGATATCCGTTGAATACACAGGCCTTTTCAGCTGCTTCCATTATCTCAAGGGCTTCAGCAGCATTCATGGCAAGAGGCTTTGTGCACAGAACATCTTTTCCGGCAGCTATTGCCATTAAAATCGCCTCTTTGTGAAGATAATTCGGCAGCGCAACAATTACCACATCCGTTTCAGGATCTTCAATTGCGACACGCATATCTGTCGTAAACCTCGGTATATTCCATTTTGCTGCAAACTCTTTTGCCGACTCTTCAGGAATTGAGCACACATGATGAATAAGATCTTTTCTTCGCTGTCCCAGTAATGACATTGTGTAGAAGGTCCCGATAAGCCCGGTTCCGAGTAGTGATATTTTTTTCATTTGTTTTGTTCTTAGGTTGATGTTTACAAAACAAATTTAATAAAAATACAAACGCGTCAGGGTTCGGCTCCGCTCACCCTGACTTTTCACATACCACTATTTTGTACTGCTCACCCTGACTTTTCACATACCACTATTTTGTACTGCTCTTCCTGACTCTTCACAACCCGCTATTTTGTACTGCTCAGCCTGACTTTTAAAATTCCTGGAGTTTGTCTCGTTTTTACATACAGATAACTCATGTAAACTTGAATAATCGATATTAATTAAAGCTACCTTTTTAGCTCTTGACCATCTTTTTATTTGCTTTTCATAATTAATTGCCTCTATAGGGTTTTTAAATTGCTTGCAGAAGACTAGTTTTAATGGTCTTCGTCTTGCGGTATATGAATCATCATGAATTCCTGTAACATGTTCGATAAACCTTCTCCCTACATCATTGGTAACCCCTGTGTAATAGGTTTCATCGGAACACTCAAGAATATATACATACATGTTTTTCATATAATTATACCTTTTTTCTCCCAGTATTTATTCAGAGCGAGCGTAGCCGAGCTCCCACCACCATGTAGTAACGAGAGTGGCCGCCACCCAACATGGCTGTCAGAGCGAGCGGAGCCGAGCTCAGCCAGCCCATCCATCCCTATCCAGATTGCGATAATTAATAGCTTCTGAAATATGTTCTGGCTTAATGAACTCAGATTCATCAAGATCGGCGATTGTTCGGGCGACCTTCAATATTCTGTCATAAGCCCTTGCCGATAGCCCTCTAAGCTCCATGGCAGTTTTAAGCAACTTCCCTCCTGCCTCATCGAGGTGACAGTATTTTCTTTGCATTGATGAAGTCATCTGCGAGTTTGAATAGATCCCTTTTACAGATTCAAAACGTTTGGCCTGAATTTCTCTGGCTCTGACAACCCGACTTCTCACAACAGAAGAGGCCTCAACCTTACCCTTATCTGACAGTTTATCGTAATTTACAGGTACTACTTCAATATGAATGTCAATTCTGTCGAGCAGCGGTCCTGAAATTCTGTTAAGATATTTCTGGACCATTCCGGGAGAACACATACAATCTTTTTCAGGATGGTTATGGAAGCCGCAGGGACAGGGATTCATACTCGCTACAAGCATCACATTTGCAGGATAATCAACAGATGACTTTGCCCGTGAAATTGTAATTACCCTGTCCTCGAGCGGTTGCCTCATCACTTCAAGTGCTGAACGTTTAAATTCAGGAAGTTCGTCGAGGAACAACACCCCATTGTGACTGAGTGATATCTCTCCCGGTTGGGGATATGTCCCGCCTCCGACAAGTGCGACATCTGATATAGTATGGTGTGGTGAACGAAAAGGTCGTCTGGTCATAAGAGCAGTATGGTCATCAATTTTTCCTGCAACAGAGTGAATTTTTGTTGTCTCCAGAGCCTCTTCAAGAGTCAGCGGCGGAATTATTGTAGGAATTCTTTTCGCAAGCATAGTCTTGCCCGCCCCCGGAGGGCCAACCATAATTAAATTATGTGAGCCAGCTGCCGCAACCTCCAGTGCACGTTTTACATTCTCCTGTCCGCGAACATCTGAAAAATCGACATCATATTTGTTTGCCTCACAATTAAATATTGCGTCGAGATCCACAGTAACAGGAGTATACTTTCCCCTGCCGTTGAAAAATTCAACAACACTGCTCAGGTTGTCCATCCCATATACATTTAAGCCGCTGACAACCGCAGCCTCGAGTGCGTTTTTTTTTGGAACGATAACTCCTTTAAAACCCTCCTCTCTTGCTTTAAGGGCAATGGGCAGAATCCCTTTTACAGGCTGAAGTGTTCCGTCGAGAGAAAGTTCCCCCATCATAATATACGATTCAATTTCACTTTTTGAAACAAGCTCATCAGCTGCAAGAATTCCCATAGCTAGCGGAAGATCATATGATGAACCCTCCTTACGGATATCTGCCGGAGCCATATTTATTACAACCTGTTTTCCGGGCCAGTGATAATCGAGTGTCAGTAAAGCAGAAGCAATTCTGTGCTGGCTCTCCTTAACGGCACTATCGGGCAATCCTACAAGAAAAAATTGTACTCCACGCGACACATTAACTTCGATAGTTACAGTCACGGCATCGATACCGGTTACGGCACTGGCAAAAGTTTTGACTAACATAGTGATAAGTTTTAGCACGAAACGAAACACTAATCAAATATAAGAAAATTAAAGACAAAAGACAAAAGGAAAAAGACAAAAGTTGAAGATCCAAGGACAACCTTCCTTACACCTACATTATATTGGCATCCGGTTATCAGATTTTAGCAGTCCTGTTACCTTTCCATGCCCCTATGATTGAGGTTATTACTGAAAGTACCAATCCACCGCACATAGGAATCCACATCGATGTACTTTTCCAGAAATTCGGTTCTATGAGAGCAGGAAGAATCACAAAAGCATTACATATCAGCAGAACATACCAGAGACTTTCGGGATTCCTTCTAATTATTAAATAGCAGCAAATGGCTATAATTATACCATTTATTATATAGGCAATTGCTTCTCCTGTATTCGCGTCGATTTTTATATAAGGACCTAATCCTTCCCCAATTACTATTGTTAATACAGTCGACCCGAATAATGTAAATAAAGCTAATGCCCAGCTTGGGATTCGGGATAATAGTGGATTCCCTTTTTCGGTTTTCATAATTCAGACAATTTAAAGTATAACTTGTTCAAGCTTCATTTTTCAAATCCAAACCTGTAATTCAATCCTATTTGTACGCTTCCTGCTTTTTTAGCAATTACATTACCTGTATATGAACCATTATCTATGTTTAGCTTGAAAGTAAATCCGACCTGCCTGTTTAAAATCCCTTCAGCAGAAATAAACTGATACGAATCAAGATCTGTAACACCAGCACCAAACCTCAGATTAATATTTGTTTTATTACCAAATCCGGAACCAACACTGAATTCATGGGTTGCCACCGGAAGGGATGTCGGGAAATTATTGTTAAATGTATATCTCAGATCGATAATATCTCTCCTTCCAACTCTGAAATAAATATCTGGCAGCACCGGAGAAAATCGCGTTCCTCTGTCAAATATTGCTTTATCAATCGGACTTCCCGGCACCCATCTGAGATGACCCAGATGTACCCCGGCACCAATGCCCACCCAATTGAGATCGAATTTAAAATATGGATTGGCCCCGATCAGGAAACTGGTCTTCTCCCATTGCTTTGTTAGATTACTTTCTTTATTTATCCCACCATAAAGATTAATACCATTGGTGGTCATTACTTTTCCTTTTTGTTTAACGCTAGCGTAACCGGCCCCGAAAATCCGATAAATATAGTTGTAATCCTCTGTGGTATATGTGGTTCCACATTGTCCTTCCTGAGGATTAAATTTAACAGATGCGTTATACTCACCTATGGACGTTCCGAAATCTATTCTCCTATATGATTTTACCTCTTTATTGTAGAAATCTTTTATGGTTATTGCTTTAGTTGTATCGGGAGAAGTAGTCTGAATTATCAGGAAGACCGGTAAAACAAAAAATGAGGTTAAAGCCAGACTGAACCTGACTCTCCTTGTTGTACTATAAACATGATACCCTGTCAGAAAAATTGCCGGGATAAATTTAATGTCGAGTGAAATTAGCTCAAAGGGAGTGAAAAGGCCTCGCATTGAATATAGTACAACTGACACTATAAGTACAAATAATAGTGAGATTCTTATAGATGGATATGCATTTGAGTGAATCTTAACAATGGGTTTCAACCATTTCTCATACACTATTAATATAATAGCACATACAGTGCTTGCCACAAGGAAGAACCACTGAACAAATGTAAGCCCAGCTAATGATTTGTCACCATAGATACTAATAGAAGGATCCCTGACAAATTCAATAAAAAACCTAAAGAGGAAAAAGAGAGAAAGTGAAAAAAGAAGAGTACTCCCTGTTTTCTTAAACAATTTTTGTGATCGCCAGACTATCAATGCAATAGTAAAGAGACCTATCACTTCATATAGCTGTACAGGATGTAACCCAAGTGCAAACTCAGTTTTAGTATTAATCATTCCGCTCACCCATTGATGAAAATGGGCATTGGTTCCCGTAGAATATTGTATATTCCATAGTAAGTCTGATGGCTTTCCATAACAGCATCCATTTAAAAAACATCCGATTTTCTGAATTCCAAAACCTATTGGTGCTATCCATGCATAAAGATCAATTACAGGTTTTCCCAACCTTAATGCTTTTATTGAGGCTAATAATCCTGCAAGACCAAACAACAACCCTCCGACACCATACCTGCCAGGAGAACCTACAAATCTTCCGCTAATAATAATGTTACCCCATTCAGAAAGCGGGATAGACAGAAATCTCGAGCCTAATATTGTGCAGAGGGAGACTGTTGTCAGCATCAACAGGAGTGACCATAAAGGAATTTTTAATTTCTTGCCAAAAACAATAAAAAGAATAAAGGTCACTAAAAATGAGAGAGTGTAAAACAAGGCAAAATAGAACTCAGGATTTGATATTTCTATTTTCATAAAGTTGTCTTTAACAGATTTAATTTCTGAAAATCAACCAACTAAGTAGTAGAAACCACAATTGGAATAAAATTAAACAATTTTATAATCTGAAACAATTTTTTTACTCCATAGGAAAAATCCTCTTAATTATTAAAGAAATTAAAAAACCCGGATCAGATCTAACTCTAACCCGGGTTTATGTTAAACAGATACTGGTCTACATCAGTATATTGCGTGCATACTGAACGCAGATTCCGGTTTCTTTTACGGCATTAGACCATGGTTTAATCTCATATTCCAACTCAATATGAAGCGGAATATCCCATTTCTTTGCTTTCATAAGCAGAAGGATATCTTTCAACGGACATTCACCCTGACCCCAAACCTGGTTCATATTCGGAGGAGTTGTTTTGGGACCGGTCTTATCTTTAATATGAATACTTGCGATCCTGTCGTGATACTTCTCAATTATTGTATTTGGATGAATACCTGTAGACCCAAAGAAGTGGCCGGCATCGAAGTTCATCATAACAGCAGGAGAAACAGCCAGAAATGGATCATAGCTGAAGCCAGGAGTTGCGAACTGCATATGGTTATGGAAAATAGCCCACATTCCGTGTTTCGCTGCTATAGGTCCAAGTTTTTTAACTGCATCTTCGCTAATCTCATCTGTAACACCTTTTGTTCCAAGAGCTTTTGCAGCTTTAAAAGCATAATCAATTTCTTCGTCAGACCAGCGTGCAGGTGAAAATTTAATTATTGGTACCTGAATACCTGCATCATTAAATTTTTTCTTAAGGTCGCTGTATCTTGACATTGGAAGTGACAAACGCCAGCTTTTTAGATCTGCTGCATACTTTTCAGACGCTGCCTGTTGTTCAGGAGTTAACTGACGACGCTGGCCGGGAGCACCGGCAGGCTGACCGGCAGGAGCTGCAGCAGGTGCTGCACCAGGTGCAGGAGGAGGTGGAGCCGGAGCAGCCGGACGTGGCGCCATAGCCATAGGATTGACCGGAGCTCCAAGATAAGCTTCTACATCGGTACTCATCAGTTCAATTGAACTGATTCCCGACTCAATACAGTATTTAATAACGTTATCAACACCGTTTGGCATACTTCTCCAGCTATAAGTAATAGCGCCAATCTGAACACCTCCGAATTTTGAATTTGGTGCGGCACCGGCGTTGCCAAGGAACATACCCGTTCCTCTGCCGAATGAACTGACTGGCACTACAGACATAGCTGCGATAGCCGCCGTGTTACCAAGGAACTTGCGTCGTGAAATTCCTTTTTTCGAATTATTGTTTTCCATATTCTAAAATTATTATAAGTTGGTTAAGTAAATTTCAATTATGTCTATCCGTTACGGTATTCATATTGGTTTTTTTTACCGTGGCCCATTATAGAATGATTTAGGTTAAGTTGTAAGTTCCACCAAATTAGATAAATCATTTATTGATTACTACATTTTAACAATGTATATATCCAAATTTAAGAATTTTTAAGTATTAGAGATAAAAAAACCCGGGTTATAAAACCCGGGCTTCAAAAAACCAACCTAACTTAACTCTATATTGCTTTACCGCCCCTTTCGCCGGTACGTATTCTTATACACTCTTCAAGAGGAGTTATAAATATCTTTCCATCACCAACCGAACCTTCGCCGTTTGTTCTGGCTGCTTTCAGAATAGCATCTATTGTGATATCAACAAACGCTTCATTAACAGCGATCTCGATTTTGATTTTAGGTATGAGATCCGGTACGATACGCTGTCCCCTGTACATCTCCTCAATCCTCTGCTGACCATGTCCCGATACCCTGCTTACAGTTATTCTGGTAATCTCAGCTGCGATAAGAGTCTGCCTCACCTTATCAAGCTGTACCTCCCTTATGATTGCTGTAATTAATTTCATTTTAATATTTTTTAAAAGATTATTATCTAACTTGGATTTAACATGCCATATCCTCTTTCCCCATGATAAGCTCTGTCGAGACCTGCCATTTCATCTTCCTCAGTGGATTTTATTTTAATAAATTTATTTATGACAAACAGAAGAACAAATGTTGTAACAGCAGCGTAGACAATTGCAATCAGAACTGCTAAACTCTGTACTCCCAACTGGCTCCACACAGTCCATTTTCCACCAGCAGCGGCTGATGCTTCAAGCATCCACGACGGACGAATAAAGAATACAAGAAGTAGTGCTCCAATTATACCGCCGACGCCATGTATTCCAAATGCGTCGAGACTATCGTCATATCCAAGTTTGTTTTTAACCTGTATTGCCATATAGCAAACCATTGAGGCAATAATTCCGAGTATCATAGCTCCATAAGGCTGAACCACTCCAGCGGCTGGAGTTACTGCTACCAGTCCGGCCAGAATACCGCTGGCAAAACCAAGTGCAGTTGCCTTACCCTGATGGAAGCTCTCAATTAAAACCCAGGCAAGAGCTCCTGAAGCAGCAGCTACCTGTGTTGCTGTAAGCGCCTGAGCCGTGCTTAATCCTGAACCAATGCTGCTTCCGGCGTTAAATCCGAACCAGCCTACCCATAATAGTCCGGCACCAAGCATTGTAATAACAAGATTATTCGGGCGGATGACCTGATAAGGATATCCGCGGCGGGCTCCCAGAAAGAGTGCAGCAACAAGACCGCTAACCCCTGCAGATATATGAACAACAGTACCACCCGCGAAATCTATTGCACCCTTTGCTCCCAGATTAAACAGGAACCCATCTGATGCCCATACCCAGTGGCAGAGCGGGTTATATACAAGTAAACTCCAGAGTGCTATAAAAAAACAGTATGCTTTAAAAGAGACTCTTTCAGCGAATGCACCTGCAATAAGTGCCGGGGTAATTATTGCGAATTTTCCCTGGAACATCGAAAAAACATATTCAGGAACTCCGGCATCCATAACATTTGTATCTATTCCTTTGAGAAAGAAATAATCGGGATTCCACCCAAACCATCCGCCTAAAACATTTGTTCCGAAACTCATGCTATAGCCAACAACAACCCAAAGAACACTTATGATCCCCATTGCAACATAACTATGCATTATCGTTCCCAGAACATTCTTCGACCTTACAAGCCCACCGTAAAACATAGCGAGTCCGGGAATCATTAATAGCACAAGCGCAGTTGATGTAAGCATCCATGCTGTTGCTCCGGTATCAATCGGAGTGCTGTCTGCAGCATTCAATCCCGTTAATCCTGCAAATAAAAATGTCAGCATTAACGTGTTCCTTTTCCATTTTAATCTCATAACCGATTTTTTTAATCCGATAAATATTAATTAAATCACGACAAATATAACTGAATTTTAACCCACAATTCTATTTTTATATCTTTTTTTACGTTACACCCCCTATTTTATAGACCATTTATTAATATTTATTGTTCTTTTTTACATTCTATCCCTATTATTTATGGGGTCTTCTTCATTTATTTATATTTTGTATAAATTAGGTTTCCGTAATTAAAGTGAATCTGACATCCCGGAGAAAATGATGTGAAATAAAAAATTATCTTTGACTAGACCCTATGCTATTAACAACATTTAAAAAATGAAAAAAACAGTTTTAAACATTGCCCTGACAATAATAATAGTGAGTATTACAGCATGCTCATTGGGTAAAAAAACAGAAATTATATCGCCCGACGGAAAAATTAATGTTTCCCTGATGTTACCGGGCAGAAATGATACTTCCCTTGCGCTTATCGGTATTAGTAATGAAAAAAGAGTTATCCTGCTACCTTCTCATATTTTTATTGATTTAAAAGGAACAGAGGTCACCGGGAAAACTATTCTTTTAAAAACTGAAACAGAATCATCAGACAATAAATGGATCAACAATTTCGGAGAGAGGAGAGAAATACCTGATTCGTACAATCAGGTAAAACTTTATCTTGAAAAAGGGGATTTAAAAATAAACCTTATCTGTCGTGTCTATAATGAAGGGGCGGCATTTGCCTATGAATTAACAGAACAGGGCGAAAGTAATTCTGTAACAATATCAGACGAAAAAATTATTTACAGATTTCCGGATGATTACTCTGCATGGTCGGCTGCGAGGGCACAGGCAGCATACTCGAGAGTTCCGTTAAGCAAAATAGAGAGTGGCTGCGAAAGGCCCCTTGTTATTGAATACGACTCAACTCTCACAATTGCTCTGGCAGAAGCCAGGTTAGTTGATTTTGCCAGAATGAAATTCGAACCTGATTCATCAGGAGGAATCTCTATCAGAAGCAAACTTGCGGGAGAAGTCAAAAAGGATCTTCCATTCATTTCACCCTGGAGGGTTGTTATGATAGGAAAAAGTCCGGGCGATTTGCTCGAGAAAAATTACCTTCTGCTGAACCTGAATGACCCAAGTGAAATAAAAGATATTTCGTGGATAAAGCCTGGTAAGGTACTTCGCGAAGTAACTCTTACAACAACAGGGGCAAAAGCTGCAATTGACTTCACATCAACACACAATATGCAGTATGTTGAATTTGATGCAGGCTGGTATGGACCTGAAAACAAAGATGAATCAGATGCCAGAGCGGTAAATCTTGATCCGGCCCGTTCAAAAGGCCCTCTTGATATGAAGGAAGTTATGACCTATGCTAAGCAGAAGAACATTGGCATATTACTATATGTGAACAGAAGGGCTCTGGAAAAACAGATTGATGAATTACTACCTATATATAAGGAGTGGGGAATAGCCGGCATAAAGTTTGGGTTTGTTCAGGTCGGCAAGCAGGATGTTACAGCCTGGCTTCATGAATCCATAAAGAAAGTTGCTGCATATCAGATGGTTGCTGATGTTCATGATGAATACAGACCTACAGGATTTCAGAGAACTTATCCTAATTTCCTGACCCAGGAAGGAATAAGGGGCGATGAGGAGAGTCCCACAAACTCACATACACTTATAACAATGTTTACCCGAATGCTTGCGGGACAAGGTGATAATACAATCTGCTATTACAACGAAAGGGTTGATAAGAAAATGGGATCGCATGCCTCCCAGCTGGCGAAGGCAGTATGCATTTTCAGCCCTCTTCAGTTTATATACTGGTATGATAAGGCATCACCGTCACTTAAGAAGGATGATGGTTTATGGGGAACAACAAATTATATTGGCGATGAACCCGAACTGGAGTTTTTCAATAATGTGCCTACTGTATGGGATGAGACAAGAGTCCTTTACGCAAAGATCGGCGAGATTGGTGTTATTGCCAGAAGAAAAGGTGATGACTGGTTTATTGGGGGCATAAACGGTGAAACTGCCAGAAAACTCGACATCGGGTTTGAATTTCTGACACCGGGTGTAAATTATTCAGCAAAAATCTATACCGATGATCCTGCAGTTCAAACAAGGACACGTGTCAGGGTAGATAGTTCGGAGGTTAATATTAACACTGTTTTACCGGTAATGCTTGCTGCAAATAACGGATTTGCTATGCATATATTACATATGAAATAAGGGACATGCCGTGGCATGTCCCTTCATCTTTTATTAACCTAAACGAAGAAATCAGGAAGCTGAAATTTTTATCAGCAGCAGGTTTGTCTCGATCGAATCGAGATAGGTAAGCGACCATACCAGACTGCTATCCATAAAATACCACATAGCCCAATCGGGATTTATTCCATTTGACCAGCCCAAATCGAGAATAACAGGCAGGTTCTTTGCGGTCAGTTCATGCCCCGGCGTCTTTTCCATCTCTTTTATGAGATTCGAAAGTGCACTGCTTAGTTTCGATGCAATTGGAGCTTCGCTGGCTTTATATAATGCAAACCCTGCTGCTCCCCTTGATTCAGGTCTCCAAAGGAGTTCAGGATTGCTTTTCCATTGTGCCAGTGTAAGGTCTTCCTGTTTAAGAATTATCTCTTCATATTCTTTTACAACATTGAGAACATCGTCTATAAATACATTTATCCTGTTTTGAGTATCAGGTACAGAAAGTTTATTCAGGGATATTTCAACTTTATTATAGCTACGGGCAAGAGTAAAACTGTCATCAATTCTTGATTTAGTAACGCTTAGAGAAAGTAATCCGTTAAATACTGAAACAAGTGCAAGCAGGAATAGAACAGCTACAGTGTTATATATACTGAAATTCTTGTTTTTACCTGTAGCATAGAGGAATACAGGCAGAAAAACAACAAAGGGAAAAGGTAGAGCTACTGTAAGCGCAATCCCGGCAAATGGCCAGTGCTGAATCTTGAAAAGCATTGCGGTAAAGACAACAAAACAGGTGAGATAGGTTACAAAATACAATAACTTATTATTATTTGTTTCCTGTTTATAGTTGTTAATCAATGCCATAGGGAGGAAACCCAGGACAAGAAATGCAATCCCGAGAGTAAGTAAAATACCTGCTCCGGGAAAGTGATTAACCTTAAAAATTGCACCCGTAAAAATTACGAGGGTTGTTAATACTCCGAAAATATAGATCTTTTGTTTCATGACTCTTAATTATTAATTATTATCTGCCTCCTGTCAACAGAGACTGAAGCTTAAGTTCGACAGTAAGAATGGTGCTTTTAAGAAGTTCCAGCGAGTGCAGGCCTGTTATCATTGAGGATGATTTTACGTCAATCATTTCACCTGGTAATAAATCGGAAGAAGCAAGAAAATCTGACAAAATTTTAATATCGCTGCCAATAGTAAGTGAATGAATAAACTGCTTATAGCCAGCCATTTTGTTATCAAGTTCCTGCCTCATCTGTGTTCCGGGCAGAAGAAAATCTTTTACTGGTACAGGATGGAAAGCGCCAGTAAGTTTGCTTACCTGAATATCAGGTCCTCCTGCCGTTTGAATTATCTGCCAGTTTTTGATTGCTGGCATCCCGTGATCGCCTGCCGATACCTGTATCATTTTTGCCTCTATATCCGAAATCAGGGCTAGCACTTCTGCTGTTTTAGCATGAAGCCGGGCAAGCCGGGGATCTATTACAGAATCCGGAGCAACTGTGAAAAAAGAATTACTCTTTACCTGAAGATACTGAGCCATAGCCTGTTGATTCCGAAGATTAGGATAGTATCCTGTTTCATATGAGTTCTGCAGATTCAGGTTAATCAATGCACCAGGAGTAATAATAGCAAGGGTGCCAATTATTATAAAGATGAAACTTGCCTTTACATTAGTATCTTCTTTATATGTAATCCATGTATACACTGGGAATACAATGACGCCAAGAATCAATACACCCAGAATTATAAACACTGTTGCCAGTGGCCAGTGTTGAATTTTAAATAACATTCCGGCCATATAAAATACCAATCCAACTGCAGCAATAATATAAACCGGCCTTTTTGACTTGTTTTCCTCGTCTTTAAATCTGTTCACTAACAGAGAAGGTATGAAAAAGAATATTCCGAAGAGGACTGCCAGGCTTAGCATTATGCCGGCAGCAGGCCAGTGCTGTATTTTAAACACGGTTCCAAGTATCAGGAAGAAACCGGTTAAAAATGAAGATATAAACAGGAACAGTTTATTCCTGCTGTGAGTTTCCTTCCACAACACTCCGAGGGCTGCGGGTAAAAAGATGAAGGCCAGGATAAAGGCTCCGAGTGTAAGCATTATTCCTGCACCGGGCCAGTGCTGAATCTTAAACAATGCCGCAGTTCCAAAAATTATTGTTCCTGCAACTCCCGAAAATTTCATAAGTGTTTTCATATATCTGTATTTAGTGTCAACTGAATAGAGTGTTTCTTCCTGGATCTCCTGCAGTCGGCGTGGACCCATTTTTTTCCTGACATTCCCATATGCTTCGGCAAAACTTAATCCTTTCTGCATCTCTGACTCGACATCACAACACACATGATCGATAAGATCGTGGAGAAGATGGGAAAATACTATCTCCTGCCTGCCTATATCGCGGCTAATCTGGTCGATATGATGCAGACTAAGTTCAGGCATTGTTCAGTCCGGGCTTAGGTTCAACTATCCTCTGCAGTGAATCAATAAACTCACTCAGCTCTTTTAATTTCTCAGCCACAACAGAATGACCGTGAGGCGTAAGATTATAATAGATCCGGATCCTGTTATTGAAGTTTTCCGATTCTGTTACAAGAACTCCCTCGCTTTCAAGTTTGTGTAGCACCGGGTACAGTGCACCATAGGTTAGTTTTATCTTCCCATCGGTAAGTTCTTCGACCTTGCGGGTTATCTCATAACCATACATGCGGCCATTTTCTTCAAGCAGTTTAAGGACTATTGTTTTTAATGATCCTTTAATTAGGTCTGTTGGTATCATAATTATATATTTAAGCTTCTTATATATTGCAAATATAAAATATTATTAATTACAAATGCAAATATTTTATCATTTTTTTTCGTGATGTAGGGAACGGTCGCGACCGTTCCCTACACAAAACGTTCGGGGTTTGATTCAATATAATGCTGTATGATGATTAATGACCTGGCATTCCGGATAATATGATCGTGATATGATTTCTGCCAGCCAAATTCAGTATTGCCAGACAGATGAATGCGTTTTGATGCCGTCGTTTTAAATGCACCAATCAATTCAGGTAATGGTTTTATTTTATGACGATCCCCGTCGGTTGCTTTGTGTAGGGAACGGTCGCGACCGTTCCGTATAATGACATCATCAATTACATTATTATAATATCCCGAATTAATATTTATAATGCAATGAATATGATCAGGCATTATTATGAATGAAATCAGATCAATATATGGATATTGATCTGCCAGCCATAGCAACTGCTCTTCTGCAATTATCCCCTCAGGTGATAATTGCATAACCTTGTTTTCAATTTTCCCTAATGACCTGATCTTGTCCTTAACGCAAATTGTCACAAAATAATTCCGTGAATTTGAATAGTCAAATCCCCTCAGTCTGGTTAGTCTGCGGTTTTTCATATACAATAACTAAAATTCAGGTCAGCGAGACCAGATTGAAATAAAATTAGACAATTCAGAATTGTGATGTATAAAAAAATCAACAAAAAATGTTAAATCTTAAAAAATGTTATTACCTTTGACCAATTGGTTAAACTAGTCAGTTAATCCATACGGTTAAAACAAATGATGAGTAATTATGACTGAAATAGAAAAACAAACCGAAGAAAAAATCTTTGAAGCGGCAACCGATGTTTTTGTTGATAAGGGCATGGACGGCGCAAGAATGCAGGACATCGCGAGCGTTGCAGGAATCAATAAGGCTCTTTTGCATTATTACTTCCGTACTAAAGACCAGCTATTCGATGCAGTATTTCAGATGATTGCAAAAAAAATACTGAAGAAATTTGCTCCCGTATTCGACGAAAAACTTACTCTGGAAGATAAAATAAGGTTCTTCTACAAAGAACACATCTCATTTCTTCAGGAGAACCCCAAGCTTCCTGCCTTTCTCCTGAATGAGGCAAACCGGAATCCTCAAAGAATAAAGAAGCTGATTGCCAATGTTGATATGCAATACTTCTGGAATACACTTTATGTGCAACATAAGGAGGAGTTTAAAAAATACAATATAACAGAGGAAACATTGCCACAACTGATGATCTCAATTGCTGCACTTAGTGTGTTTCCATTTGCAGCAAGAGGCATTATGGAGGCAATTCTCGAGAAAACAGGAACCTCCTTCAATGATTTTATTGATCAGAGAAAAGAATTTGCTGCAGGGTTTGTAATAAAAGCCATTACTAAATAGGAAGTGCCTAGAGTGCCTAAAGTGCGCTAAAGTACCTAAAGTGCCTTATAAAAAAGAGTATAAATATATGAAAAGAAAAATTTTGATTCTGATATTAATATGGCCGATAATGCTATTTGGCCAGAAAACTATGACATTGAAAGAGTGCTATGACCTTGCTGCATCGGCAAATGCTCTTGCAGGTGAAAAAGCCGCCTTGTCGGGAATTTCAGAACTAAAAGACAAGAATCTGTCAAAAGGATGGCTCCCTAGCCTTGATGCAAACGCAAGTATACTTTACAACTCTTCTGTGGTGGATATGAGCGGGGTACTTGGGGCTCTGCCTATCCCCGGAATTGCCTCGGCAATAAAACCGCTTCCTCATGAACAGTATAAAATAACTGTCGATATTAATCAGGTTATTTATGATGGAGGGGCAATCGAGGGTGCCCGTTTACTGGAGAAAGCAGACCTCAGTATAAGTGAAAAACAGACAGAGGCAGACATCTATAAACTAAGGTCTCAGATAAACGCATACTATTTCAACCTTATACTTATCGACAAACAAAAGGAGCTTCTGAATAATTACCTTGAAGTAATATCAAAGCGTATTAAGTCGATGGAATCAGCCGCCAGTAATGGTGTCATTCTGATAACTGACATAGACGTACTAAACTCTGAAAAAATAAAACTTAACCAGCAACTCTCCGAAAATGAAAACAGGAGAGCCTCCATTCTTAAAATATTATCATCAATAACAGGAACAGAAATTAAGAGTTCGGCAAAATTCATTCTGCCGTCTGCAGGAAACGCCTCAGGAAATGAAATCACCCGGCCTGAATTACAGCTTTTTGACCTGAGAAAAGAGCAACTCTCTGCCGGAATGAAAGTACTTGACAGTAAAAGGATGCCCAAGGCATTTGGGTTTGCAACACTGGGTTATGGCAATCCTCCGGGAAGCAACTTCTTCAAAGATGAATTTGCACCTTATTATATAGTAGGTGCAGGTGTTAAATGGAATATTTTTGACTGGAACAAAACAAAAAATGAAAGAGGAATTTTAACAATACAGCAGGGGATTATCGAAAACCGCAAAAAAGATCTCTCTGATAACCTCTCAAGGTTACTCGAATCAAAAAATTCTGAAATTATTAATCTGCGGAGTCTCCTTAAGACTGACGATGAACTAATTACACTCAGGAAACGAATAACTGCTGCCTCAGAATCACAATACGAAAACGGTGTAATTACAGCTACAGAATACCTGAATGAACTCAATTCGGAACGTCAGGCATTGCTGAATCTTGAAATACATAAAATAAATCTTGCCATGGCAGAAATTGAATACCTTAATATAAGCGGAAAGGAAATTGAATGAATATCGCAAAAGATAATAGGTTAATGGGTTATTAAGTTAATAAGTTCAATTATATATTGTTAAATATGAAAACCAAAACAATAATTTTTCTGGCACTTGTTGCTCTTACAGGTTGCAAAAACAGTACTGATCAGGCTGATGCATTTGGCAATTTTGAAGCGGCCGAGGTTATAATCTCAGCCGAAACATCAGGCAGGATTCTCCATTTTGAGGCTTCCGAAGGGACCAGGCTTGAAAAAGGGAGTCTCCTGGCGTTAATCGACACAACCCTGTTTCATCTGCAGAAAGCAGAAATAAACGCAGGTATAAAAAGCGTTAAAACACGGCTTGCTTCTGTAAATGCTCAGAATGAAATACTTAAACAGCAGATCAGTAACCTCACTATCAACGTCAATCGCATTGAAAAAATGCTAAAAGATGATGCAGCCACACAAAAACAGCTCGACGATCTCACCGGACAGGTTTCAGTGTTGCAGAAACAGATTGAGGCAAATAATACTCAAAAGGCTTCTGTTAATGCTGAAGCAGGAGTTTTTGAATCGAGAAAAGCCACAGTAAATGAGCAGATTAAAAGAAGCTGCATTTTAATGCCATTGAGCGGAACTATAATCGAAAAGTATTCTGAGGAAGGTGAAATGACAGCTGCCGGAAAACCTCTTGCTAAAATAGCCGATCTCTCGCTTATTAAATTAAAGGTATATGTAAGCGGAGGCCAGCTTGCAAATATTAAAAACGGAGAGAAATGTACAGTCAGAACTGATAATGGGGAAAAAGGTTATATCTCCTTCCCCGGAATAATATCACATATCGCCGAAAAAGCTGAATTTACTCCAAAGATAATTCAGACCAAGGAAGAAAGGGTAACACTTGTTTATGCAGTAACAATTGATGTTGTCAATGACGGTACTCTCAAATCAGGGATGCCGGGAGAGGCAAGCTTCGCAATAATCCAGAAATAATAACAAATGAAAGCCATTGAGTCATCATCGGTGAGTAAAGGCTTCGGGGCAACAATAGCGCTGGATGATATCTCCTTTTCAGTAAATGAATCTGAAATCTTTGGTTTTATCGGGCCCGACGGAGCAGGGAAAACAACGCTTTTCAGGATTATTACAACTCTTCTTAAACCAGAAAAGGGAAGTATGAAGGTACTCGGGTTTGATTCAGTTTCTGACTATAAGGAATTAAGAAGAAATATAGGCTACATGCCTGGACGTTTCAGTTTGTACCAGGATTTATCAGTTGAAGAAAACCTTAACTTTTATGCAACTGTCTTTGGCACTACAGTTAAGGAAAACTACGACCTCATATCAGATATCTACTCACATATTGAACCGTTTAAAAACCGGCTGGCAGGTAAACTTTCAGGAGGAATGAAACAAAAGCTGGCCCTCTCCTGCGCGCTTATCCATAAACCGAGGCTCCTTGTACTCGATGAACCAACAACCGGGGTGGATGCTGTTTCAAGGGCGGAATTCTGGGACATGCTCGCAAAACTGAGACCGCATAATATTACAATTCTGGTTTCAACACCATACATGGATGAAGCAATGAGATGCGACAGGGTGGCCCTTTTACAGGGAGGGAAAATAATGGCAGTGGACACACCTCAGAAAATAAGGGATGGATTCAGCCGGAAGCTGTTTGCAGTAAGATCATCGGATAAGTACAAAATGATTACAGTTCTCAGAAAGTTCAAAGGCACTTTGACTGCTTATCCTTTCGGAGACTCAGTACATGTTACATTCCTGAATGATAATGCCGGCGAGGATTTTCACGATTTTATGAAGAGAGAAGGTATATATGATGTCACGATTCAGGAAACTGAAGCCGGTATTGAAGACAGGTTCCTGGAACTGATGGAGAAGGTAGTAAAGGGATGAGGAGTGAGGACTTAGTGACTCCGTGGACATCTGTGATCTCCGTGTCTCAGTGGTGAAAAAAGTTGTGAAATAGAAAAGTTTTTAGGACTATTAGAAGATGAACAATACAGTTATCTCGGTTAAGAATATGGTAAAGAAGTTCGGGAACTTTACTGCTAATGATAACCTCAATTTTGAGGTTTATAAGGGTGAAATATTCGGATTTCTTGGTGCAAACGGGGCTGGAAAAACAACAGCTATCAGGATCCTTTCAGGCTTGTTAGAGCCAACTTCAGGAGAAGTGATTGTTGCCGGTTTCAATGCTAAGAGCCAGGCTGAAAAGATTAAAAAAAATATCGGGTATATGTGTCAGAAGTTTTCGCTTTATGAAGACCTGACTGTAAAGGAGAATATAACACTCTATGGCGGTTGAAAACAGGATAATTGCCGATCTGCCACTCGGATTGCGCCAGAAACTTGCTTTTTCAGTGGCTGTGCTTCATGAACCAAAAATTGTATTCCTCGACGAACCGACAGGTGGTGTTGATCCCATAACCAGAAGACAATTCTGGGAGATGATTTATGAAACTTCGGCCCGTGGAATTACCGTATTTGTTACAACACACTATATGGATGAAGCTGAATACTGCGACAGGATTTCAATAATGAATGAAGGCAGAATTGTGGCCCTCGACACTCCTGAAAATCTTAAAAAACAGTATGATGCTGAGTCGGTTGAGGAGGTATTTATTAAGATTGCGAGGCCAAAAACCCCCCTGCCCCCCATATGGGGGGTTCAAAAGGAAGCGTAATACCCCTCACTGGTTTGAAGGGTTGACACGGAAGCGGGAAAGCCCCCCATATGGTGGGTTGGGGGGTTGCACGAAAGGGTAAATGCCCCCCAAATGTGGGGTTGGGGGGTTTTAATTGTTTGACTAGTAATTATATTTATGAAGCGATTTCTGGGGTTTTTAAAAAAGGAGTTTCTGCACATTTTCAGGGATTACAGGACGCTATTTATTCTTTTCGGAATACCGGCAGCCCAGATCCTTATATTCGGATATGCAGTAAGCATGGACATTAAGAATGCCGGAATTGCAATTCTGGATCTTTCACATGATGAGGTGACTCAGAAACTTACTGATAAAATAATAGCCTCGGGGTTTTTCAAAAAAACAGATAACCTTCTTCATTATGATGATATAGACAGGGTCTTTAAGAAAGGAAAAACGAAAGCTGTAATAATTTTTGAGAATGGATTCGGAAAAAAACTTACTGCCGAAGGAAAAGCTTCACTCAGCATAATCGCCGATGGTTCTGAGCCTAATACCGCAACCCTGGTGACCAATTATACAATGGCAATAGTTAACAGCTTCGCAGCTGAGCAGGGAGGACCAGCCGGTTTAACAACTGCAGGAATACAACCTGAAGTTAAGATGTATTATAACCCTGAACTGAAAAGCCATTTCATGTTCGTTCCCGGGGTTATAACTCTCATTCTGATACTGATTTGTGCACTAATGACATCTGTAACAATTACCCGTGAGAAGGAGTTCGGAACAATGGAGGTTCTGCTGGTATCTCCACTACGCCCCATTCAGATAATCGTCGGCAAAGTAATGCCGTATTTCATTCTTTCTTTTATTAACGTACTGCTGATTCTTGCCCTATCGTGGTTAGTATTCGGTCTTCCTGTTAAAGGCAGCCTGATACTTCTTCTTGCAGAAAGCATGCTGTATATCCTTATGAGTCTTACACTTGGCATTCTGATTTCAACTGTTTCTTCAAACATGCAGCAGGCAATATTTATTTCCCTCATCGGTCTTATGCTTCCAACAATTCTTCTTTCGGGTTTCATTTTCCCGATCGAAAACATGCCAAAAATCTATGATTATGTGAGCATGATAATGCCTCCCAGATATTTTATAATCATAATAAAAAATATAATGATAAAAGGAACCGGATTTCTTTATGTCTGGAAAGAGACTCTGATACTG
>JFJP01036977.1_pt1 | contig 76253 bp, 45 predicted proteins | sample 431651 | NCBI WGS metagenome assembly JFJP01 (sample SAMN02602958, study PRJNA72255) | Microbial mat metagenome, whole genome shotgun sequencing project. | biome: fresh water; feature: sink hole; material: water; isolation source: purple microbial (photo- and chemosynthetic) mats found in... | reverse complement strand
CTTTTCGTTTTGTTTTATAGTTAACTGTCCGTTCTCAACCACTTGCTCTGGTTCTCCTTTAATAATTGATATAGTAATCGGTTCGAATTCAGCTTTAATGGTGTTTAAATCGGCAATAAGGTCGGCAATATACTTGTCTTTCTTGTAATTATTCAAAATAATAAGCAATTCTGAAAGCATCATTTTTTGCTCTCCAATGTTTTCGGCCAGTTTTTTGTTTGGTTTGTCCTTTTGAACCTGAGTAGCCAGATAAATCCCTTCGACCCAAACACCAGCAACCATAAGGGCGCTCAGATTCGACCGTTTATTTTTCTGAAGGTACTTATCCATCACGTTAAAGCTATGAACAGAAATGTACATTAACGAATCGATATTTTCGTTATTGGTCGATAATCGTTTCAGAGTGCTGAAGTCAAAGAATTGGCCAACGTTAATTCCATCAGCGAGTTTTTTGATAACAGTAATATACTCAATAACGGAAGATGTTTTACTATACATGTTCAGGTACCCTAAATCGGCGCCAAAAATACCCAAATTAAAAGCTTTGGAGAATCCGGTATTGTAACTGTCAGAATTGTCTGTAGTAGCAAGATATTTTTGAGAAAAAGGTACGCCCAAACTCTTTATAAGGGCAGCCATTTCAACAGGAGAAGATACATTCTCAACAACCTGAGCCATAGCATCCTCAGATACCTGGATTTCGCCGACCCCGCTTGAATCATCAAGCCCCAATTGTGAACTGTAATCGGCATTCCCCGATTTACATGCGCATACAATGAAAATTCCAAATACAATGTAGGCCAGTTTTCGAATCATAGTTTCTTATTTATGTTATACAATTTTTTCGATTCTTATATTATTACTTTTTCTTTTAAAGCCTATAAACAAATTTACTAAATTCAAATTAAACTAAAAATACCAGATTATGCTTTTTCAGATTTGAAACGAATCTTTCCAATAAATTCAAATATTTTGGATGCAGCATCATAATATAAGGCAATGTATAATAAGATAGTATACAACCAAATAACAGACATATTATAAGTGAATGTATCATAAAAATTTCCTAGAAAAAATTTCCGGGGAGCTAAAAAGTGTGATCTCATACTTACTGCAGAGGTAAAAGTTGGATCCATATATATGGGATCTATTTGTTGAACCAGCTGGTTATCGTACTCTAAAATTTTACGTTTTTCCAAAACCTTCCGGGCCAGGTCAGAAATAGATTCGTTATGATAATCGTTTTTAAGCTTATTATATAATTCAGAATTCTTAGTAAGGGCATTTTCAACCATTGACTCTTTCTTATCATTATTATCCTGGAAAATCTTGGAGTAAAATTCTTTAAATTTCTCAAGGTATTCACCAAGGGCTCCGGCTGTTTCGAGCGTAAATTTTTCAGGTGTCAGCATATCAACTTCAGTAAATTTAAGTCGAGGATTAAGCCTCCCCTCTTTTTCCAGTTCATTTTTGATTAACAATAATTTTTGAGATGTTTCTGCTATTTTTCCTTTCTTGTCCAATTCGTCAAGACATGCATCGAATCGTTTGGAGAGTTCCATGTGAAGGTGCACTTGCTTAAAGTCGGCAATGCTAACGCGTTTTTCAAGCGGATAAAACAGCTTTTCAAACTCATTATCCTTAAATTGATGCACAACAAGCGCTTCGTATGACCATTTTGTCACCATTATTTCAGCAAGCAAAGGAACTTTATCTACACTGCCTACGGTACGGTTAAGCTTATCGAAACTAAACATGGCACCACTTAATACCATCATTGGTATCATTAAAAGCGGTATAATAATATAAATGGTTACAGCCGAATTGAAAGTTGCAGAAATATTTAATCCCAGCATATTAGCAAATGCAGCTGTAGTAAATAATGCAAACCAATAACTAAAATACATTCCCTTAATTCCCAATATGGAATTAGCAATCAGAACAAAACAAATAGTTTGAATGGCTGAAATAGCAAAAAGAATTGATACTTTAGATAATAAGTAACTAGAACGGCTCAGATTTAAAAAAGCCTCCCGTTTGAGTATTTTACGATCACGAAATATTTCTTCGGCACTCACCATTAATCCCAAGAAAAGGGCAACGATGAGACTCATAAATATATAGATCGGAATATTTTCGTTTTCACGAAAAATATAGATATTGGAAGTAGGCTCGGCAATGTAGCGAATAATGTAGGCCAACATGAGACCAAGAAGCGGCGCTTCTAAAAGATTCAGTGCAATATACTGGGTGTTACTTACTTTCGAAAAGAAATCGCGAACAGTATAGATTGCAAACTGGTTAATCCAGTTAGGAATATTTAATGACTTGGGAGGATCTTCATTAATAACCTGGGCTTTCTCTGGCTTAATATTTTCATGGTAATGTTCTTCCCATTTAGTAGGCGGAACTTTTCTTTTAGCGGTATATCGGCCAAATTCATCAACTACTTTTGCTTCAACAATATTAAAAATAAGTTCGGGGTTAACATTTCCGCAGGTAGGGCATTCTCCAACTTCACTGTTTATTTGGGCATCAATTCGTTTAAAATACATTACCGCTTCCACCGGATTACCGTAATAAACCATATATCCACCAGTATCCAGGATAATCATCTTGTCGAACATCTTGTAGATTTCGGAGGATGGTTGATGGATAACTACAAAAATAAGTTTCCCTTTAAGGGCTAGTTCCCGAAGAAGATCCATTACATTTTCGGAGTCGCGCGATGAAAGTCCGGATGTTGGTTCATCAACAAATAAAATGGAAGGTTCCCTGATAAGTTCGAGTGCAATATTCAACCGTTTACGCTGGCCACCGCTAATTGTCTTGTTAAGAGGTGAACCTACTTTCAAATCTTTACGCTCTAATAAACCAAGACTAGAAAGTGTACGATGCACCATTTCCGTAATTTCTACTTCTGATCGATCGCGGAAACAAAGCTTGGCATTGTAATACAGGTTTTCAAAAACGGTTAACTCTTCTATAAGTAAATCGTCCTGAGGAATAAGCCCAATAACACCTTCGACTTTATCTTTCTGGGTGTGGAGGTTGTAACCGTTAATTTCAACAGAGCCAGCATAAGGTTTTTCGGTTCCACAAAGCACGTTGAGCAAGGTGGTTTTTCCAGCTCCACTGGCACCCATAATACCAATAAGCTTCCCATGTCCCTCTGAAAACGAAATGTCTCTAAGACCTATATTCCCATTAGGAAAACGATATTCGAGACTATTTACCTGAAACGAAATTTTACTGGAAGTCATATCTGCCAGGTAGTGCGAAACTACATCACTGGAGTATATGGGTTTTCCTTTGGGTAATTTTACTGTACTTCCGGTAGCAAACAGATAAATTCTTTTATTGCTAATCCCTAAACCATTCAGAAATAAATCTTCGTTTCCGGTGTACTTTAAAAAGTATAGATCGACGCTGCTAACTCTAAGAATAAATATATTACCATTTAACTTTTCGGTACGGATATGCTTGCAGTTAACGAGGGTATGTTCTTTATCGTTAATAAGCATAATAGCTGAATGGTCTAAATCTTCAGGAGTATTTTTAACAACAAAATCTTCAATAGATTTAAATTCTTCTTTTGAGAAATTAAATACCTCTGCAACGGTATTGATAATGGCCATTCGTTGATCGGTAAATTTCCGGTCGGCATTTACCAATTCAAACAGACGAACCAATACAACAACTTTTTGTTCCTGGGTAAGTGTTTTGTTAATCTTTTTGCAGATTCCGAGAATCCTAACAGAATCTTTTACAGAAGTAAGCTTTCTTTTGCCGTTATCTTCTCCGCCATCTTCCGCTTTATCCAAACCGGCATAATTATCAAACAGGGCAAGATACTCTTTCGCAGCTTCATCATTTAATTGAAGGGTGAGAAAATTTTGCACAAATTCCCTTTCGCTATGTTCAACGCCTTCATCTTGCTTAGCAATGATGGCAAATAGCTGCATTAGGGCTTTTAGAACTTCCTCACTCATAATCTAAATATTAAGTATTAAATGGCTTTTCGAAAACTAGGCATAACTAATTTGTTCAAAAGGCAAATCAACAATATCAGCATACTCTTCGCCAGCTTCCTTCATATCTTCATCATCTTCGGAATAATGCCATTTCACTAGTACCTCCTTGCCATTTTTTTCCAATTCTTCAAGCTTCATAAGTATATCCAAAATCAATTTTGAAGAAGCTGTATTAAAATAAACCAGTTTAAAATTGAAAATTGTTTTGGGGTTTGGATTTTGAATATATGAGTCTAGCCATCCCAATATTGGGCTATAAAATGAAGCAACATCCTCCGGTAATGAGCGACCGGCAACTTCGAACGCATTAGATGCAGCATCAAGTGTCACAGATGGGGTATCTTCTGTACCTTTAATTTTTATAACGTCCATAATATTACCTTTTTAATTGTTTCTCGAAATTGTTGAAGTTAATAAAAAGAACGATGCTTCTTCATTAATGGGAAGAAAATGATAATCGAGGTTTCTGCCCGTTTTGCGCTTAATATCGATAAATCCGAGACCTGCCCCACCCTTATCCGAAAGTCGTCCTTCCTTTATCTGTTTCTTGTATAATTCGGTCAACTCATCTTTATCCAGGCTATTAACTTGTTCCAACAACCTTTTTAATTCGGCTATTTTAGTATTTTCTACAGTATTACCTGTAGTTACAGAATATTCATCTTTGCCTTTAGCAACTAAGAATATACCTCTTCCCGAAAAAATATAATCGTTTGTGCCATAATCATCAGCATGCTTGCTAATGTTTTGAAGGCATTCAACCATAACATGGAAGACCTTTTTCTGAACCATATTTGATTCTTCTTCTTTAGCCATGTTCGATTCGGTTAGTGACGTAAAAGCCTTTGTAATCTGATGGGTTATTTCCCCTTCATAAACTAAGCTTATTTCGTGCCTTTTCATCGATTTGTAAAAATCGTAAACAAACTCGAGGAAGCTGACATTGTCCCGTTTTTCTCCTGTATTCATATTATTATAGTTTAGGTTTGCTTTTAAAATTCAATACCAATTAAAAGTACATCATCAATTTGTTTATTATTCCCTTTCCATTCCCAATATTCTTTATCGAACTGCTCGTAATATTCCTGCATCGAAAATGAACTGTTATTTACAATTTGTTCACGGATACGACCCGGAGAATACTTTTTATCGTTCGGGCCTCCTAATTGATCAGGCAATCCATCCGAAAAGAAAAATACCTTATCGCCCTTTTCAAAAGGAATAACATAATTTGTAAAATTATTTTCCGGCTTATTTCCCAAAGGAATACCTCCGATTGCTTTTCTATCTCCTTTATATTCGGTAAGCTCAACGCCCCGTAAGAAATATAATGGCCTATGCGCTCCACAATACATAAGCTCCTTTTTCTTCAGATTGATTCTGCAAATGGCTATATCCATACCATCGCGTCCTTGAGCATCGTCGCGGTTTTGCTTAAGCGTGGTCCTAACACCATTATGCAGCAGGTCGCATACTTCGGAAGCGGTATAGTCTCTATCGTGGTCAACTATGTTATTCAAAATAAAATAGCCTATAAACGAGAGCAATGCACCTGGAACACCATGCCCCGTACAATCGACTGCAGCAATATACAGCACATCGTCACGGCGGAAAAACCACGGAAAATCTCCACTAACCACATCACGTGGTTTATAGAGAATAAATGATTCGGGGAGATATTCGCGAATATACCGGGTATCGGGGAGAATAGCAGATTGAATGCGCTGTGCGTAATTTATACTATCTTCAATCTTACGATTTTTATCCTGGATTTCTAACTCAATGCGTTTAGCTTCGGTAATATCGTGCCCTACAAAAAGTACAGTTTCTAACTCGTTCTCGTTGAATTCAGGAATAGCATCAAAACTGATAATTCGCTCTGTCACCTTTTCTCCAAGATGCATTGGTATTGTAATAGTACTATTCTTTTTACTCGGAGCTTTTTTAATTTCAACCAAAATTCCGGTGAAATATTCTTTCAAAGAATCGGGAATTACAATATCATTGATGCTTTTGTTGAGTAATTCCGTATTTTTTATACCAATATAGTCTTCAACAATTGGATTCGAATAAAAAAACATTCCATGAGTACTTAGCCGCATAATTAAGTCGAGCGAATTTTCAGAAAGAGCTTGCATTTTACTTTTCATGCGCTCCTCTTTTTCAGCACGCTTACGCTCTGTAATATCCTGAGTGTTCAATATAATTCCATGAATAGCCTGGTCGTTCAACAAGTTTCTCCCGGTAGTTTCGAGAAATACCTTCTGACCATCCTTTTTCATGTAAGTATATTGAATAGTAAAGGATTCTTCAGGATTTTGAATAAGTTGATTAAACATATTCTTCATTTCGGATTCTCCCTTACGAGTAAGGCGGTCCAAATCCTTCCCTTTCATCATTTCTTCAGGAGCAAATCCTAATATGCTTATTACCGAAGGTGAAATGTATTTAAGTTCAATGTTTTCGTCGTAAATATAAATAATCTCAGAAGCATTCTCCAGCAAAGAATGTAGCCGCTTTTGAGCATTTTCAACTTCGTGTATTTGAGTACCAAGTTTTTCATTCGATCGTTGCAGTTCTTCCTGGGTAGCCCGCATTTCTTCAGCGCTTTGCCGAAGCTGCTCTTCGTTTTCCTGAAGTTCCTGGGTCATTTGCCGGGATTCCTCAAGAAGCTTTTCAGTCTTTTGGTTTATGAGTAAATTAAAGATGGTACGTGCAATAATTTCGCCAAGTTCTTTAAGAAACTGGATGGTTATTTCAGGAATTTCCTCCAATAAAAAGGCAAATTCCATAACCCCCAATAATTTTTCGTCAGAAATAAGCGGAAGAATTAAAATACTTTTAGGTTTTTTGTCGCCAATAATACCAGAAGTAATCGTAACATAATCGTCAGGAACCTCCGTACGATAAATAATATCCATTTCGTAGGCACATTGACCAATTAATCCTTGCCCAATATTAAATTCCTGAGATATATATTTTTTCCGGTTAAATGCATAGGTTGCAACATTCGATAGAACTTCCTTTTCTTCGTTGTACAAATAAAGCGCGCCTTGCACAGCATTTGAATACTTGATAAGGCTAACAATAACCTCGTAAGATAATTTGTCTATTTTATTATAGTTTCGAAGGATAGTCGAAATTTGTTCCTTCCCAGCTGCAATCCAACTTTGCTCCGATTCCTTACGCGTATTGAGTAATAAGTTGTCACGCATAAGTAATAGCGACTTTCCAAGAGCGTCTTCATCAGCTACTTCAAAAGGAGTAGTATAATCGCCAGCTCCAATATGTTTAGCAAATTCAGCATTGCGAGCAATAATATGGTCGCGTTCCTGAATACTTTCTTTGTTCTTTTGGCTGACGTTTTCGTTCCAACTAATAAAATAATATATAAATAAGCCAACTGCAAATGGGACCAGGTCGATAAGAAATAATGAAGGACTTTGCAGATGAATGATTCCTAATCCTGTTAGACCAAAAGCAACATTACTGGAGAGAAATTCTAAAATCCAGGCAATTACAGGTATAGTACCACTTAAAATGATACCAGCCAGAATTATCTGCGTTTTAGATTTTTGAAGCAAGTCGGACACTTTTACCGGCATATTTATTTCGTTAATTTAGTAATATTTTCGCCAATTACACCACTTAATTCCTTAAATGCAGATTCATAAACTGAATCCAAAGCTTTAAAACTCGCAAATTCAATTAGCCCAACAGGGGCATTATTGTATACAATTGGAAGCATTACAATACACTTTGGATTACTTTTGCCTAACCCCGATACAACGGAAATGTAGTCTTCCGGAATATTTTGAACAATAAGAATTCGTTTGTCCTTAAGTGCCTGTCCGTTTAGCGACTCACCTATAACGAAACCCGGCGGAGTTTGATTTTTATAATAAGCGTAACTAGCCACAGCATCGTATGTATTTTCTTCTTTCGCTTTCAAATAAAATATGCCTTGTACAATTTCGAGCTGTGTAGCAAGGTTTTTTAATAACCCTTCGCAATACTCAACCAATGCTGTGCTTTCGCCAGGAATAATTGCAGCAATAAATTGTTCTTTATTAAATTCTTCAAAGGATTTATCTTCGTATACATCTTCAAGTTCATTTACTTCAGAAACAATAGATGCCTTATCCTCCTTTTCAATTTGAATAGTTGAAGCAGCAGAACGAACTAGACTCAAATATAAAAAAGAAGACAGAACCACCGATATTATAAACGGGAAAGCAACTTGCCAGTTACCTTGCAAGGAGTTTGCCAGAATTTGATTATACCACATTCCGAAAGCAACGAAAACAAATACCAGATAAAAAAAGTATATAATTGAATAAACTAGTATCTTATTTTTAAACCATTGCATAATTTTTTATTTAAGTTTTGAAATAAAATCGGCCATTTGGTCGATAGAAAAAACATGATCAATTTTTGCAAGGCTAATGGCAGCTTCAGTCATAGTAGTAACCTGGCAATCTTTGGGATTCTGAACGATAGTCAATCCTCCATTTTCTTGCACTTTTTTCAGACCATAAGCCCCATCATGATTTGCTCCCGAAAGAATAATGCCGATTAATTTTTCGCGATATACATTCGAAGCCGTTATAAATGACAAATCGATAGAAGGCCGTGAATGATGAACAGGTTCTTCAGTCGAAAGAGCAATTCGGTTTCCGAGTTCAATATACATATGATAATTTGCCGGGGCAAGATATGCTTTCCCTGGTTTTATTTGTTCCTTGTCGTTTGGTTCAATAATGGGTATTTTCGATTTCATTGTTAATGCTTCAAGAAAACCAGACCTTACATGTTTTAACCTATGTAAGCTAAGAAAGACAGGCATGTTGAAGTTTGGTGAAAAGCTGCTAAGTATCCGGGTAACGACCTGGAAACTTCCTGCTGAACCACCTATCACTATTGCCTTGTACATTCTTATTTCTTTTTATAAATACTTTCGCTTGGATTAACAAGGGAAAAGTCGTTAACATTATATAAATTTCCTAAAAATTCTTTCACCCCAATAATTAAATACCCATTTGGTTGTAAACTGCTATTAAAAACTTTTAATATTTTTAGTTGCAATGTTGGGTTAAAATAAACCATTTTGTTTCGGTAGATAATAAGCCTCACTCCGGAAGGAGCATTATCCATTTCAATATTTTGAAGTTCAAAAGTCACATTGTCCAGTAAACTGGTATCGCGTAAAAAATTACCGCCTACCTCCTTATAATATTTGGTAAAATTCTCTTTACCATTTGCCCTTACATAATTTTCTTCACTTACTTCAACTTTCGATGCTTTTAAATATCCTTTTTTAATCGACTCCAAACTAAAATTGCTCAAACTGCTAACATGAACGTGTATTTTGTCCAACAAATTAAGTTCCTTTAGAGTAATGCACAAAGAAAAAAGCTCATCACCCGAAACTACGCCAGGCAACCAAATTTTAAAATTGGGGGTTTCTTGATAAAGCTTTGGGATTGTTTCATCGCGTAATAATCGCCATAAGGAAGGGTCCCTAAACATTTCAGATGATGGAACGGCAATTTCATCGAGAAATTTATCGTAAAAATTCCTATCCTCTTTTATTTTACTCATTAGAATTTCAGGATGCTTCAGGTTTCGGACAAGCAATATATTCTCCAACCTGCGTTTGAATGATGTTAACGCATAGTCGGAAAAATCGCAGGCGTATTTTTCCTGAATCAGTTTGATGATATTCCTTGTATCAACAATCCCGATCTCTGCCATTTTTATATTTGTTCTTTGTTATTTTTTTCATACAGATTCTTTAGCCGCTCAATTTCTTTATTCGCCTCTTCGAGAACCTGATATTTCAATTTCTTTTCTGTAATATCCTGGCCAATAAAATATACTTTTAGAATCAGTCCATTATTATCTGTTACGGGAATAGCTGCTGACATAAGCCAATATTCTTCTCCTGTAGGTTTGGTTCTGCGCACTACGCCCTGATGAACTTTTCCTTTTTCAACTTCAGCCCAAATTAATTCAAATTGTCGCAGTTCTTCCGCTTTCAGGAAAAACCTGGCGTTTTTTTCTAGTACTTCATTTTGAAGATAACCAGTAACTTCCAGGTAATTTTTGTTTGTATTTATGATGGTTCCATCCGGAGTTAGCTCGGCAACCATAAGAGCCTTGTCGAGCACATCATTGAGGCTGCTTAACTGGTTTTCACTCGAAACAAGCTTAGTGTTCAGCTCTGACAAATTAGCACTTAGGTGAATCTTATCTGAATTATTAGATGCAATTAAAAGTATTTTATAAGGATTTCGGTCTTTGTCGAAAATAGGACTGTAATTCTGTGTAAAATAATATTGTTTGTTGTTAAAATGAACCTCTTCTTCACGAACCATACTTCGTCCATTACGAAGTTCCGAAATCAGGTAATTGTAATCATCCGTTTGAGGATCGAAATAGCAAATTGCACGAAGGTTTTTTCCAAATAAATCTTCCTTATGACAATTGATTACGGAGCAATATTTTTTGTTGATTTCAATTATTTTTCCATCCATATCTAATTCCATAACCACGGAGGAGAGATCGATAGCTCCGACAATACTTAAAATTTCAGCTTCACGCCTGTCCGATTCTTCCTGTGTTGCCTGTAGCTCTTCGAGGTTTTGGCGCATTTCTTCTTCCTGCTGTGCCATTTCTTCTGCTTGTTTTTTCGATTGTTCAAGCAGTTTTGAAGTATGAACGTTAATTTTTAACGAAGCAAATGTTGATGCAATACTTTCGGCTAATTTCTCCACGAATTCAATTTCGTGAGGTTCCAAAATATTAAAGGAAGCAATCTCGAGTATTCCATATATCGCATCTTCTGTTTTTAAAGGGATAATAAGCAAGCTACGGGGAGTTGCTTCTCCAAGTCCAGAAGTTATTGAAATATATTCAGCAGGAATATCGGTCATATAGATCGTAAGTTTTTCCTGAGCACATGTCCCCACAAGGCCTTCGCCAATCTCCACCCGCTTTTGCAGATGTTTTTTACGATCAAACGCAAAAGCAGAAACCAATTCAAGATGTTGATCTTCCGGAATATCGTCAAAATAAGCAAAAATACCTCCTTGATTAGCATTCAGGTATTTTACCAGGTTTTTAATAATTAAATCGGATAACTCATCAATACTTGTGGTTTGATACCGGAGTATTTCAATAAATTTTGCCAATCCTTCATTAGACCATGCCCTTTTCTTTTCTTCAATTTTATATTTGGCATCTTCTTCGGAAGCTTTCTTCAAACTTACTTGCAGTTCCAACAAAGCATTTGCTAATGTATCATCCTTACTCAAAGGCACTAGCTCCTGATTATTCGTTCCTTTACCAAGATGCTGGGCAAATTTAACTTTCCCCCGAATACTTAAAACAAACTCTCCAATTAATTCTGAAATCCTTTTTAACTCATCTTTGGATTCTAAGGTTATAGGCTCAGGGAGCTTTCCCTGCACTAATTCCAGAAGATAATTGATTATGCCAGAGATAGAACGTTGAATATTTCTGTAACAGCTTGATATGAAATATAAAACAATTACAGTAAGAAATAATAATGTAAATATTCGTAATAAAAACTGATTGAAAATAAACGAATTTAATTGCTTCTCCAGGTTTTGGCTAAGTAAATTGCATTTTTCCGAGATAATGGCTAGTTGGAATAATTGATTGCCAATTATTCCTTGATTGGTTCCAATACCGATCGATTTATCTTTTCCACGAACTGAAAAGGCGAGTTCCAAATATTTTCCAATCTCTGCATCGCTTCTTAACCTATCGCCTTCCGAAACTGACCTTGTAAGATCAGGTGCCTTTGAAGCTAAATTCGATTTCAGTAAAGTAGCGCTTTTCGCCAATTCTTCAAAAGAAATTGGATCGTGCAGTAAGCAATATTTAAATTCGTGCTTGCGAATATCTATCCAGGATTTTAATAAAACAGGATTTTTTAATACCGAAAAATAGTTTTCAATAAAATCGCCTTGCCGGTTCCATTCTCCAGCTTTTCCAGTTGTTAAGGACCCGCGTTCCAAAAGTTGTTTAAACAGCAATTCATTGCCATTAATAAACTTAGCCAATTCAATTCTAATTCCTTTCGACTGACCAAGAAGCTCTTTTTTCCGGAGATAATGCGAGTAAAATATTGTATCAAGCAGCTTTACATGGTTTTTTCTTATACGAATCATTGAATCTAATGCAGTACTAACCTCCGTTTGATAAATAGCGGTCTCTAAAATCTCTTTCTGCAGTAACGTATTGAGCTGGCTTTGAAGCATTTCAGGATACAGTCGGAGATATTTCAGGTTAACAGACTGTTTAATAGCATCCTGGGAGTAATACATGCTATTATAAACCATGATATATGAAACTGCAAAAAGGGCAATAATTATACTAATAATTGCTGCCAGTTTGGCTTTTATGGAGCTGAATGCCTTAATCATTTACCAGTTGTCTAAATATTAACAAAATGTATACTCTCCATGCTTTTTTCATAATTAATAATTATGGAAATTGAGACAATACCAAAGAAAAACTTCTAAATATATTAAAAATGTTCATGAAACATGATGCATTCATTATTCAAAATTCGAATTTAAGTTATGGCATATAGGTAAACATCTCCTTTTTCTGATAAAACTGTCCCATTTTATCGAAGCGGGAAGCATAGGGTCCCAGTATAGACTCGTGCATACCTAAAAGTAGATATCCATTGGGATAAAGGTTATTATAGAACAAATCAAAAACCTTATTTTGAAGTTCATAATTAAAATATATAATTACATTCCGACAAAGAATTAAATCGAACTTCACATAAAAAATATTTCCATCTTTTACTAAATCATGCTTTTTAAAGATTGGTTTATCCAACAAAAACTGGTTCATTTTAATAATATCTTTCGATTTATCAATGGTAAAATATTTTTCATACGGAATCTCATTATACTCTTCATAATTATATGGATTCTCCTTCATCGATTTATCGAAGTTGTCGAGATAATTAATATTAAACCGATATTTATAAACTCCTTTTTTAGCAACCTGGAGAACGTCGTTGTTTAGATCGGTTGCATATACTTTTGACTTTTCGAATAAATCAAGCTCATGCAACAACATTAGTAAAGAATATACTTCTTGCCCCGTTGAACATCCAGCATGCCAAATGTTTATGCTTGATTGGTTTTTAAATTTGGGGAGTACGTGATATTTTAGGATCTGCCAGATATTAGGATCGCGAAATAACTCGGTAGTGTTTACAGTAACATCTTTAACAACCTGCTCAAGAAATGTGTTATTTCCCTTTAATTGAGAGATTAAGCCACTAATCTCCATCTTGTAATCGATCAAAACTTTAGCTAACCTCCGCTTCAGGGATTTATCGGAATATTCACTGAAATCGTAATTCGATGAAGTTTTTATCGCATTAATAAATATCTGTAAATCCTGATTGGTTATTGTCATATTTTGAAAGCAAACAACTATTTTAAAATTAAAAAAAATATTAATTAAATAGTAAAAAGGTCACGTTAGCTGAATTTATTCAAATCTGCAAACTTTCTCCATCTAAATTAATAAAAAAAAAGGAAAACTAAATTAAGGAGGCATAATCTTTTAGGGAATGCAATATATTTATTGAATTGAGCGATTGTAAATCCAGAAGCTAATATTTTTCAAAAGGAAATATACTAAAAATAGAGCATGGATAACACTTTAAATAATAATCAATTATTGGCAATTTCTCCGGTACTATGCCTAAAATTGATGCATCCGATAGAAAACTCGCATGATCATTCAATTTCTGTTCGGAATCACCTTAATCAAAACAAATGCTAATAGAATTTATTTAACTAATTGAAACAAAAAAAGGTTAAATCTATCTTTTGTATAGATTTAACCCAAAATTTCCAGAATATAAATTATTAGAATGTTAGAATTCCAATAGCTTTTACTCAGGAATATCGGATACGTCCTGCTAATGTCCAGGCACTCATAACACCGGTATGGCGTATTGAACGTATAGCATATTCAGTTCCTTCTTCTTCTCCTAAGGCAGCAATAGTAGCTGTAATGGCAGCAACAACCTCTACGGATGTTTGGTCGGAAGTAGTTGGCGCAGAAACCGGTGCAGCAGCTGGTTTAGCTTTTACAGGCTCCGGCTCGGGCGTAGTTCCATTTTCCCGGTGCTTAAAGAATGCCTCAGCAACTTGAGGAAGCAAGGCACTTGTGAGGATATCTTCATCCTGAACAATATACTCCTTTATTTTTTCCCGAATCGATTCCATTTCAGGCTCAATAAGGTCGGCTGGACGGCAGGTGATAGGTTTTTCGTCGCCCAAAATCTTTTTAATTATTTCGTCCGAAATAATCATAGGCGTTTTTCCGTATTCCCCTTTCACCAATGCTTTGGATTCCTTGGGAACCATTTTGTAACGCTCGCCCATCAAAACATTCAATACAGCCTGCGTTCCAACAATTTGACTGGTAGGGGTAACTAAAGGCGGATAGCCAAAGTCTTCTCTAACGCGAGGAACTTCATTGAGTACTTCTTCATATTTATCAGAAGCATTCGATTGTTTTAACTGCGAAATTAAATTTGAGAGCATTCCCCCTGGCACTTGATAAATAAGAGCATTTACATCAACACCAAGCATTTTTTGATCTAACAACCCGCTCTCAATATATTCCTCCCGTAAAGGACGGAAGTATTCGGCAATACCGCTAAGCGCATTCAAATCAAGTCCAGTGTCGTAAGGGGTATTTTTTAGCGCAGCTACCATCGACTCAGTTGGAGGCTGCGATGTTCCCATTGATAGTGGCGAAATAGCACAATCTACAATATCAATTCCGGCTTCAATTGCTTTTAAGAGGGTCATAGAAGCTACACCACTTGTATAATGCGTATGAAGCGCCAATGGAATTTTTACATTTTTGCGGATAGCAGATATTAAATCGAAAGCGGTGTAAGGAAGCAATAAACCTGCCATGTCTTTAATACAAATGGAATCGGCTCCCATTGATTCAAGCATTTTAGCATCTTTTACAAACAATTCTAATGTATGTACAGGACTAGTCGTAAAACAAACCGTAGCCTGAGCATGCCCTCCTTCCTTTTTGCAAGCCTGGATTGACTTTTCAACATTACGGGGATCGTTTAATGCATCAAAAATCCTGATAATATCCATTCCATTACCAACCGCTTTTTGCACAAAATATTCTACAACATCGTCGGCATAATGCTTATAACCAAGCAAATTTTGCCCGCGAAGCAGCATTTGGAGTTTTGTTTTCTTGGCCTTGCTCTTAATGGTTCTCAGCCTAACCCATGGATCTTCATTTAAGAAACGTAGACAGGAGTCAAATGTAGCACCGCCCCAAGCCTCTAAAGAATGATAACCAATATTGTCGAGTTGTTCAAGTATCGGAAGCATATGTTCCAACTTCATGCGGGTAGCTATCAGCGATTGATGCGCATCCCGCAAAACGGTTTCGGTGATTTTAATTTTTGTCATTCTAGTAAATTAATTCCAATTTCTTATGCTAAAACAACCATGGTATCACCAGCTTTAATGGCTTGGCCCACTTGAACAAGTATTTCTGCAACTTTGCTATCAGCTGGTGCCGTTATTTCGTTTTCCATTTTCATAGCTTCTAATACTAAAAGCACTTGACCGCGTTTAACCTCATCACCCGCTTTTACATTTACTTTTAGGATATTGCCAGGCATGGGAGCAACAATCTTTTCGCCACCTGCTATAACTGCCGCTCCATTTCCGTTGGACGAAGATTTAATAGTTGCTGATGAAGCATGTGTGCCATTTGAGGAAGATGTCGTCACTTGTTTGCTTGTCTGGCTTTTTACTTCTTCTAATTCTACTTCGAATTGCTGATTGTTGACTTTAACTAAAAATTTTCTCATAATGAACAAAAAATATTTTAAATACTGTACTGTTTAATAATAAAATAGGAATAAATATCGATTTTCAAAAATAACATAATATACCTCACTTACAAGAAACTTTTATCTTCTCTAAAGTTCACCCCAAGTTTAGTTTAGATTCGGGTTCCAAGAATTAATTCGTAAGTAACTGATTCAAATTACAAAACACTTATTTTAAGATCTTTTATTCTCCATCTAAATTCATTTTAAATTTTTAAAAATGTTTCAAAACAGAGTTTTAGTATTTCTAAAAGGAAAAAACACTTGAATTATTCTAATTTTGGCTTTTAAGAAAAATGGAACAATGGATCGGAATACCTTTCTTAAATTAATGACAGCTAGCGGAATAGGAAGTTTTAGTATTCCTTCTTTTGCAAACTCACTTCTTAATCAACCCTTACTTCGGGCAAAAGATTTTGGCCCAGACTTTGCCTGGGGCGCGGCTACGGCTTCATATCAGATTGAAGGCGCCTGGAATATAGATGGAAAAGGAGAATCTATTTGGGATACTTTTACACATACGAAAGGAAAAATAAAAAGAGGCGAGAATGGCGACGTTGCCTGCGACTTTTATAATCGTTTTCCTTCTGATTTGCGATTATTAAAGGATTTAAATTTTAAAAATTTCCGGTTTTCGTTGTCATGGCCCCGACTCATTCCCAGCGGAACCGGAGCTAAAAACCAAAAAGGGATAGCCTTCTACAACCGAATACTTGATACTTGTTTCGAATTAAATCTTACACCATGGATAACTCTCTATCATTGGGATTTACCAAGAGCCTTAGAAGAAAAAGGCGGATGGGTAAACCGGGATGTGGTGGGTTGGTTCTCGGAATATTGTGATTTTGCTACTCGTACCTTTGGCGATCGGGCAAAAAACTGGATTGTTTTGAACGAGCCTTTTGCATTTACATCCTTAGGGTACATGACCGGATTACATGCTCCCGGAAAAAAGGGGTTGCATAATTACCTGCCTGCTCTTCACCATGCAGCGCTTTGCCAGGCAGAAGGCGGACGTATTGTACGCCAAAATGTATCACAAAGTAATGTTGGAACGGCCATTTCCTGCTCTCATATCGACCCAAAGAAGTTGGTCGGAAGGCATCAAAATGCAGCAAAAAAGCTGGATGCCCTTTTCAACCGACTATTTATTGAGCCTTCACTTGGAATGGGTTATCCTACTGACAGTTTACCCTTTTTAAAAAGGCTTGAAAAATATATTCAATTCGATGACGAACGAAAACTTAAATTCGATTTTGATTTTATCGGGCTTCAAAATTATTTTCGGGTGGTAGGGAAATTTAGCTTATTCCCTCCTGTTATCTGGGCTAACGATGTGAACCCTAAAAAACTAGGAAATCCGATCACCGACATGGGATGGGAAGTTTATCCCGAAGGAATATACCACTCCATAATGCAATTCTCTAAATATCCCATTAAAGAGCTTATTATTACTGAAAATGGGGCAGCATTTGACGATATTGTCTTGAACGGCGAAATAGCTGATGAAGCCCGAACATCGTATTTTAAAGAATACCTGAAACAGGTGTTACGGGCAAAGCAAGATGGAGCAAAAGTAAACGGATATTTTGTATGGACATTTTTAGATAATTTTGAATGGGCTGAAGGGTTTCGACCTCGGTTTGGACTTGTTCATGTCGATTTTAATACCTTAAATCGAAATCCAAAGAACTCTGCATATTGGTTTAAGGAATTTCTTTCAGAATAAACTATTTATAAATAAGAATTCAATGTCGTTTAGTTTAGAAATTAAATAATTAATACACACTTCGACTCCGCTCAGTGTGACACTATTACCAGTTTGTCAGGCTGGAGTCGAAGCCTACTTCTTAACTAAACGGCATTGAATAAGAATTTCATATTCGCTATTAACAATACCAAGGCAAAACCAATCCAAACCTCAAATAGAATAGAGAATAAGCGTTGAAAAATAAAATTTAGCGAATGAATAATCTAATTCAAAAATTACTAATTTTAATCACTCTAAAAATTAATCAGCTATGAAGAAGTTTTTTGTTACTGCTTTTATTTCAACATTAGCTTATCTCCCACAGGGAACGGTGCAAGCACAGGAGTGTACCTTCTATTTCCCTTTCAAACAGGGAGCTGAATTAGAAATGAAATCCTTTACCGATAAAGATAAAGTTACTTCTATTTCGAGGAGCAAAGTATTAGAAGTATCTGGTAATACTGTAAAATTTCAAAGCGAAGTATTCGACGAAAAGGAAAAGCCTCTAATGAAATCAGATTATACCGTTTCCTGTAAAAATGGAGAATTTGTAATGGATATGGGCAATTACCTGAAAGGGGTAAATATGGATACTTATAAAGACATGGAAATTAAGGTTGAAACCAAGGATATGCATATGCCTGCAAATCTCAAGGCAGGAGATGTATTGGACGATGGCCAAATGACCATGAAGGTTTCGAATCAGGGTTTTCCTATTATGACCATGATGGTAAAAGTATATAACCGCAAAGTAGCATTAGTTGAAAAAATTACTACCCCTGCCGGTACATTTGAATGTGCAAAGATTACCTATGATGTCGATTCGAAAACAGTTTTTTCGATATCGGCAAAAGGAGTGGAATGGGTTGCCAAAAATGTAGGTGTGGTTCGCAGCGAAAGCTACAGCTCTAAAGGCAAGCTTACTGGTTATACCCTATTAACAAGCTTAAAATAATATATTTCGATATATAAAGATTTTCTCTACAATTACTAACTAGACTAGAACACCCCGCAAGCCGAGATGGTATTCCGGGGTTGTTTTTTAAGGTAATTTGTAGAACACTTGCTTCTCAGTAAAAACAATCTCTATTAAATTTAGTGAAATCAATTTCACCAAAACATTTTCTGCCTCTTTGTGCGTTATTAAGGCTATTTTAGAAAATTTTGACATTGTTATGTTTTGCTCTCTTTCAAGGTATTCGAGAAGTACTTTTTCAGTTTTGGAGTACTCAAGGTAGATGGATTGGTTTTCCTTTTTATACCGCCACACTTTTAGCAGGATACTGTTTGCCAACAGATTCTGATCTCCAACCCGAATGTAAACCATCCATTTTTTATCCTCAGTCAACGTATAATGAGGTTTACCAGAACTTTTAGGAATAGTAATTTCGAGTACAGTTTTACCTTCGATATTCCATTTGCGCGATTGAAATGAAACTTCCGGTTTACAATACATTTTAGCTGCCCCGTCCACCATATAATATTCTTCTTCCGATCGCACCCCGGCTATTGAACCATTATCCTTTACTCCAATTAACAAAATACCGCCATCGGTATTTGCAAATGCTACAAAAGTCTTTGCAATTTTGCGGGAATCAGAAACCTCAAATTTAAAATCGAGTGTTTGGCTTTCGCCCGAGTCGATTAATTGCTTTATATAATGCTTCAACTTTTTTGAGATTACTTAAAACTACTTTCAGGTAAAACTCGAAACAACTGTGAAATTTTGATGCCCCCGTTTTCCTGTAATAAATTTTTCGCCAACTTTGAGCCAGGCATGAGCTTGAAGTTTGGTAACCCCTTGTTTCGATACTCCTAAAAAAAGGGTTGCTCCTATTCTATACTTTCGAAGTAGAAGTTTAGCGGTGATTGCATCAACCAAACATTTTGTTTTCCAGGGGGCAAATCGACTGCATCGGTTAACGGCCATAGTAACTAATCGTATTTTTTCGTCGGCCTCCAGAGAAGGTGATTGATTGGTATTCGTTTCAAGAAATTTTTTGTACCACCGTATCGGAAAAAAAGTGACCAGAGCCTTTGCTATGAGGGATATCTCAAAAGCTCTTAGCAACATTAATTTCTCCTGTTTCGGAAGGTGAAAATATTTCGCTAACAAATTCATTCATTAATTAATAAAAGATTTTTTTCCTGCAAATCTTTCAAAAAATCTATTGTATCACTTAAACATTCATCCCGATCCACTTCAAATTCTACTAATAAAGTATCTGTCAATTTAGCAATAGAAATGGGCATTTCCATCAATTCCCAAATTCGACTGCCTATTTCGTCTAAGCCATAATATTCGCCGTTATCAATACTCATCATCACAATTTCACCATCCATTTGGTTGGCAATGAGCTTAGGATTACGTTGTACTATGGTTTGCAATGTTAATTCGGGAAACGTTTTCATGAAAAGCAATTAATGAAATGCAAAATTGGGATTTTTTTGGAAAGGTAGAAATGTTTGGGATAGAATTTGGAGGGATATATTACTAAAATAGATATAATAGTTAATGAATCTTAACATCCGCTTAATATGCATGCTAACAAGTAATACTATTTTTTTAACGTATAAAAAACAAAAATTTAGGGTTTGAAAATTTTTAATAATTTAATTACAGTAATATTTATCAAGAAAAATAATGAATTTTTGAATTGCAGTTTTTCTTAAATGTTTAATAGATTGGACAAAACAATAATTTATATAAGCTTACGTTAATTTATTTAAAAAAAATTTAAATTTTTTTAATTTCCAATGCAACCTTTTGCATTTTTAACCATCTATATATTCAAATCCTAAATTGAATCAGAATGAAGGAAAGACTTTTAAATTTTGTAGCCATAGTGGTCTTATGGGTTATCATATATTTCCTTAATGCTGCATATTGATTATTTGCAGAAAGGATTGCTGAATATCCAACGAATGATCCAAATTACAGATTAAATAAAATCAATTTTAGATTATTAGGTCAATCTATTTCTAATTATCTGTAATAAATTGCTTTTCTAAATAAAAAAGGCCGTCCAAAAAATGAACGGCCTGAAAATTATTAGCGTTTAAATTATGCTTTAAATGCTTCCAGTAAAATTTCGAGAATCTTCCTTCCTGCTTTCGAAACAGAAGTTCCAGGTCCAAAGATTGCTACAACTCCGGCTTTGTAAAGATAATCGTAATCCTGCGCAGGTATAACCCCACCGGCAATTACCATGATATCTTCCCTGCCTAGTTTTTTCAGCTCTTCCATAACTGCTGGTACGAGTGTTTTATGACCGGCTGCCAGTGATGAAACGCCCAAGACATGCACATCGTTCTCAACAGCTTGTTTAGCAGCTTCGGCAGGGGTCTGGAACAGCGGGCCAATATCTACATCGAAACCTAAATCGGCATATCCTGTTGAAACTACCTTTGCGCCACGGTCGTGACCATCCTGCCCCATTTTGGCAATCATAATACGTGGTTGACGGCCTTCCTGCTTTGCAAACTTTTCGCAAAGCTCACGGGCAGCAATAAAGTCTTCATCCTGCGAAGACTCACTTGCATAAACTCCGGATATACTTCTAATCACAGCTTTGTACCTCCCAGCAACTTTTTCAATGGCATCGGAAATTTCACCAAGCGATGCACGCTTTTGAGCAGCAATAACTGATAGTTCCAGCAAGTTACCTTTTCCGGTACGAGCTGCTTCAGTAATAGCTTCCAAAGCTGCCTGAACTTCAGCATTATTTCGTTCTGCCCTTAGTTTTTGTAAACGTTTAATTTGCGATTCGCGAACGGCGGCATTGTCAACATCTAAAATATCAATTGGATCTTCCTTTTCCAACCGGTGTTTGTTAACACCAACAATGGTATCGCGACCGCTATCGATACGCCCCTGTTTGCGGGCGGCAGCTTCTTCAATGCGCATTTTCGGAATCCCAGTTTCGACGGCTTTCGACATGCCACCGAGTTCTTCTACTTCCTCAATGAGTTTCCATGCTTTTTCGGCCAGTTCCTGAGTAAGCGACTCCACATAATATGAGCCAGCCCAGGGATCTACCGCTTTACAGATATTGGTTTCTTCCTGAATGTAAATTTGGGTATTACGGGCTATACGCGCTGAAAAATCAGTTGGAAGAGCAATTGCTTCATCCAATGCATTGGTGTGCAACGATTGCGTATGACCTAAAGCTGCGGCCATTGCCTCTATACATGTACGGGCAACATTATTAAAAGGATCTTGCTCCGTTAAGCTCCAACCCGAAGTTTGCGAGTGCGTACGGAGTGCCATCGATTTTTCGGACTTTGGGTCGAACTTTTTCACAATTTTCGCCCACAATAAACGGGCAGCACGCATTTTGGCAATTTCCATAAAATGGTTCATTCCAATTGCCCAGAAGAATGAAAGACGGGGAGCAAAAGCATCGATTCCTAACCCGGCTTTGGTTCCGGTACGTAAGTACTCCAAACCGTCGGCCAATGTATAGGCTAATTCGATATCAGCTGTAGCACCGGCTTCCTGCATATGATATCCGGATATACTAATGCTGTTGAACTTAGGCATGAATTTCGAAGTATACTCGAAAATATCACCAATGATACGCATACTCATTTCCGGAGGATAGATGTATGTGTTTCGCACCATAAACTCTTTTAAAATATCGTTCTGAATGGTACCAGTTAACTCTTCGAGCTTAGCACCTTGTTCGAGAGCAGCAACAATATAGAAAGACATAATTGGCAACACAGCACCGTTCATGGTCATGGAAACGGACATTTTGTTGAGTGGAATCTGATCGAACAATACCTTCATGTCGAGGATAGAGTCGATGGCTACACCAGCTTTTCCAACATCACCAAGTACACGTTCATGATCGCTATCGTAACCACGGTGTGTAGCAAGGTCGAATGCTACAGAAAGGCCCTTCTGACCAGAAGCCAGGTTACGGCGATAAAAGGCATTCGATTCTTCGGCTGTGGAAAATCCGGCATATTGGCGAATAGTCCAGGGCTGCATAACATACATGGTGCTGTATGGACCGCGCAAAAAGGGCGCTGTTCCGGCAGCATAATTGAGATGCTCCATTCCGAGCAAATCATCGGCAGTATAAACTGGTTTCACAGCTATTTGCTCGGCTGTGGTCCAGTTAGAATCCGACTTCACTTTCGTCGGACTGCTGCCTGTTTTAACATTTATTTTACTAAAATCTGGTTTCATATGATAGTTTTTTAACGCTAAAGCCTCTTTCGATGGAATGAAATAATAATTTTTATATTCTCATTGAGTTTTTCAAATCCCTTTTGAGATTTCATCGCTGAGCTTTTGCGTCTTTGAGTTTAGTTTATATTCAGTTCGCTTTGATAAAACTTCAGTACTTCCAGTACGTTCGACTTCACACTAATGAAGTTTTTAACTCCTTTCGCTTCAAGTTCGGCCTGGCAAGCCGGAGCGCCGGCAACAACCAAAATAGCTTTACCACCTAGTTTCTCAAATGCTTCAGGAGCAAAATTCACATATTCATCGTCGCTACTGCAAAGAACAACAATATCAGCTTTTGCATCAAAAGCAGCTTTAACGCCTTCGTCGATGGTTTTAAAGCCATTATTATCGATAATTTCGAAGCCTGCACATCCAAAAAAGTTTCCGGAGAATTGAGAACGGGCTAAACGCATGGATAAACTACCAATTGTTAGCATAAAAACTTTAGGGCGACGATTTGCAAAATCGGTTTTTAAACGCAATTTTTCAAAAGCGTTAGCACCACGATAAAGTTTTAAAGGCTCAGCAACCCGTTTGCTGTCGTCGCAGCAGCTACAATCGCATTTCCCTTCCTGGCAATCGCAATTACAATTTTTGTCACCACAACAGCAATCCTGACCACATTCACATTTTCCGTCTTTAGAACATGTACAACAGCAAGCAGCAGTTTGATCGCAAGGTTTTACGGTAAGAATTTCCTTGGTATTGGGATATTGATTCGTTCCTAAAACAATTTCGCGACGGGTAGCTATTGCTAAATCCCGCTTTTGAGCAACTTCTTTTACTTTTGTCTGAATAAATCCTTCTTTAAAAGCAGCAACAAATCCACCTTTTCCCTGAACTTCGAGAAATTGTTTCCAAGCTTCGGTAATAATAGCATCGGTAAGGTTTTCGATATAATATGAACCGGAAGATGGATCTACAATTTTATCGAAATAAGCTTCCTCTTTGAGAACGATCTGTTGATTACGGGCAATACGCTCGGCAATGTCCGTAGGCTCTTCAAATGTAACATCGAACGGAAGAATGGTTAATGAATCAACACCGGCAATAGCAGCCGACATTCCTTCGGTGGTAGTCCGAAGCAAATTCACATACGAATCGTACATGGTAAGATTCCATTTTGCGGTTTCGGCATGAATATGCATCGGCACTTTGCAAGAAGCATCGTATGCTTCAACAATTTTTGACCAAAGCAACCGGGCAGCGCGAAACTTGGCAATCTCCATAAAATAATTAGCACTTACCCCAAAATTGAATTTTATTTTGGAAGCAGCCTGAGAGGGGGAAATTCCTTTTTCAGTTACCAGATTCAAATACTCAGCCCCCATGGATAAAGCGAAAGCTAACTCCTGGATGACACTGGCGCCGGCATTGGCAAAATGAACTCCATGAACAGCAACAGTCCGAAAATTTGGAAGATGTGAAGTAGCCTTCATAAGTTTTGCAACTTCTTCAACGGACTTTTCCAGTGAATCGCAACAAAAATTCCCTTTCTTGCAGAGACGGCCAAGCGGATCAAAATTTACCGATCCTTCAATAGCGTTATCATACGATTTCTCTTTCAGATATTGTAGAAATAATTCTGCAACTTCATTTGATTTGTGACCAGCGAAATTAATTTCAATGGCACTTAAGCAAATATTATGTAAAAGAGTTGAAAGGCTTTGTTTATTTATTTCTGTGCCCTTTTTAAATACAAAGCATAAGGATGTAATTCCCTTGCCCAAAACCTCAAGTGCTTTTTTATTAGCACCTTCTAGGTTCGTAACTACAATATCCTGGCGAATATACCATTCGTTATTTGCAGTCTTTTTTCCTCTAATAAAAGGAAATTCTCCCGGATTCGTCCCAAGGTATCCGAGATTTTGAAGGTCTTCGGCCCTATAGTAGGGCTTCACTTTAATGCCTTCGTTTGTTTTCCATATCAGCTTTTTCTCATAGTCGGCACCTTTGAGGTCGGCCGTAATTTTGGCCTCCCAATCGGCAGTACTAACTGGTGGAAATTCACTGAATAATTTTTGTTTTACATCCGACATAAACCACCTTTTTTAAAAATGAAGTCGCTAATTTACTAATTAATGTATTAAGGTATAACTGATAAATGTTATTGATTTGTGAAATAATTCACAGAGCGAAATGCGTTACTTCCTGATTTATTTGAATCTACAAAAAGTATTTTGAATTGGTCTAAATTACAACAAAAATAAATAACAACCTGTGGAATGATTTTTTTGGAGCCTAAATGCAATAACCACAAATTGACAGCAAATAAGTCAGATCAGAAGATTATGAAGAATATAGACCTGTAAAAAGGAATGAAACTATATCTATACCCGAATGCCGGGCCAACAAAAGGAGCATATTTAAATTTACGGCCTGCTCATATATAAATATGCTCCTTTTGTGAAAAAAATCTGTTGTCACCCCTTCGAATTTCCAAAACTATAAATCAAAATGTCAATCATATATGACTTAAAGATCTATTTGGGTCGATAGCATTATCCGGACAATAGTAGTTCAATAGCCAGGTGAAGCTTGCATTATCAAAAGTATAATAATCCACAAAGTTTTTCAACTACCCGCTTGAATTTTCAAATACTAAAATTTAGTTTATATTATAGTTTTCAAAATTTAGTCAATTTCGGTAATTTTTATTACAAGAATTTTATTTGGTGGAGCGATCATGCATAGTTCCGAAAGGTCAACCACTAATTTATCATTCTCAGTTTTCCAACTAACAGGTTTATTGATTCCCATAACAGTTACTTTTGAATTCTTACTTACTGAAACGCAATTTATTGTAATTTTTGGTGAATAAGAAGGAATAATGCAATAAAGATTTGTGTTTTTTCGGGTAAAAAATAGCTGAATATAAGCTTGTTTATCAGTCGGTTTTACTAATTGATTTATATCGTAATTTGTCTGGTAATTTCCACCTCCAATAATGGGTTTTTCCCCTTCACTCCACTGTTTATCTTGTATCCAGGAAGTTGTTCCATATATAGCTTCTCCATTTACATCCAGCCATTTCCCTATGTCGGAAAGCCGTTCTTCCATAATAACCGGTATAGTTCCGTCGGCAGCCGGACCAATGTCGAGAAGCAAATTCCCACCTCGTGAAACAATATCCGTTAACATGAGGATAAGTTCTTCCGATGTTTTGTAATCGGCGAGTTTTTCCATGCGATTATAACCATAGGATTGCCCCATTCCGCGATTTTCTTCCCAAACAACCGTTTTATCCATCCCTGAACCATATTCTGAAGTATAATAGGTGCTTGGATGTATTTTTCGGGTTGTTTTTCCCCAGCGATCGTTTACAACAACTTCTGTGGCTACCGGTGATTCATTATAAAGCCACGATAGGATTTCAGGACTTTTCCATTCGGTATCTTCCATAATCCATTCGCCATCCGAAAAAATTACCGATGGTTTGTATTTGGTTACCAAATCTTTAAATTGAGGAATCATTACCTCATTTACATAAGCAGCATTATTTTTCAGAAAAACCGGATTATACCACTCCATCAGGGAATAGTAGAATCCCATTTTTAGTCCGGCTTTTCTGACGGAGTTTGTCAAATCGCCAAGTACATCACGTTTTGGGCCGCTGGTAAAAGCATTCCAGGGACGACTCCACGACTGGTCAGCCTCTTTACTGGGCCAAAGACAATAGCCATCGTGATGCTTTGATGTCAAAACCACATATTTAGCCCCCGATTTCTTAAAAATAGCAGCCCATTCGTCTGGATTAAATAATTCAGCCTTAAACATTGGAACAAATTGATCATATGTAAAATCCTTTCCATATGTTCGTTGATGAAACTCTCTTACAGCTTTGTAATTTTGTCGGGTAGAATCGTTATAATTACACCAGTACCACTCGGAGTATCCATCGGGCACAACTTTTGAAAAAGAAGGGACAGCATATACTCCCCAATGAATGAAAATCCCGAATTTGTCCAATTGAAACCATTCAGGTATTTTGCGTGTGTCGAGCGATGCCCAGTCGGCAGTATACTTTTGCGCTTGGACAAACGACAAGGAAAAAAGCAACGTTAATGTTGTTATAATTTTAAAGTGTTTCATATGGTTTTTCATAATTTTTTTCTTTATTGTTTTACGGCCTGTTTAAAAGTTCTTGTAGTTTTAGGACTCTGTGGTTCTCTGTGAAATTTTGTAAAATTACATTAAAAACCGCAGAGAAATAATTATAGATATCTTGCACCAACACCTCCCATTACTTTATTTCTTTTTTAATTTGCGGATCCGTTTCCACTGCCTCAGCAGCAAGATGGCTATAATTTTCCCCCAGAAAAATGTTTTTCGTTTCCGATCCAATGATTTTTAAAAATGTTCCGGTGCCAGCCAGAGCAAAACAACTCTCCACTATAGCATTGCTTATGTTTGTCAGTTTTATGGCAGGCGCACCGGAGCCTGGTGCCTGTTTTCCCGCAAGTCCTCTCAGGTGCAGGTTCGAAATTTTTTCAAATGCAAAAGCGCTAACCCATTTAAGTTCGGTGACCTTATCATTCCATTCCACCGAGCAGTTTGTTAGTGAAAGCCCATCCACATCGTGCGCCCGGAAACCATCGGTAGCCCTTTTGTCGGCTTTGGTTTCGGCATGCATCCTGAAATGGACATTGTTCAGACGGATATTTTTCAACGGCATTCCCTGAAACCCTTCAATGCGTGAAGTTCCCTGAACATCGCCGCTGATATTGTCGAATGTGATATTGCTGATATTTCCTACCCGAGATGTTTCGGTTCTTTTGAGCACCACCAGCCAGATCCCGTCGGCATTGCCCCACCAGTTAAAGTGCTTGCGGTTGAGTTCCATGCTGATATTCGAAAATTTCACATCGCTTACCTGCGCCCCGTCGCGCACCACAATGCTCAGACCCCGGTTAGAGTTACGGATTACACAGTTATCGAAAAGGATATGCCGGAAATCGGAATGTGTTTCTGTTCCGATTTTTAGCGCGGTGGAGGTTGAGGTAAGAATGCAATTGGTAACTGTCACATTTTCGCATGGCTGCGACTTGCCTTTCGAAAGTGTCGACTTCAGTACAATGGCATCGTCGCCGGTTTCGATATAGCAGTCGGAAACAATTACATTCCTGCATCCGTCGACATCAATCCCGTCAGCATTCACGCCTTTTTCAAGATCGGAATAGATATTGATGCCTCGTATTTTTACATTTTCGCACCATTGCAGGTGAAGGGTCCAGTTGCACGATTCGAAAAGGGTTACATCGGTAATGGAAATATTTTTGCAGTTTACAAGAAAAACAAGGAAAGTGAAAGGTTCCACCTTGTTGTATTGTTTCATTTCAATGCCTGACTTGCGCGCCATTTCTGTTTCTTCTTTAATAAAGCCATCCACTGATTCGAGCGGCAGGTAAGCCCGCCTGGCCTGCCCGTGAATGGTTCCCTTACCTGTAATAGAAATATTTTCAGCGCTGTCGGCATATAACAGTACCGGATGCCGGTATCTTTCTTCCTTGCCGGGAATATCATAATCTTTCATATCGAGGCTGGCGAAAATGGTAGCTCCCGCTTCCAGGTGAATATTTACGTTGCTGCGGAGAGTGATTGCTCCAGAAAGATATTCCCCCGGCGGAAAGTAAATCATGCCACCACCACTGGCCGCACAATCGTTAATAGCTTTCTGGATGATGGTTGTTACAAGCTGATTTTTACCTCCGTTTGCGCCCAGTGTTTTTACGTTAAAAGTATTCTGGGCGGCAAGTGGGAAAGTGGAGAACCAGAACAGGATTATTAAGATGTATTTATTAATCATATTTTGAATTTTCATTGAGTTTCGATTTACCTCACCCTAATCCCTCTCCTGCAAGGAGAGGGACTTTGCTCTTCGTTAATCACAGGCAACCATTTTATTACCGGTCTTGCACCCCTCTCCTCCCAGGAGAGGGGCAGGGGTGAGGTTTGTTAATACTCATGTCTGTTTTCATTTCCATACCGTTACTTCTCCCGGTTTTAATTCCTTGTTGCCGAGGATGATTTTAGCTTCAGCAGGAATTGGTAAATTGAAATTTTCGGAAGTGTAGTTTACTGCTACCCAGAAGCCGTCACGCCATTCAATAAAAACATAATCGGGAAGATCAAGGATTTTAGCCCCGGCACGCTGATAAACCGTTTTCAGAATTGATTTTTCGAATGCTGTTTTTCCTGTCCACACACCCAAATAAGTAATACTGCCTTTTCCTGCTTTTCGGGTTGTAACAGCAGCAGTTCCTGCATAAAACTGATCGGCAAAGGTGGCCAGTGTTTCAGTGCCTTTGTCGGGAGTGAGCAGTTCGCCCCAAATGTTCCAGTCGTAGGTGCTGTTCCCCGATTTTATTTTTCCTGTAACCGAAGGTGGGAGCTGATCGGTGTCTTCCACCTTTGCCCCGATGAGTTTCCAGATAGGTTGCTGCAACAAAGTTTCATGAAAATGACCGTTATTGTCCTTGCTTCCGGTACGGCAGCTCAGGATCAGGTTGCCACCATCTTCAACATATTTTTGCCATTTGTTTACAATTGCCGAATCGACCATGGAATAAGCCGGAGCGATCATAAACGGGAATTCTTTGGGGTCGAAGTTGTCGCTTTCGCGGATAAAGGTAATCGGAACGCCCATCGACTTCAGGCTTTGGTAGTAGGTGTAATAATGCTGCCAGGTGTCCCACGACTGGGTATGTGCACTCGACATCATTTCCCAGAGGTTGTCCTGCTTCCATAAAAAAGCGGTTTTTCGCGATTTCAGTTCAGCGGGTATTTGTGCTTTTGCATCGAAAAATTTTTCCAGGCTTTTGATTTCGCCAATGGCCTGTAAGTATTCCTTTCCACCCCGAGCAACAGTAACACCGTCGGTTTCCATGATGCCTTTGTGGTATTGCTCGCCGCCAAACAACGGTTGACGAAAGCGGTAGGTGCAGGTAAACTTGTCGCCCAAACCGAAGCTGTGCCATATCCACATCCTCACTGCTCCAGGAAGAGGCTGGGCATTGTATTTCCCCCAGTTAATCTGTCCGGGTTGCAACTCCATAATTCCGGTGAATCCTTCGATAGAATGGGCCATCTCGTTCGAGAACGAGAGCTCCATGCCGCTGCCCAGCCGGTAATTGAGGTTTCCTTCAGGATAATTCAAAAAAGTGCTCAGCAGGTACATGGTGTGGGAGGCAAAGTCGAGGTCGCCCTTGTTGCGGAATAGATCTACCGGCGGTAAAAATTTGTAATAGGCATAATTGGTGGTAATCCACTGACCGGCATTTATATTTTTCCGAAGCAGAATGGCCTGGGTACGAATCGACAAGGCCAAGGCATCTGCGGTGTATCTTTTGAAATCGAGTAGCGCATGCGGATTGTTCGACGATTCCTTTTCGTTCGGAATGCGGATCTGATCGAAGCTGTTATAAGTACCGCTCCAGAAAGCAGCTCCCCAGGCTTTGTTTAACTGGGCAATGGTGTTGTATTTCTTTTTAAGCCATTCAATAAAATCGGTCTGGGCAAAATCCGAATAATCGTACAAACTGGCAAGGTGTGGCTCGTTGTCGATCTGCCAACCCCAGATGTGCTTATCGTTTCCATAGCGTTTGGCCATTTCGGTCACTATTCGCTCAATGTACCTTTTGTAAACCGGGTGATTCTGATTGGCATGCATCCGGTTGCCATTATGCGCCAGCCGGACTCCGGCTTCGTTCACCAGAAGGACTTCCGGGTGCTTGCTGGTGAGCCAGGCAGGCGGACAAGGCGAAGGAGTACAAAGAATCACCTTCAAACCGTTTTTGGCGGCTTCGGCAATGCAGTAGTCGAGCCATTCAAAATCGAATTTCCCTTCTTCGGGTTCCAGGTTGGCCCATGCAAACTCGGCCATATGGGTAAAAGAAAAACCGAGTTCGGCCATTCTTTTCATGTCGCGGCTCCACTGATTCCTTTCCCAGTGCTCGGGATAATAATAGGCGCCTACCGGCATCAGGTTTTTTACCGGAAAAAGCAACTCAGCTTTCTGCGAATAAGAAATGGTGCAGATAAATAAAGCAATGATTGAAAAACAGCAAAATTTTCGCATGTTAAATAGTATGTTTTTGTGCATTTAAAATTGATTGTGCGTGCTGCGCATATGGGCCATGAAGGTCGTTGTCATAATTTTCAAGGATTTCTTTTCCTTTCGAATTGAAATCTCCGCACAGATAAAGGGCGCGGACAAGGAACAATTCCCGGAGGCAGTTATTCCGTATTGAGTTATCGTTGGTATCCTGTTTCACCGTTTTGAGCGCATCGTTCAGATTGGTTATATGATGTCCGGAAACCCCGGGCAAGGATAAAAGTTTGTGAAGAACGGGCGTGGCATTCTTACCTCTAATACCCGCAAAAGCTTCGGCAACTGCGCGGAAATGCGAGAGTTCACTTTCAGGTTTCAGCAATTCTGCAAAACGTTTGACGGTTTCAAAACCATCATTGTGTCCCGTTTTACCGAGCGCCATAACCACTCCGTCGAGATAACCAGCCGACATCCCAAACTGACCCATGCCGCGGTAGTTCCATCCTTTATCCCATTCCTGGAACCTGCCGGCTTCATCTATCAAAACCTTGCAGACATAAGGGTCGCCGTAAAATCCGAGGATAATGGCACATTTGGTTTTCAGATTAGAATCTGAAGTGTTGTTAAACTCCTCCTTTAACAGCTTCAGGCCTCTTACTTTATCCCACACCACTAGTTCAATCTGCTCGAAATTATTGATCATAGCACGGATAGCCTTTCTGATCTGATCGTCCGTTGGAGGATGAATTGTGGCGCTGCTTGCCGATTCCTTCGGAAGAATGCCCAGGTTTACAATTTCCTTCTGCACGTTTCCAAAATCGACCGACCTGAAATTCTTTCCTGCTTTTGCCGCCGATGCTGTCAGCATTCCCACTGAAAATCCCTGGTTCTGCAAACAAGGCTGCATGCGTATGATAGGCATGGCATCCCGTTCAGCGCCAGCTCCCAAACCTGTGACAATTATATTTTCAAGGTTTTTTGGCAGAAGCGCGCGGAGCGGAACGTTAACAAACATATTCACCGAAGAATCAGCAGGCGGTGTGATAATAAAGTAAGGATCGATGGTGTACCCGTGTGTGTCGAATGAGCTGTAGTGATAAGATATGGTGTCGCTGTAACTTCGTTTGTTTACCATATCCATAGCCGTAACTCGATAATCGCTGATGATCCTCCGGCGCTCACGCGTCTGGGGTAATTTCCCGACATCGTAAATATCGTTGAATTTTTGCGTACCTGTCACAATGGTCCTCGTAACATCCTGAACATCGGTATCGTCGGTAAATGTATAATCGGTGTTATTATAATGATCATTCAGTTCTACAGGAGGGAGTCCGGCTCCCTGCACAGCCACCGAGGAGGCATCAACAAACTCATAGGAAGCTCCTGCAGCAATGGCAACATCGGCCGATCCCGTAGAGTCGATCACATTTTTAGCCAATACAGCACCTTTTCCGAAAGGAGTAGAAACAATTACCCCTTTCACAACGTTTTTATCAACCAAGGCTCCGCAAACCAAAGCGCCAAACCAAATGAGCCCTCCTGCTTTCTGAATCTCACGCCGGTACCACTCCATTTTCCAGTCCTTCACCCACTCCGAAGCATTCTTTTTTTGGCGTGGATGATCTGGAGACGCCATTTTCCTCACCCCTTCGTCAATTTCTTTGGTAAAACCTCCGCGAAAGCCAACCCAATATCGGCCTATCAAACCCATGGTACCTATTCCGCCCAATCCGTGCAGGTATTCAATTACAAGGGTGCTGGCTCCATATCGAGCTGAGGATATGGCAGCACAGGCTCCGGCTGTTCCGCCACCCACTATTATGTTTTCAAAAGTTCCTATAACGGGAAGACTTTCCGATTCTATTTTAAAAGTATCGAGGTGATGATTTGGGCGTACTTTTTTATGGCTGATTATCCCCTCGGATGCTGTTTTCGAATGAAGATTACGGCTCAGCATGCGGGTTGAATTCACCTTTTCGAGCTTTTGGGCAGTATCGGCCACCAGACTACCGAGGCGTTCTCCAAGAGCCATCATATTGCCTGGAAGAAGCATAGCCTCTTTATCTTCAAAATTTACTCCGGAATAACCGTTGAGAATAAATAAGCGGTTTAGGCCAAAGGGCTGCAAGGCTTCCAGGGGGAATTGCCCGGCATCGGAGAAAGGAACCGGCTTTGCTGTTTTGCAAACAACATTGGCAGCGGGGATTTCGAAAAGAATATCGGTAGAATCAACCTGATCGACATCCCAGGTTTTGTCTCTGATGTTTTGTTCAAGTTTCTGAAAATCGGCAAAGCTTTCAGGTTTTTTTTCTTCTTTAAAAGAATATTCGGTAACCGGATAGGTTTTGCCATTGCTGACAAGGTTGGGCAGACTCCTGTAGTTTAGGCCGCTTACAGGCATATTGCCAATTGCGGTATACCGGAACTCAGAGGATTTCCCGATAATTTCCCGGAATTTAGCACCTGTGAGCCTGGCCACACTGCAATTTTCGGTAGCATCAATAATCGTTTTGGCTTTGATTATCTGCTCGCCCGACCGGTTGGTGATCACAATTCCACCAATCTCGTTCCGGGAATCGGTAATGATTCCGCCGACAAACGATGAAAGCAGAAAAGGAATATTATTGGTAATTAAGTAATTCTGAAGCGTTTTCTTTACATGCAGCGGTTCCGGAACCTTACCGTTATTCAGTAAGCTTTGCGAGAAAGGAGTTTGTTTGCCTTTGCCAATGTCCCACAAACGAAGAGTTCCGCAAATATCGGCTCCGAGGTATGGCTCTGCGACAACAACAAAAACTGAGGCTCCTTTGCGGACTGCACTCACAGCCGCAGCTATTCCGGCAGCAGAACCTCCGGCCACAACCACATCTACGTCGGCTATTACGCTTACGTCACTGTCGCGTATGGTCAAAAGCTGCTGTTTGTTTTCAGCTCCGGAAACTTGTGAAAATCCGTAATATCCGCTCAGCGTAACTCCTGCAGCAGTGAGGGATGTATATTGTAAAAATTGTCTTCGTTTCATTAAGTCAGGTAAAGAGTAAATTAAGTATTGAAAATTATAAAAATTCAACTGCTTTTTGACGACAATTAACTTTATTGCCTAAAAGCAGAAGTGTTTCTTTCAAAAGTTCAGATACTTCACCCAAAAAAAGATATAAAATAGTTTTTTTCTCTGTGGTTCTCTGTGCCATCTCTGTGGTTCTCCGTGTAATTATCTCCTATAAGTAGTTCAATTACCGCAAAATTTTCACTTTTCGAATCTCAACCATCTGCCGCTGAAGCGTTCCAGATGAATCTGTGCTCCCGGTTCCAGCTTTTCTCCGGTAATGGCATCGCTCACCTGTTTATATTTGTATAAAGTGTTAAACTGTACATCTTTGGCTTCATCATCGTTGATAAAAAAATAGTGGTCAGCCAAAGGAGAAGCCAGCCTGTAAACAATGGCTCCATTGCATAAATATTTTAAAGGCCTCTTGCTGAGAATATGCTTTACCGCCCATTTTTCCATGAAATCGTTGCCTGGGCGCTTCATCGAAAACGAAACATCGGGAGATAAAATCACGGCTGTACCTTTTCCCAACTTATTCTCGGTAACAGCCACTCTGCCAGAGTTGAATTTTTCAGCTATAGTTGAAGTGGTAGGCTGAATATCGAGATAGAACCCATTTAATGTATAGTTCTCCAGTTTTTCAGAAACATTGTTCGAATACTGAAAATCGGCCAGTGAAGCGCCGAATATTTTTTCAAAGGCCGATCCTTTCCCAGTATTCAGGACTTTCCCATGTTCGTTCCACCAACCACCCGGTGCATCAAGAATAAGGCGACCACCTTGTTTTACAAAAGATTCGAAGATAGGTAAAAGCTCTTCGTTGATGGCTGCATGGGCAGGCAGGTAAATAACTTTATACCGGGGACCGAGACCAGCCTTTAAATCCGAAGGAGTTACATGCTCCCAGGGAATGTTGGCGTTGATAAGCGCCCTGCTGATGCCAATCCTTGCCTGAACCGGATAATGCTTGAAATGCGTACGGTTAGGACCGGCACAAGCAGACCAAATCGCCTCGTTATCCCAGTTGACAAATACACCAACGGCAGGTTCTTTATGCGCCTGCCACAGTTCGTCGCGGTATTTATCAGCCGCTTTGGCAATCTGTCCGGCCTTTATGGCTCTTTCTCCCGGTTCGTTCTGACGGTTCAGCAACGCATATTCGCCCGACTCCCAACCTGCCTGACGGTAATTCCACGACCACAAGCCAACACCTTTAAAACCGCCAGCCAGATATGAGAGAAGTAATTGCGTCATAGTGCCGGCATCCACTGTGAAACCGGCTGTGCCTTCGTTTCCTTTGCGGTCCCAGCCTTTGCCGCCGCTGAACTGCTGAGGACCGCCGGTACTTTCCCAGGTTGCCGCCCAACCACCTTTGAACCAGTCGGTACAAATGGACGATTGCATGTAAATGCAGCGGGCCACCTCGTAATCCGTTTCCTCGTAATGCCATGCCAGGTGGATGGAAGGATAGAACGATCCCCGGTCGCGCATGGTTTCGGCAATACCTTCCATGTCGGTCCCGCGTGATGCGAATGGCAGAAAGAGCCCCATTTCGCCACCGGCCCTTACGGGTTGCTCCGGAAAATCGGAAACAACAGTCTGGCGGATATATTCGATGTTCATGTCGGCTTTAAACCGCAGAATGTCGCGAACCTGACCGTATTCGCGTCCTGCCGACGGGATAATCTCGTCACTTCCAGGAATGGATTTTACCAGCGGATCGCTATCGAAATCGGCCCACGACTGGTAAGGTTTGTCGCGAATGCCCACTTCGTAATGATTCCAGGCTTTTGTCAGTTCTTCTATGGTTTTATAATGCTTTTTAACCCATTCCTTAAAAGGTGCAACATCAGCGGTACGCAGATAGGCATCTGCTTCATGAAAATAGATTTTCCCGTTGTAAGAGCGTTTGTTTTTCTTCCAGACCTCGAGGTGTTTGTACATTACTTGTTTCTGATATTCCAGCATTTTTGGGTGTTTGCGGATTTCGGCCATGGGTGTTTTTGCTGGAATATTCAGTTTCTTCAGAAGCTCGGGGGTGATGGGTTCCCAGCCGCCTTCGCCATACCAGAAGGGAATAATGCCTTCCTCGAGGGCTATACGCAGGATTTCATTCTCGGGCCACTCGGGTGTTGCCATGGTTTGTTTCAGGTTGGTAAAACCCAATTCTTTCATCATGCGGAAATGATGGCGCATATCCTGTTCTGTGCAACCGGCCCATGGCAGGAAAACCACCCCAAAAGGCATAGGAGCAATTTGTTTTAATTTTTGCTGCATAGGCGAATCGTGCAGTTTATCGTAAAGCGAAGTGAGGTATTCGTCGTTCTGCTGCGAAAACGCCAAGACAGGAATGAGAAATAAGAGATAAAAAAGTTTTTTCATATTAATTATTTTGCAGAAGTTGTATCCAAATGGTTCAAGACCGCTCCTTTATTAGGTTTTATTCGATTAATTTGATAGTGGAATTTTCAATTTTGGTAACCGGCATTTCTGTCGATGACGAGATTGCCAGCGGAATACGGATATATCCTCCTGAAAGCTTATTCCCCCAGACTGCGCTGAACTCAGCTTGCCGGGCTTTGGAATAAACGGGCTTGTGGATGCGAGCTGTTCCGTTTTCAATTCTTTCGGGATGTTGCCATGCTTTTGGGGTTTCAGAACCTGAAGGCCAGTCGATGATCAGGTTATCGACCACCAGGTTTTTGATATTTTCGGCTACAACTGCTGCATGTGCACCCACTGCTTCGGGATGGTCCTTGGTTTTGGGAAACTGCGAACTGCCAGATCCCGATAGGTAAAGCCGCGGATCTTCAATCATGGGGTACCGCAAAACAATATCCCTGAGTATAACATTTTCGATAAAGCCCCCTTCCTGGCAGGTAAGCAGGATGCGGCCTTCGGTTTCACAAATAAAATTACTGACGGCAACATTTCGTATTCCTCCCAGTTTACTGGTATCTTTCAATTGATTTACCATGATTTGAAGCGGCCTGTTAAACACAAGCGGGGCATTGGTGCTGGCCGTAACATTCGAAATGGTGATTCGGTCGTAAACAGCGCCATCTTTTACATAAATGCCAATTGCCCGCGACGAATTGTTGATGATGCAATTACTGAATGTCACATCGGTCATGTCTTTGTTCGATTCCACGCATCCCATTTTCAGGCCTACACATAAGGTCTCGATAACGCAATTGGTAACGGTTATCCGGTGGCATTCGCGACTGTCGGCGGTTGTTTTCAGGCATATGGCATCGTCGCAGGTTTTGATGTAACAGTCGGAAACGATTACATCGTTGCATCCTGTAATGTCGATACCATCGGAGTTCGGACTGTAAAGACTGTTTACAATGTTCACCCCTCTTACCTTTGCCACATCGCAATTAAAAAGGTGCAGGTTCCAACCTCCGCCGGTTTTAACGGTAACATCCCGCACGTTGATGTTCCGGCTTCGGGTAATTTCCACCAGCGGACTGATTTTTTTGTCTTTTGGCCTGATCCAGCGGGGAACCACCATATTCCCGGAAGCATCTTTTTCATAATCTGCCCAGAATGCCAGTCCGTTTCCATCAATAATTCCGTTGCCTTCGATAGTTACATTTTCGGTGCTGTCGGCAACAATCAGGTGATAAGGCTGGCGGTCGCGGTTATGACCCCAGGTTAACTCCTTGTAATCGGCAATATTGGGTGAACCCAGCAGAGTGGCACCGGCTTCGATGCGAAGGGTGACATTCGACTTTAGAAAAATGGTTCCCGAAAGATAAGTTCCGTTATTTATTACTACACTTCCGCCTCCGACTTGAAAAGCCTTATCGATGGCATTTTGGATGGCTTTCGTGTTCAGGGTTTTGCCATCGCCTTTGGCGCCAAACTTTGTAATGTTGAACGTTTGTGCATGAAGAGGAATATTAATAAAAAGTAATGTAATTAACAGAAATCTGTATTTGTAAAGCATGATATTAAGTTAATAAGTTAAACTGAAAGGGCATATTCTCGTATTTTCCCACCTTGAAAGGAATAGCTAAAAAGCCGTTATTTTTCGCGGGAATAGCATATTTGAGCTGGTAATCACCATAAAAACCTCTGAATTTTACTACGCCATCGCCATTGGTGGTAAGCTTTTCACGGGTATTCCATTCTTTTTTTATCAGGTCGGTCACCGTTTTTAGCACCGGCTTTTCGAGGTAAACGGGTGCATCTCCTTCGTGCCACTCGGTTGCCATGCCCATAAAACCCCAGAAGAAAAAGCTCTCGATAGACGGATGAGCAAAGGCATTGGTAAGAAACTGCTTTACATACTCAGCTATCTTAAGCTCCTGTTCGTTTTTAGGCAGCTTTTGGAAATCTTCGCCAAAGTCGGCCGGATGGGCCCAGAATTCTGTTACATGCAAAGGCAGACCTGCTGTTGCCATTTCGTCGTAGAAAGCCATTTGTTCGCTGGTGGTTACTGCACCTGAGTGACCCTGCATACCGATGGCCGAAGGCGAATATCCCATATCTTTCAACCTGTTTACAAGTTCCAGGTATCGCTTGCGCTGAAGGCGGGCATTTACAAGTGTTCCGTCTTTTGCCCTCAATCCTGCTTCGTTGGCGGCATTTGGGTCGTTGTCGTTAGCCTGGAGTTGCGGTTTGGCATTATGATCTTTTTCCAGGCCATAATCGTTCAGCAGGAACAGGGCTGCCGGGTCTTCCTCACGGCAAATTTTCAGGACAAACGAAATATATTCGGCCATGTTATCCAGCGTTTCCATATAAGGCCAGTCGCGCTTTAACAGGTTCTTGAGCGCCGGTTCCCATAGCATTTCATTCACGGCATCCCACAGTTTCACTTTTCCTTTGAACCTACCAACAATACTGCGCAGTCGAACTTCAAGAAACTTCATCTGGGTCTCGTAATCGTATTTCGCCATCCAGTCGGGTACAGCCTTAGGAACGGTCCAGAACAGCGGATGACCTTTCACGGTGAGTCCGTTGGCATTTCCCCAGTTTACGGTATCAGTAAAGCCATCGAGTTTGTATTCACCCTGATAGGCTTCCGTTTTAGCCATATTGTTACGTGGCCGTTCGGTCCAGTAACAGGTGGAGTTAACGGCATTCAGTGTGCCTGCAAAAACTTTACGGTAAACATCCAGCTTTTCTGCAACAGCAGAACCACGACGGAACAAGCTGTCCATTTGAGGATTGCAGTCGCCAAACAAAAAAGCATGATTCTGAAGCGATATTTCCACCGGCATGTTTCTGAGGGGTTTGCCCTGTATATCGAGCAGACGTATTTCTACATCGCGCATCCTGTATTTTCTAATTGCTGAAGCGGTGTCGCCCGAATTGCCGTTCCCGGCCCCGGAAGTATAAAATGAATGTTGCGCATTATTGGCCAGGAGCGGACCAGCAAAAGCGGTTCCTGCTATTCCTGCTGCAGCACTTTTGATAAAACTGCGTCGGTTTGTCATACACTAGTTATTATTTTAAAACGGGAGAGGTTAACACTTTAAAATCGGGCTTCTCTTTACGGAAATCTATCTCATAGGCGTTTTTGCCATCCGAGACTTTCATCATTCCGTTTTTCACTTTAAGAAAAGGGCTGTCGTAAACGGCTCCGTTGGTGTGATTAGTCCAATCCTGCTTTTTACCGTTGATCCAGGCCGAACAACTCAGGCCATTAGGATTATATACCATCCTAAGCTTCTCGCCATAAAGACTGGTATAAATTATTTCCTTATCCTGCGAAAGCTTTGAAAGATCGAGGTTTGTCTTTCTGAGAAGTGCCTGACAAAAATTGTCAATGCTTCCGTAGGAAGACTTTTCAGCCGTTTCTACCACATATCCAGAAACTTCTCCGGGAAATGCGATTATACTATAATCTTTAAAAAATTTGTGCCACTCGGAGTTCCCATTTTTAGCAATTTTGGGAGCCCATACAAAACCTCCTTTAGATATAGGCACCACTGCCATAAGCATGGTTTCTGTTTCCAGAAAGAAAATGCCATCCTTCTCCACAGGACTCAAGTTTTTTGGGTAATAAAACCAGGAAGTTGCCGATCCTTTGCTTTCGTTCCAGAAGCGTTCTATTTCAGCGGGCGAATTATCAGCAGGAGGATTTATTCTGGTCAGCTCTTTCGAAGCATATTTCATGCGGTTTTTGAACTCAAAGTTATCTCCCTGCTCCTCTTTTGGTAAAAGCCACAAGTTATCGCGTTTAGCTTTTGAATAGGTTGGGGCAATAGAAGTGTCGGGTTGTGCCGGAATTAGAGTTGGTGCTGTAAGCAGAATAAGCGTGCCTTTCGACTGCAATGTCTGATTATAAGGACTGTGTCCGGAGGTGCTGCCCCGCATCGGATGTCCGCCGCTGAAACAGTAAGGCATTTCTTTCCCACGGGTAACCACCGACCATACCATCTGCTGGTTAGGATTATCCACAATGGTCATCTGGATATTTCCCATCGCATAGGAATTGCTGCAATAAAAGGTTTCGGCAAAAGCATGCGGATAGTCCATATGGTAAAAAGGACGACTCATACGGGCTTCGAAAGGAAGTGCAATATTTTTATTGGCGATATTGTAAATTACCTGATTTGGCCGGTATTTGGTAGTCGCCTGCTGAATGGTGAGAACTTCCCGGCTCATATCGCGCGAAGTGTTATTGAAATAGGCCCAAAGCATTGTTTCCATTTCACCGGCAATGCCATTGGCCAGGTAACCTCTTTTCTGGGCACCAGCAATGGTTCCGTCGATAACTTTCAAACCGTAGGTGACAAAATAATAATCGAGTGCGAATTTGGCAAGAAGGCGAGTTTCTTCATCGGGTGAGAAGTCGTAGAGATTCAAAAAACCTTCGATGCTGTGCGGGTAGTAAATCTGAGAGTCATATTCGCCATTTCCGGTAAGGAGGAGTCTTTTCAGGTAATCACGGATCATGTCTTTGGTGAGTTTTTCGGCTTCTTTGGCCGGATAGCCTGAAACCCGGCATGTGTCGGGTAAAATCTGCGAATACAGCAAACCGCTGGTTCGCCACATGGTTTTGTGGTTTTCGGTGCCTCCGTCGAGCGGGTTGCCACCCAGGAGCTGACCGGGTTGTCCCACCAGGTTATGCTTGTTTGTTAATGTAAGCCATTCGCGACTTGGTCCATCCGAGGGCCTTCTGCCTTCGGCATACGAGGCCACATGGCTCCAGAAATCCGATCTCCATTGTTCGCTCATTTGATCAGCTAATAGCGGATAAAACCTGGCCCAGTTTTTACAGGCAAAATGGTATTGCTGCCGCAGGTTTCCCGGTATACTCAGGAATGCCCTGGCTGCTGCATTTTCGGGATTGAGCAGCAACGTTGCAGTAGCCGGTGGCAGATCGTATTTCAGCGGATCGCCTCCAAAAGCGGAGATTTCGCCCTTTTCGTTCCTCGCTTTCGGTCCGAAATAATCGGTAGAGCCTTGTTTGTATTTACGTCCGGTATAAGGGGAAATAATATCGTCGCCTTCCACAGCCCACACCCTTACAGGCAAACCAGTATCGGGACATTTCGAAACGGCCAGGCTACGAATTCCAAATCCTTTGGCTGCAATTTTGGGCAACACCCCCTTGATGCGTTGTTGATACCCATTTTCATCGGGATAAGTTTTATCCGACCATGGCTGCGCATTGGAATTTCCAATTATGAAGCTTAGAAGCAGGATAGTAAACAATTTTTTCATATAACTAATGTGTAAGAGTACGGTTTCAGTATTTAATAAACTGCCATTCGGCGGAGATTTGCGGGGCAAGTATCAACCCTCTGATGCCTTTGGCTGCAGTTTCCGGAATCCACAGGTAAGCATAATACGATCTGTTTTTCAGCGTATCGGGACCTGTCCGGTAAGTCCAGACTTGCGAAAACAAAGCAGAACAAGCAAAGAGTAAAGTTAAAAGCAGTAGTATCTTTCTCATTTTGAAGTTATTCTTTGATGATTTCAACACTGCCAACCGACAGTTTCTTATTTCGGTAAACAACGGCAGGGTGCTGTTTACCCGCAGGCTGAAGTGTAACTACCACCATGATGTTTCCGATGCATTTGCAGTCGATGGCCGTTGTGTTTGCGTAATATTTACCTTTAAAGCCAATGCCTGCAACATTATCGCGGGTATCTCCCCCATATCTCAGCGTTGTTGTTGAAATGGTTTTACTGGCATCTCCGTTGATTATGGTAGCTTTAAGTGTTGCTCCATTTGGGGCTGTGATTATAAAACCATCCGCAGTGCTTTCGACCTTGTTGAATTCAGGTGTGTTCATCCGCCAGGTTTTACCGTTTTTCGATTGGTCTTTTATCACAAAAACAGCTTCAGCACCCGATTTTTTGTTGTAATCGGCCCAAAAATACCGGATATGGTCCTCAACGCCCATGCAGCTCCCTGTTCCTTTGGCAAAGCCGGATCCATCGGGAAGAAATTTGTAATCGAGCAATTTTCCTAACGAGCCGGAGATATAATTTCCCTTTTTGGAAATGGTGTCGAAAGGAAAAAGGTTGGTTTGGCCGGCAAACTGACCTGTTCTTCCTGCTCCAATTACCCAGATATTATCCAGACCCAAAATCCGGAAAGTAAGGTTATCGCCCGATTGATGCGCCCTTACCCGTTTGCTGGTGGTGGTAAAGGTGGCTACAATATCGTTCTCGTCCTGAAACCGGTTACGAAAAACAACAGCTCCCTGTGCAGGCTCAATATAGTTTAGTAAGCCGCAGCTGGCAGGATTTTCCGACTGGACATCTTCGGGATAATAGGCTGCATAGTAGAAAATGGAATTCACAAGATTTTCATCTTTCAGATAATCAACCATCCATTTTATTACAGGTAACTGACTGGCAGGGTATATGGGAATTACCTGCAGGAATAAATCGGGACTGATTCCCAGGTTATCGTCGGACAGGTCGGCTTTTACTCCTTTGCCATTGGCTCCCGTTATGTTTACAATGGAAGAAGTAAGCGCCAAAAAGGAATTCAGCGCATGAGGTGCATAGTTTTCAATTTTTGTGGCATTGTTTCCCGGAAGATTATTCTGGAACGCTGCTATGGCCGGGGTTATAAACGACCAGGCAAAAAAGTGATACCCGAGACTCTCGGCACTCCAGCCATTTGGGCTGATGTTTACCCGGATGTGGTCGCGCAATCGTTCCCTCGAATCCCAGTTAAGGGCGTTTACAGGAGAACGGCGACCGCCGATTGAGGAATAATCATCGGCTACAATTGTGGCCAGAAAAATTGCCCCGTAACGCACTCCCATCCAGTTGCTTTCCTGGGCATAGTTGGCATCGAAACCAAAAGTGGAGTTGATGGAAAAAGCGCAATCGATCAACCGTTGGCTGATTTTTTGCCGCTGTGCCGTATTCCAGGCATTGAAACAAAGGTCGTACACAATGGCGCAGTTGCGCAGAAAACGGGCACGAGATAAGCCGAAAGACATAGGATTTTGCCAGAAACCGGAATCAGACGTACATTGGTCAATATAACCAAAAGCCTGGTCGGCATAGGTTTGTTGCGCGGTCATGGTGTGCAGAAAGGCCAGGTCGAGCATGTTCTGAAGAATACCATAGGCGGTTGCACGGGTGATTATCCGTTTATCGTTGCCTACATTTTCGAGGGTTTTCTTTTCGAATTCTGAAAGAAGCGATTTATAAGGCTCGCGCTGCACCCGTTCACGCATTTTCTGCTGAGTGCTTATGTTGATAATACCTCGTGGATGTTTGAAAATGGTATCTGCGTTTTGAGCAAATAGGCCTATGGCAGCAATTATACTTAAAATAAAGAGTAAAATTTTTTTCATTGGTGGTGTTGTTGACATTAAATTGATATACCCTGAAAACCTCACCCTATCCCGAAAGCTTTCGGGACCCTCTCCTTTGAGGAGAGGGACTTTGAACTTCGTTGAACAATTAAACAAAACATTCAATAATTAACCGGAATTCACTCCCCTCAATTTCAGGAGAGGGGTTGGGGGTGAGGTCCTCCATTTCCCTTTCCTTATTTTAATTCCGGGAAAAAGAAGGCTTTGGTCTTTCCCGAAACTGGTTTGCCGTTGTAAGTACCTTTAAAGGAACCATAAAACTTCTCGCCTTTGCGGGTCAATGTAAGATCGTATATTCCTTTTCCGCCTTCATATATTTTGTTCACCGCCGAAGCATCATCAAAATTCACTTCAATTTTAATGGTAAATACGTCCTTTTTATTGGAATACTTCAGAACTTTTCCGTTCATTTTCCATCCATTGAGGGTACCTGCAGGTTTGCTGTCCACAATTGTAAACCGGAGAAATTGATTCCACTCCGGTCGCAGATGTTCAAAAAAGAGCGTGAATTCACCGTTCACAGCAGGCAGGCCTTCCCATCGGTATGTGGCAGCTTTAATCCTTGCTCTTTCGAGTGCCGGATTGAGTTGCTGAAGCTCAGCCGAATGCATTTCAAGACTATCGCCGTAGTTCACGATGCCATCATAAAATTTTCTTTCGGTGCAGGTGCCCTGAACCCAACGGTACCAAGTGTAACCCACAATTCCAGGATGCAGAGCGGTGCGCAACAGGGTTGTCTTGCCTCGCTCGAACATTCTGTTTTTCATACTTAATGGGTTATTTGCTTCAGAGGCCAGGGGTACTTTTTTATAAAGGTCGGTGTTCCAGCTGAATTCGCCAATGAGGATTGGCATCCCTGTATATTGATAAACAGTGTCGTAGCGCTCATAAAGTATGGGCTGGTAATTATTTCCGGAGATAACATCAGTCCATGGTTTAATGGCATTAAGCACATAGGTTGGCGGAGGAGTACCAAAACGGCAGCCAAGAATGAGGTGGTTGGGATCGTAGCGGCGTATTAGCTTATGGGCAAGTTCAAAATATCGTTGCGCATAACGTTCTACAAAAGCCTGAGCATCGCTGTTGAATGCTTTCCCTGTAATAGCTGTTTTCGATTCGTTCAGTTTTCTGATATCGTCCTTTGACCCGATTTGAACCTTCCAGGCATCGGATAATTCTGTAAATGAATTGTGATAACGATTTAACAGAAAATTCCAGGCAAAATCGGCAGCCGGTTCTCCAGCATTCATTCCCATAAGAAGCCGGAGTAGTGCAAAGTCGAACTGACCGGCAGTAAAGCCAAGGTCGAGGCCAAAATCGTCGGTTTTGCCAAAGCCAATTTCGTTATCGGTAAAATAACCAATGAGCAGCTTAGAGTTGCGCAAAGGAAAACACAATGCCCTTGTTTTTTTATCGGCTGCCACCAGCCAGTCGGGATGGAAGATATCGGGCAGCCCCTGTTTGCCGTTTACCGATGGCAGAAATGGCCCTTCCTTGAAAAACTCGATGATTTCAGTAAAAGGCACATCTTTATTGAAGAATTCCTCGGTTGCCCAAGCGCCCCAGGCATTAAAGTTTAACTGGTGAAGCTTGTCGCTGCAAGCTTTTACAAATGCATCGGGACTTGCCTGATAATTATATTTTTTATCGATTGTGGGCGCATAAGGGCCAGGATTAGCACGACGTCCGCCGGCAGTTCCGGCACGATTCACTGCGCAGATTCCGCGGTAAAAAAAAGGTTTATTTTCAGCATCCAGAAACCACCATTGTCCTTCAGTCGATTTGCCTACACGGAAGAATCCTTCTGTTCCTTTTATCTGGCCGGGATCGAACTTTATAGAGCTGAGGTCCTGAGTTTCTGCCGTTGTTGAAATGAAAATCAATATAAAAATTGCGAATAAACTTCTCATATCTTGGGTTATTTAGGTTCTACTTTTTCTATGACCAGAGTAAATCGGTTAATAATGTGCAGTTTATTAGATTTTGAATTGCCCTATTTTAGAATTTATTCCAATTTATAGAAAGTATTGCTTTCAGGTATACTAATATTTGTTTCCAATGCATTTTTTCCTCCCCAGGTGCTATTTATTTCGTAAACGGCGTCAGGATTAGAGAATTCGAATGAGCCGTTTTTGTAATGAGCAACATTTCGGAAGAGTATATTAAATTTTCCCGGTACCTGATGCTGCCGGGGATCGCCCCGCTGAAAACAATGCCAGCTATGCCATTGAGGTATGTGGATGGTGTTTTGTTCAATGAGGTTATAACCACCATCACCATCGTGAAAATTGATGTCCACCTCCAGGTAGTTATTCATAACCACATTGTACATGCTACCGTTTTGTATAGCAAAATGACGGATGCGTTTTATATGTTCGTAATAAACAAGCACATACTTTGAATTTATGATGTTGTAATATCCCATTCCACCGTCGCATTTATTGTAGCTGCGATCGATAAAGTTACCGGTGCAGGTAATATGTTCCGAATTGGTTATGCGGATAGGGTCGCTGCCTGCCCAAAGAATGTTGCAGTTGCGCACCCAGCAGTTTTTGGAATTCTCAAACCAGATACTTTCCACAAAAAGAGTTGTATCGCGAAGTTCGGGAGTATGAAATACATCCTTATCCCAAGGTGTTTGTAAAGCATCTTTGTCTTTTGGTTCAAAGAAGGTGCCTGTATATTTTATAGTTAGGTTTTCGATACCAACGTGATGTTTATTACTTATGAAAAGTGCACTTTGACGCGGTTTACCAGTCGAAAAGTGATACCCATGAATTTTTATACTAATTAATACAGAGTCTTTTATTGTCCCCCTAAGAGTAACGCCAGATTCCAGGGTTATTGTTGAAAAAATCTCATATTCTCCTTTCGATAATAATAATACCCCCCCTCCTGATTTCGCAACTGAGTTTATTGCATCCTGAAGGTCATCGCCCGGAGCGAGTCTGGCTTTAATCTTAACCAGTTCAGGTTTTGGAATTCCTCCTTCAACACCAGCTTTTGCCCATTCACTCATAGTGACGCGAGGATCGTAGCGTGAAGTATCGGGCTTACAATTAGCCGATCCAATACTTGATTGCGATAAAATATACTGTAGGTTTGTAAGTATTAGAAAAGCAATAAATAATATGCATGATCTGTCTAACATGTTTTTATAATGGTATAATAAAGACTAATCGAGCGATAAAATCAACTCCACAGCCAACGGAAAAATGAATCTTTGATGGTACTCTGCAAGGCTGGCTTAATGTTTTGTAGCATTAAACACATCCGGATTACAATTACCGGATGTGTTTATAATTGAAAGCATGGTATGGTTATTTTGTAAACGTAACAGTGTTTGTTACATAACGATTTGTTTTTTGAGGCGGTAATCCGGGTAAAACTCCGGGGCGATACGACACACTCATCTGTGCTTGATAACCAACTACCAATTGTCCCTGTTCAATCGTATTTATGGTAAATACTTTGCCATATGTCCACCACGAAGTAGTTAAATCGTCTTTACCCGTTTCTTTTATAATCTGAACATTTTTAGTGCCTAACTTAATATATGGACTAGCCTTTCCATAATCGCTGCTTCCCTTACTGGTTATTTCAGTTACTGACCAGGAACGAGATTTAATAAGCAGTGTAGTTTTAGCACCGGAAACTGTTTTTGTGGTGTCAACAACTCTCAAATCCTTCCCGGAATTAGCATCCACTTTCCTGCGGTTATTTATAGTCCATGTACCATCTGCATTTATATTCAACGTATCGCATGGCACTGCATTATAATATGCCCAATAACCATTGATGGAATCATTCTCGTAAACCAGTGTGGTGTCATAACCTCGTTGAACAATACTTTCATTTAATTTCCAGAAATCGAGTTGGTGTGTTACCGGTTTCCAGGTACCTACCAGTTGGGTATTGAGAGATTCGTTCGTTCCTGTTTTAGGAAGTTCATCTTTTTGGCAACTTCCCAGCAAAATCAGGAATAATGCTGATAAAAGTGAAATATATAGCTTCATAATTAATCAATTTAAAAATTAGTACTGGTTCCACAAAGGATTTTTGTTTGCTTCGCTGGTTTGCCAAGGATAGCGCAATGCAGTAGAGTTCCATTCAACATTTTCGACATTGTTGTAACAATGGTTTTTCGAAATATCGCGGTCACCTTTCCATAGTTTAAAAGCACCGTTGGTATAAGAACCGAGTCGTAATAAGTTCCATCCGCGGTCGCCTTCACCAAACATTTCCCGAATACGTTCCTGAAACACTTCTTTTAAAGCAGCATTTTTGTTTAAAGAGGCATCCATTAGGGTTACTGTAGCTCCTCCATGTTTTTTGCGAATTTCATTAATGTCTGCTGCTGCATCAGCAACATTTCCATTCCAGGCATTAATTTCAGCACGCATAAGCATTAGTTCGGCAGAGCGTATGTAGGATACATTTACTCCGGTTGCCGAAGTAGTATACTTGCGAACACACCAGTCTAATGCCTTGGCATCGTTATAGGTAGTAAATGTGGTCTGTAACTGATCATCGGTATTTTTACCTGCCTTGTATATTTTTATTTGTTTCAGAAAACGGTTGTCAGCAAGGTCAAAATTTGCAGAATCCTTAAAGGAATTACTCAGCTTCACCTGAACATCTTTCAACTGCTTAATAAACAAGCCATCTAAAGTGGCTCCGGTTTTATTTCTGAGAAGGGGAGCTAACTGAACATTTTCAAAAATCACCTCGCTTTTAGTGGCTGAATTGGTGCTGGTGGTATATCCTACCCGATTCCATAAATTATCAATGGTAGTTTCCAAAGGGAAAGTAGGAGCTCCGGGAGTACTTCCAATACATTCATTGATTACCCGTAAGCAGTTATCAAAATCGTTTTTCTGAAAATAAACTCTGGCCAGCAATCCCAAAGCGGCAAATTTATTTCCTCTTGACCGGAAATTTACAGGATGTTTATTGCTTTCATAATAGTCAGGTAACAAAGTTACAGCCTCTTCGAGCGCTTCAATAACCATGGCATATCCTTCTTCGGTAGACGATGGCCTTTTTGCAATATCGTCGGTACCATAAATAGGTTTATCGCGAAGAATTGCGCCACGTTCATAATTGTTGGCGGTATTCATATCCCATTGCCGGTTGTAAATACGAAGTTGCTGAAACTGAATAAATGAACGGATAAAAAGCGCTTCGCCCAATAATCTGTTTTTTTGTGTGCTGTATCGTATATCCGAAGCCGGTAGATCCTTTCGACAGGCATCTATAACCATGTTGCTCATAGCCACTGCTCCACCGGCATATTGGGTAAACCTGCCACCAATTCCCCATGTATCTTCAAATAAATCGCGACGATAAACCGCCTCATATGTATTTAAAACATTCGAGAAAGTCATATTCGAAGTTGGAGCGATATTATCTCCTAACAATTCTCCTAAAACCTGCATGTAACCTGTCCAAACAAAGTCGTGAACAACCGATGCCATGGCTCCGGTTAAAAGGGCATCGCAGCCTGAAACACTTTCGGCAGTTCCATTTAAGGGAGCATCTGTTTCCAGACGCGGTGCTCCGAGCCAATCTTCTCCGCAACCAGCCAGAAAAAGAGTCCCGAGTATAATAACTACATATTTATTAAATATCGTTTTCATATTTTTTAGCTTAAAAGATTAGATACCTATTTTAATGCCCAATTGGATAGTTTTTACCTGAGGTAACTGATATTCCGAGATACCAGGCGACACATTTGAATCTGTATCTCCGCTTCGGAAAACTTCAGGATCCCAACCTTTAAATTTGGTCCAGGTAATTAAATTCTGAGCAGCTACGTACACCTTCAGATTGTTCATGTGCAATTTGCTCAGAATTTTTCCAGGCAGAGAATATCCAAGCTGAAGATTCCGCAACCTTATATAGGAACCATCGTGCAGAAAACGGGTACTTTGTACTGAATTCGATCCATAGATGAATGAGATATCTTTATTATCCTTGACCGTTGCGCGAAGATTTCTACCTTCTCCCGGATACGAAGTATAGAATTCATTGGCATCGTATATCCAATTTCCGTATTGGTAGTAGAAGAGGAAATTCAAATCGAGGCCTTTATAGGTGAATGTTGAACCAATACCCCCAAAGAATTTTGGAAATGGACTTTTATCCGTAATTAAATATTTATTGGTACTCACCAAAGACGGATTATTAGTAGCATCAATCACATTACCGGTAAGTTCGTATACTCCCTCGTTTGTCAATTTTGTTTGATTCACTTCGTATATAAGTTCAGCTCCCGAAACAGGGTCTTTACCGGCATAAATTGGAAGGAAAAATGCGCCCAGATCTTTGCCTTCAATCAGCATAGACGTATTGTTATTACTCACACCTCCGGCCTGCATAGTGCCAGGTATATTGGGGCCATTATTCTTAAACAGCTCATCCACCATTGTTTTATTCTTGGCAATGTTAAAATCAACATCCCATTTAAAAGAATTGGCGTCAACAATAGTTGCATTTAATGAAAACTCAACGCCTTTATTGGTAATAGTCCCAACATTCTCGAGCATGGTAGAGGTATACGACCATCCGTATGCATTGGAGATAGGTGCATTCAACAAAAGATCAACCGATTTTTTGTTGTAATACTCCACGCTCCCAGAGATTTTGTTTTGGAATATTCCATAATCCAGACCAAGACTGAGTTCGCGGGTAGTTTCCCAGGTAAGGTTTTTGTTTCCCAAGGTTGCTAATAAATAGCCCTGATCTCCGGCATATTTTCCATCGTTCCAGTTTACATAAACGGTACTTAAATATTTGAAAGCTCCAATATTGTCATTCCCTATTTCGCCATAACTTGCCCTTAGTTTAAGTAATGAAACTTTGGATATATTTTGCATGAAGTTTTCCTCCGATACTATCCAACCTGCAGAAACCCCTGTAAAGGTGCCCCAGCGAAATCCGGAAGCAAACCTGTTGGACCCATCCCGCCGAAGGTTAAGTTCGGCCATGTATTTTCCACCATAAACATAACCGAATCGGCCAAAATAAGAGACGCGACGCGCTTCGCTTTCACTTTCGTTACCAGCAGCATGTTTCGAACCATCAATCTTTACCCATTCCGAAGTTATCCCCTCTTTAATAGATGTATTGCCGGAAGATAGTCCCCGCTCGGCTGCTAATCCAAGCATTGCAGATAATTTATGATTACCAAGTGTTTTAAAATAGGAAGCTGTATTATTGCTTACCAGGTTAATATTTTGAGACCGGGAATTTCCAATTCGTCCTCCACCTCCTTGTTGATTTCCAAATGCATTTAATGGAAACAAGGATATGGTTTTGGAATTCCGGTTATTATCAAATCGAAAATCGACTCCCAATTCACTCTTAATAATTAAATCTTTTAATAGAGTTGCTTGTAAATAAACACTATTCAGACTCCTGAACGACCTGGTACGATCCTGATAATTATTGCGCCAGAATAAAGGGTTTAAGCAATCGCGCGGTGCAGCTCCCGATGCCATTGAAGTGGCAGGGTAATCGTAGAAATAACGGGTTGGATCATTGGGTGCATATACCGGGTAAATGGGCAGTAACGATGTTTGGGCAGCTGAGAAAAATGATCCCTGTTTGTTTTCATTTATAATCTGAGTCAGTGAAACATTTGCTCCGGCTTTCAGCATTTTATTCACCGTATGGTCGACATTTAACCGGCCTGTAAAACGCTCAAATTTATTCCCGATAAGTATCCCTTCTGTATTCTCATATCCTCCACTAAAGTAAAATAGTGTTTTTTCGGTTCCGCCACTCATCGAAAAAGATGCTTTTTTTGTACTTCCTTTTCTTAAGATGTGATCCATCCAATTGGTATTGGTAGGATTTGCATTCAGCCAGTCTTGGGTATAACCATATTGTCCGGAGAGGTTATTTGGTATAATATAATAATTTGCCAGGGAAGATAAACCCGAGACTTCGCGATTAGCTATCGACTGACCAACTAATTGCTGGTATTCGTCGCCATTTACAAAATCGACCCTATTTACTGCCGAGGTAACTCCTTGTTCGTAACTCGCTTCAATACGGTCTTTCCCGATTTTACCCTTCTTGGTAGTGATTAAAATAACTCCATTGGCGGCACGAGACCCATATATAGCAGCTGATGCTGCATCTTTCAAAATCTCAACCGATTCAATATCATTGGAGTTAATTTCGGATAACCCGCTACGTGCTCCCCCTAATTCGGTATTTGCTACAGGTACTCCATCAATTACAATTAACGGATCGCCCGATGAATTAATAGATGAGGAACCACGAACCCGAATACGCATTGCGGAACCAGGTTGGCCACCCTGTTGGGTAATTTGAACACCAGCTGATCGTCCCTGCAATGCTCCGGTTACATCCGAAGAAAGATTTCGGGAAAGCTCTGAATTAGAAACCTTGGCTATTGAACCTGTTACTTCTTTTCGAACTTTGGTTCCATAACCTATTACAATAACTTCGTCAAGGCTTTTAATATCAGCAACCATATTCAGGTCAATGACCGATTGTCCTTTTACTGCTATGCGCTCTGTAATATATCCCAGGTAGGAAAATTGAATTACTGCATTTTCAGAGGGAATGTCTAGCTGATATTTGCCATTGATATCCGAAACCACCCCGATAGTAGTTCCTTCTACTATAATATTTACACCGGGAATAGGCTCTTTTGTGGTTGCATCAATAACAACACCAGTTACTTTAAAAGTTTGAAACTTTTCGGATGGTGTAATAACTACCAGATTATTTTCTAAAATCCGATAAGTAATGTTCCGGTTGTCAAGAATTTTATTAAGTATCTGTTCCAGACTGTAATTACTGGCATTAAGATCGGTAGTTTCTTTTTCAACATTTTCCAACCGATAGAGAAACCTAAAATTTGTTTGTTTCTCAATTTCCTGGAAAACCTTTTCGAGCGGGTAATCTTTTACGCTCATGCTAATTTTCTGGCTCTGAGAATAAGTAGTCGCCGATATTTGCATGATGCAAGCTGTTAAAAACAAGGTAATTAGCTTCATAGTTAGTAGGAATTTTTTATACAATAAAATATTGATACACCTACAGTTAGTGTTCGTTTTTTTCATATTTTTGAACCGATTTGAAGTTAAACTTTAAATTGACTTATTTAATTGAGGTTGAGGAATGGTGGGCATTTCTCAACCTTTGTTTTTTATAGGTATTTTCCCATAGGCTGTATCCTGTTTGAGTTAGTATTTAGTTTATTTACTGATTATTATTTTGTTTTTATTAATCGAATAAGAAAAATGAGATGCCAATTGCAATGCATCCAAAGCCTGTTCTAAAGTCTCATTTTCAAAAGAACCTTTAAACCTGTACGAAAGAATTTCCGGATCTTTAATTTGAATGGAAACACCATACCAGCGTTCTAGTTTTTCTTTTATTTCTTCAAACTTTTCTCCCGTAAATACGAGTTTGTCTTCCTTCCAGGCAATATAGGGCTCCGGATCTATCTTTCGAATTATCATCCTTTCTTTACGTTCCATATCATCAGAGTTACCCGCAGTATTTGCCTTATTGAGCGGGGATTGCAACGAATCTATTGCAAGATATAACTTGCCCGTTTTCTTTATAAAGGTTAACTTTTCATTGGGTTTTAAAATTGTGGTACCCGTATTCTCTTTATTTTCTTTACTATTTCCTTCAATTTTAACAGATCCGTTTACCAACGTTGTTTCTATAAAACCTTCTTTGGGATAACATTTGACATTAAACTCAGTCCCTAAAGCAAGCACCGATATATTAGAAGTTTGTACAATAAAGGGGCGTTTTTTGTCATGAGCAACCTTAAAATACCCTTCCCCCTCGAGTTTTACTTCCCGGTTATCTTTGTTATAATTATTGGCATACGAAAGCTTACTTTCGGAGTTCAGCCATACAACGGTGCCATCAGGGAGTTGGACTTTGGTTTTTGAACCTGCTGGCACTATAATTTCCTGAAATGTAATTAATGGAGAGTTTGCTTTTCGAAAAACCGAAAGAGATAATATTCCTGATAAATAAGCTATTGCAATAATTGCAGCAATCCTGGCCAGCGAGATAGTTAATTTTCGGTAGTCGGAATTTTCCTGATTTGGCTTTTCAACGGTATCAATCTTAGTTTTGAATCGCTGAAAAGCATCTTTAGAGCTAAATTCCTTTTGGGCAGTAGTAAGTTTGCCCGATAGCATTACTTCACGACACTCATCAAAATATCGCTTATTTGCTTTATCCTTTTGAAGCCAAACGTGAAGAGCTTCCCCTTCTTCCTTTGACAAGGAATTGTTGAAATAATTAATAATTAGCCCGTTATAATATTCAAGATTGTTGTCGAAATTTTCCATAGCTTTCGTTTCCATATATTCAGACAGGGTATTTCGTTTTGAGGGTGAATTGGGGAGTGGCTTTTTTTAAGAAAAAACCAAATTATTTATTAACTCACAGATTATCTGTAGATAAAAAATGCCAGAAGCATTGGCAGGTATTCCTTTAATGCTTCCCGTAGTTTGGAAAGTGCAATTTTCATTTGTGTTTTAACGGTATTCACCGAAATAGAAAGTTTAGCAGCAATCTCTTCGTATGTTAACTCTTCGTTTCTGCTTAATAGAAAAATAGCCCTGCACTGATCGGGCAATGCATTGATCGATTTGTCGATTACAATTTTTAATTCTGCTTCTAATAATTTCCCCAACGGATAATCGTCAGACCACCAAATAGAATCATACATTGAAACATCCAGTGACTTGGTCATAACCATTCGCTCGGTTTTAGTTTGCTCAAACCAATTATAGCAACGATTTTGAACTGATTTCACCAAATAAGCCCGGATAGATGTATGAATATCGATAGACTCCCGTTTTTGCCAAAGACTAATATATACTTCGGCTACAATTTCTTCGGCTAATTGCTTGTTTTTTATCATATCGCATGCAACAAGACAAAGCATGGCATAATAATCATCGAAAAGTTTTTCGAAAGTAGTAAGTGAATTAAAGCGAAAATTTTTATTTTCAGGCATATCGCATATTTGCGTTGTCACAAAATAACGAGTACGAAGCTAAAAACAATTTTGGATGGAGTGTGATTCTCTTTTCAAAATTGTTTTGTGGTATAAAAATGGTACGATGCTAGCCTATATTTAGCCTATAAACAAGGGTAACAGCGTTAAAATTGTCAATCTTTACATGAACACATATTTTGGTAGTTAGGTTTAGAAAAGTTATTTTTAATTATCCGGAAATTTTAACTATTTAATTCAAAGATAGTTTGATGTCAGAATTTCCGGCATCGGTTAAAACAGAAACAATAAGTTCATTCTGAGTGCAGGCAATTTTGTTTACCTCTTTAAAACCCTGATCCAACTTTATCTGAAAACAATAATATGATTTTGTAACCGATGCTTTTGCGTCCAAATAATTATTATTCCCATATGTATGAAAATTTAATGAAAAACGCTGATTTATGGGTGCCGTATCGCCTAACCCGGTGGTGCCGAACTCCAATCCTTTTGCCCAAAGCTTTTGATCCTTAATGCCTTGCCAGATGTGCAGCCAGGGGTAATCGTTTGTTTGCCATACATAACCAATCAATGTTTTGTATTTGGGACTATATGCAACTACCCAGCCCATCGAATCTTCAATAACATACGTGGCTACATATCCTTCCAATCCATTACTCTTGCGAACATCAATATTGTCGCCGGAGGTATTTAATATCATGTATGGCCAGTTCGATTCATATTTTTCAATAGAGTCGGGAACAAACTTTTGGTTAAATCCAATGGTGGCATTGGAATTTACTATTACAGCAGAATCCAAAAATGGCAATCCAATAGTTGCATGTTGAACGATTGGTAAATTTCGGGCAACAGTAAACTGGTTCGAAAAAGTCTCGCGAATGGAAATCAAAGCATCATTTTTTGATAAAACGATCTCTTTTTGTATGGAAACACCTTCCAGTGGGGCATTACACTGCATTGTAATTGAGTAGTCTGTTTTCCCCGTAAGCATCCACCATTTATTAGCAGGCTCTCCATTATGAGGCATACCAAGTTTCATTTCACCGGAGGTAGGGGCACCCCAACGTCCCAAACATAAAAAATGCCCTTGAAAGGTTGCTCCTTTTATATTTTTTATCGGTAATTCATTAACTGCAAGCTTCCAGGTAAATGGATTCACTCCATCTCTATGAAAATGGAAATCAATCAATGCTCCGCCAGATAATGAGAAACCAACCTCTACCTTTTTATTTATCACCGAAACAATTGTATCCGGATTATTATGATTTGCTAAATTGTTTTCTCCGGGATTGCAGGATATTAGCTGAAATCCAGTAACAAGTAATATGAATTGATAAAAAATACCTGAAATACTTCCTGAAATGAATTCAATTTTCATTTTAAAATAATGCATAGACAATTAATAATGGATAATAAGTAGCCAATCGGAAAAAATATGATTTGCATGTAATTAAAATCGTATGAATAAAAGTAATTTATTTTGCTGAAATTTTTCACTAAGTGAATTTGATTCATAGCCACAAGGCTGGTTAAACAGCCTAAACTTTAACATTTGAAACTTTAGTCCTAGCTGGTTGGGACAATAGCACATGATTTTTTTTTACTTAATTCATAGTTTAGCTTTTAGCTTAAAGGGTTAATTATAGACAGTTTTACAATCGAATACTCACCTTTAAAAAATTAAATTACAGTAATTTGACAAAAACATATCCATTATAATGATAAAAACAAACCTACTAGTTGCAATCTTTTCGTTAGGATTCATTCCACCAGGGTATCCTCAGGATAGAAATGACTTTAACCAATGGTTCCGGGAGAACCATTGTTCTGCTTCGGTGCGTTTTACGAACCACGACTATAATTTTTTTTCAAAACCCAGATATGAATTAAAAGAATCGCTAACAACCCAGCAACAAAATCGGATTAAATTTATGGATGGTACCTGGCAGGTAAAACTATCGACATCCGCTCCAGACAATAGGCTAGATGCCATCGAATTTGAACTTAAGTGCAAACTCGAAAGTGGCAATTCTCCACAAACGAGCATATCCATTGATTTTACATTCGATAACTGGTCGAAATCCAATTATGTGCTTATGCCAGCAGCTACATATAATGGTAACCGATTCGAATCCCGTCGGATTCGTTATTCCCCCAAATTATTAGATTCGAGAGACATTGGCCCCGACAAACCTCCTCTTATTTCGGATATTCCCCGCCTTAATATTAACGATGGCCCTTCGCGTATTCAGGAGCGATCGGGATCAATGAGCGCTCCGGCAATTGGCTTTCATTCGGAAGAAAATAAAAAAGGCTTCTGGCTTTTAACAAATCAAGCCACAAAATATGGCGATACCGGAATCGGAATTGAAGAGTCGCGTGATCGAAAAACTGCAGTGATTAGTCTTACGATACCCGTTGTGCGTGAAAACTATCAATATATCCTTACTGATAATCAGGCTCCTTCAGTTGACAATGCTCCCGATTTTAAAGCAGGGGATGAATTTACTCTTAAATTTCGGGTTTACTTTTTCTCTTCTCATGAGGTTCAGGGCTTATTTAACCGATATTCGGAAATAAGAAAAGATGTGTTGGGAGAAACCATTCTAAAACCATTTATACCGTTTTCTTCGTGTTTCTCAGTGCAGGAAACAAAATTTAATGAGCAAAATTGGGTCAATGAATTTGGTTATTATTCGGTTGGTATGCGCGAAAATTTTTTACAGGATTGGCAAATTGGCTGGACTGGAGGTATGATCAGTACCTATCCGATGCTCTTTGCAGGAAATGAAACAAGTAAGCAGCATGTTATAAGGAATTTTGACTGGTTGTTTCCAAATGGCTTATGCCCTGCAGGTTTTTTTTGGGATTCGGGCGAGAAAGGTACCATTTGGTATGGTGGCGATATTCGTAAACCGAATACTATAAACTGGCATTTGGTGCGAAAAAGCGGAGATGGGCTCTATTACATTATCAAACAATTAATGTTGATGAAAAAAGCAAATATGCCCGTTAAGAATGAATGGGAAATGGGAACACAAACAGTAGCTGAATCGTTTGTCAATCTTTGGAAGAAATGGGGACAATTTGGTAATTTTGTCGATAGCCAAACCGGAGAAATAGTGGTTGGTGGCTCTACAAGCGGAGCAATAGTACCGGCAGCATTAGTATTAGCCGGTAAATATTTCGAGAATACCAAATATATAGAAATTGCCAAATCCTCTGCGGACTATTATTATTACAATTATATAAAAAAGGGAATTACCTGTGGTGGACCGGGTGATGCAATGCAAAATCCTGACAGTGAATCTTCCTATGCCATGCTCGAATCGTTTATGTTGCTATATGAATATACGCTCGATAAAAAATGGCTTTTAATGGCAGAAGACATGGCCGACCAATTCACAACTTGGGTAATGCCCTACGATTATACGTTTCCTGATAATAGTGCACTGGGTAAACTTGGAGTACAAACAACAGGTATGGTTTGTGCCAATACGCAGAACAGGCATGGAGCTCCCGGAATTTGTACATATTCGGGTATCGCGCTATGGCGACTATTCCGCGCAACCGGCCAGATCCGTTATATGCAACTATTGAAAGAAATTGCCTATGTTATGCCACAATATCTTTCTCACCCTATCCGACCAATTGATAAAATGAAGATCGGCTGGATGTCGGAGCGTGTAAGCTCCACAGACTGGCTCGAAGGGATTGGGGAACTCATGTATGGATCTACCTGGGCAGAAACAGCACTGATGCTTTCATATATTGAATTACCCGGATTATATATTCAACCTGATAAATTGTTTTTGTGTGCAATAGATAATATCGAAGCTCAAATTGTAAAAGACAGACCAGAGGCAATTACAGTTAAAATTACTAATACGACCAAATCGGAGGCAAAGGTAAGATTGTTTGTGGAATCATCTAAACAAGCTCAGGGACCGTTAGGCGAGAATGCTTTATGGAATAAATCTGTAGTAATATTAAAACCAGGCAATAGTTGCCAAATGACTTTTAAGAAATAAAAAAGAAAGATGAATAAGATCTATTTTTGTTTAGTTGGATTATTATTAGCTGTTTTACAATTATCAGCACAAAAGAATGTTTCTGATATGAGGAATCCGCTGGATGTTGTGAGGCTTATTGGAGATAAACTAATACGCGAAACACCATTCAAATATCGGTTAATTGTTGGCGAATACAATCCGGTATTTAACGGACTTCATTTTGTGGATTTTGGCCGAACCTTTGGCATCGGTAAATCCGGAGTAGCTTATGCCTTTACTCAATTAACAATGGGCAAGGATACAACTATCACTATCCAAACAGCGCATAACGATGGATGCGATATTTGGATCAATGAGGAATTAGTTTACGAAAAACGAGGAAAGAAAAAACTGGAACTTCAATTTGAAGAACGAAGTGTTGATATGCCTGACCACTTTATAGCCCATTTGAAGAAAGGAGAAAATAACCTGTTAATTAAATCGGAAACCTATGGCAATGATTGGGCTGTATATCTTCAGCCCCCAAGCCTGAAGGGGGCAGTCATTAAAGATGCCATCGAATATCCAGCAATAGGGCTTAAAGGAGTTAAATTTATTGATGCCAAAATTGCTACTTTAAGTAATTGGCTTATAATTGGTCCTTTTGCTAATCGCGATGGTAAAGGAATGGATATTTTATATGCTCCTGAAAAAGAGATACTTTTTGGGAAAATGTATGAAGGTGCAGAATCTTTGGTTACCTGGACAATCCCCAAGGTGGAAATATTTGGAGATGTAATTGAACCCTTGCCCTGGGGAACCAATTATACATGGAATTACCATAATGGAGGGGTAGCATGGGCAATGCAGCAGCTGGCAGAGGTTACAGGAGATAAAAAATACGATCAATATGCTACCGACTTTTGCAATTTCCATATCAATGGCGCTCCATTTGTTAATTATCAGGTAAAAAACTTGCGTAACGTAAATTCAGCCAATAGTAATTTTCTGTTTGCACCATTACTCGATTTTACGTTAGCTCCTGCCCTGCCGTTTATTTATAAACTCCGAACAAATGATACGTTCGATGGGAAGAATGCCTATTCCGAATACATCGACCGGATGATGAAGTATGCAAAAGAGGAACAGATACGTTTACCTGCATCCAATATATATACCCGCCTTACCCCCGAAAAATACACCACCTGGGTAGATGATATGTTTATGGGAATACCTTTCCTGGTTCAGGCTTCACAATACACCAGTAATTTGAATGATAATAAGTTTTTTATGGATGATGCCGCAAATCAGGTTCTGAAATTCAACGACCAGGTTTGGGATAAAGAGGCAAAATTATACATGCATGCCAAATATTCCGAAAGAGAAGTTAAACTTCCCCATTGGTCGCGCGCAAATGGTTGGGGAATTTGGGCAACTACTGAAGTATTGCAGGTACTGCCCAAAAATCACCCCAAATACAATCCCATTTTGGCGCACTACCGGGAACATGTAGACGCCTTAATTGCGCTACAGAACAACAAAGGATTTTGGCTCCAGATTTTGGACCGACCCGATTCGCGCGAAGAAGTATCGGGAACTGCAATCTTTACGATGGCTATTGCCAGAGGTATTAGCAATGGTTGGCTGAATGAGAAAAAATATAAAATTTTTGCATTGAAAGGATGGGAAGCTTTGAAAACACAGATTGAGCCTGATGGCACTGTCCATAATATTTGCTATGGTACCATGTGCTCCGAAGATATAAATTATTATCTAAACAGACCATTTTACGATAACGATACTCATGGATTATTTGCTGTAATATTTGCCGGAATTGAGATGCAAAAAATGATTGCGAAAAAATAATTATTTGCTCATAAGCATATAATTGCAAATATCTATGATACTATTTTGTTTAGAATGAAAAGAGGAATATATGGCTATATTTTTTGCGATCAATAACCCAGAAAGTTTTGTAAAAAATATCGCATATACTCGTGCTACTGATTTGCAGCTTTAAAACTTGATCTTTCGGTTTTCGACCTGACAATATAATTCCACTGTATTAAAATCGAAATGTTGATTACCCTGGTGATTGAAATTTTTCCTGGTTTTATAAAGCAGGAATAATTTTCGGTATTTTAAAAATGTCTCGAAGGATGATAAAATGCAAATTGTTAGTCCTTTCTTTCCATCCAGAAATCCCAATTTTAGAAGATAGTCGCGAAAAAAGCGCCAAATTGGTTTTATAATGAGCCAAATAATAGTTGTTTTTGTTCCATTAACAAAATGTGAATTGGCAAAAATTTCGGAGAAAGAATATATTTGCCTAATAAATTCAGCTTTTGTATAATAAGGATAGTGCTTAAGATCCCCTTTCAGGAATTTTTTAGAAACACCTTTCTGCATGATAACTATGTCGTGGGGATTAACTCCTCCCCAGGTTCCTTTTCTTTTATCCCATAACCGAAGCTTCCGGGAAGGATACCAGCTTCCATGTTTTATCCATGTACCGCAATAATTAGACAACCTGTTAAAATAATAAGCATCGTGGCACCAATCACCCTTAACTTTTAAAACAGATTGCCTGAGCTGTTCCGAGAGTTCCTCATCTGCATCAAGCGAGAGGACATGCGGAAAGGAAGATTTTGTAAGCGCAAAGTTTTTCTGTTCTATATAACCTGCGAAATCATTCTGATATATAATAGCCCCCAATCCGGAGGCTATATTTATAGTCTGATCAATTGAATACGAATCGACAACTATAATTTCATCTGCAATACCTTCCAACGAACGAATGCACCGTTCGATGTTTTTTTCTTCGTTGTACGTAATTATGATAGCTGAAATTTGAGGCATCTAGGGCACCCTATAAATTTGAAATTAAATTTTAAGGAAAAAGAGCCGGCTTTCCAGCCGGCTCTTTAATAATAAGCTCATATTTTAATTCTTCATAAACATTTTCACTTCCTTATCTGAACCTTGAATAACCTCAAGCATATAGGTTCCGGTAGCAAGCTGGTCAATGTTAACTGTTTCGCTTATTGCTTCAGCTCCTTTTTCAATGCTGGAACTTACAAGTGTCCTTCCTTGTAAATCAACAATATGGTACAACAGTTTACCTTTATAATCCGATTTAAAATTAACAACAAGCTTATTTTGGGCTGGGTTTGGATAAACCGAGAATTCAGCTACTTTCGAGAAGCTTTTTACGCTTGTACTCATTAATTTCGATACGGTATAGTATCCGTTTTGAAAGGAAGAAAGTGCAAAAGTTAATACTTTCCGACCTGCATCATAAGTTGGGGTGAGGGCCAGATCAGTCCAGGAACTACTTTCGGCAGACCTATAAAGTAGCTTATAAGTATTGTCTGGTATAGTTGTAAGGCCTGCTTTTCCATAATCAAAACCTAGGGATATATTAGTAACTTCTCCAATGTTTTTGAGATAATATGACCGGTTCCATTGCTTTGATGTTGCATTTTCAGTAATGGCTTTCCCATCGTGACCGGCAAAAACATAATCTCCTACATCCGATATAGCAGCAGCTTTAAGTTCAATGCCGCCTCCTGAGCTAAACAGGTGAGTATCATCGGCAGTATTAGTTATATTTTTATCCTTTCCTATTCCAATTAAATCGTTTTTGAACGGGAACTCGTTAATAACATTGCCGGCTGTGAGCGTGAGATTGTATTTTACGGCCAAACAATTAGTAACAAGTTTAATCTGTGCCATATTCATATCCGAATTAATAAGAATAGCTTCTGCTAAACTCATTGGCTGGAATCCCCCGAGGATTAACGTTGCATTGGTAGCTTGGATAGGCTTGTTATAGAAATTGGTACTTTCGATATTCCCATCGGTGATAAAGGATGCAGTTTGCAAAGCCCCCTGGTGGTTTACATTGACAATATAATATTTATCGGTATTGATTACCTGTGCATTTTTAAGAAATAAATCTCGGGCTACGACAAATTGGAATTTGTTTGGATTTGAACCTGCATCCATTTCGAGGTCCCATGCTTGTTTCGCAGCGTCACCACCAGTAATATCCCTCTTTTGAATTAAAGCCGCAAAATCGGCAAGCATTTCATTCCTTTTTACTACCAGGAATATTGATATACCCGGGCCTCCATCCAGATTATCTGCATCGGGGATGGTAAGTGCCTTTGTATTGCCTTCGCCCGACTGAAGTCCAAAATTCAATACCGGGAATCCATTGAGCCCGTTCGCTACATATAAGGGAGCTGGTTTGGTTTTTTCTCCTGTATTCACAAGTGCCTCAGGGGTTCCGGAATATGTATTCACTGCATTATTGGCATTACCCGACATATCATTCCATAATTTCACTTCACTACCATCGGCATTTCCTGCAAAAGCTTCGGGTTTTAGCCATAAGCCAACTTCGGGCTGATTGTCACGGGTAAGATTTTTATACCCAACACCTGCAGGGCCAGTTCCCGGAAGATCCTCGGTACTGACAATCTGATAGGTTGCCTCCACTATAGGAGTCACATATTTGAAATCGGCACTGAAAGCCTTTGTCTTCAAAGTGGTTGTTTGTGTTAACTGAATAGCCTGGGTATAAGGCTCACTTGGGTCACTCCCGTCTTTTGAATAATATATAACCGCATCTGCAGGAGTAGTAGCAATTGTTACCTGAACCTTTTTCTGATATTTAACAGCAGGAGAAGGATTAAAAACAGGCGATGCAACTGGTCTGATAAAATATGTTGCCGAAACAACATTACCATATACTCCATCGCGTGATGCTATTACCTTTAATGTAGTTGTATCCGTGAAAACAAGACCTGCTTCCGGGAAAATGGTTGAGTTTCTGGTTGGGTCTGCAACTGCCCCCTTTCCAATGGTGTAAAATACGGAGTCTTTGGCTGGTTTATTTACCAGCATTACCTTAACATTTGTAATGAAACTTCCTCCATTGGGGTTTAAAACAACCGGTGCAGGAGGTATACTTCCATAAACAGTTTGATAACTCAGATTGAGCATAGGACCATAATTGCTGTTAGCTAACCCACCAATCCACATATTATCGGTACTGTCTTTACCAAATGACATCATAGCTAGTCCAATGGTCTTGCTTCCTTTTCGAACCTCCTCATTTATAAAATCAGCCAATTTTGTGCCGTTTGTAAGAAAATCTTTTCGGGCAGAATTACTATTAAGGAGAGAAGTATCCATTCTAGTTGCATTTGTCGATGGTTTCGTTTTCCATTTTACAGTATCGCCTTTCCAATCCTGAGTTACCGAATAAAGGCCAAGCTTAAATAAATCGTTAAAATTGGCATCTCCCGTTTTCCCACGGAAACTCACTTTGGCACTCTCAATCTGTTGGTTGTTGAGACCACTAATATCAAACTTTACATACGAGTATGTTTGCTCCATAATACCACTTGCATTCCTCTTTTTATATATTTTCAGGTTTCCGCCTAACTTGCCCTGATCAATTATTGAGTCAGGATAAGCTTGCATTACCACGGCATCGTCAACGCAATAATTGCTGTTTGCTGATGATAATGTGAGGTTCAGAATCGGGCCATAATTGCCATTGGCGGTTCCCCCGATCCACATGTTATCGGTAGTATCTTTCCCGAACGATTTTAAAGCAAAGCTGATACTCTTGCTTCCCTTGCGGATTTCTTCGTTTATATAAGTTACCAGTGTTGTTCCGTTTTTCAGAAATTCCCTTCTTGCTGAGGACGCATTCAGGAAAGAGGTATCCATTCTACTGCCTCCAACTGATGGTCTTGTTTTGTATTTTACGGTATCTCCTTTCCAATCTTGTGTTACAGTATATAAGCCAAGTTTAAATAGGTCGTTGAAATTCGCATCTCCGGTTTTTCCGCGATAGCTAAGGCTGGCGCTTTCGACCTGAACCCCTTGTAATTCGGAAACATCAAATTTCAGATACGAATAGGTTTCATCTATAGTACCTCCGGCATTTCTTTCACGGAAAACTTTGATATTCCCCCCTAGTTTCGATTGGTCAATTATGGAGTCAGGATATGCCTGCATAACAATAGCATCGTCAATAGTATATTTGCTTTTATTGGCAGTAACAGTAAAATCAAGTACCGGACCGTAGTTTCCGTTTGCCAAGCCCCCAATCCACATATTATCAGTGGAGTCTTTACCAAAGGATTGCATGGCAAAACTTATAGTTTTGCTTCCCTTCCTTATCTCTTCATTTATAAAATCAACAAGTCCTGTACCGTTTTTCAGGAAAGTTTTCCTGGCCGAATTGGCATTTAGGAAAGATGTATCCAGCTTTGTTGATCCGGCAGATGGTTTAAATTTCCATCTAACTGTATCTCCTTTCCACTCTTGGGAAACGGAGTATAATGCCAGTTTAAAAACATCATTATAATTGGCATCACCGGTTTTTCCACGATAGCTAATGGTTGCTGATTCTAACTGTGTTCCTGCAAGATCGCTGATATCGAATTTAATATAAGAATTTGTTCGGTAATAGGTAGCTCCACCATCTCGTTTGCGAAAAACTTTGAGGTTACCGCCAAGTTTTGATTGATCAATAACAGAATCAGGATAGGCTTCCATTACAACTGCATCATCAATAACATATTTCCCTTTTAAGGGTGTAATAACACAATTTAGAATTGGGCCATAATTGCCATTTGTTGTGCCACCAATCCACATATTATCGGTAGTATCCTTGCCAAACGACTTAATGGCAAAACTAATGGAACTCTTCCCTTTTCGTATTTCTTCATTAATATAATCAATTAGTCCGGTACCATTTTTCAGGAAATCTTTCCGTGCTGAGTTGGCATTTAAAAAAGTAGTATCGAGCCTGGAACCGCCAAGCGAGGGCTTAGTCTTGTATTTTAAGGTGTCTCCTTTCCAATCAGAATTTACAGCGTACACCCCCATTTTAAACAGGTCGTTGAAATTAGCATCGCCGGTTTTGCCTCTGTAACTCAATACAGCCGATTCTACCATGAATCCATTTAAAGCGCTGATGTCGAATTTTACGTACGAATAAACTTCTTTTAATCCTCCGGCATCTCTGAACCGGTAGATTTTTAAGTTCCCGCCCAATTTTGATTGATCAATCACAGAATCAGGATATGCCTGATTTACGATTGCATCATCAATCGAATAGCGTGAAATGGTCTGTGCTTTTCCTGGTAAGCTGAAAAGCATCAGCATACCAGGAATCCACCAAAATCGAAATAAACAGTAAAGTTTTCTCATAGAATGTAATTTAGTTAGGTTGATAATTAACTTATGATGTAAAAGATACGTTGCTGAAATAGTTTAAAAGGCCGATAAATCAAAACCCCAAAAGGCTATTCTCCATTTTCAAAGGTAAATGAAAGCCCACCCCTCGATGTGTATTTTCGTTTCAATTGACCCCGATAAATATCCCAAACGACTTTCGCCATGCTATAAAAATTAGAATTATAAAACATTCATAAAATAGCCTACCCTGAAAAGTCTTTTACCTCTTGAGAGATTCTGTAAGAAGCAGGATAATACTTTTAATTAGTTCTTTCTGATTAGTAAAAGTCACCTTATTGTCACATTGATAGCGGATCGAAGTATGAAATACGATAATTAACGGGCTTTTCACTCAGCCTCATTAAAAAATAAATGATTTTCAGATGGTTCTTTGAAGGAGTTAGGAGAAAAAGAGCAGAAAATCATAGATTTTTTGGCTTTCAGGAGTAGACTCATAAAAAGAATAATTCAAATAAGAGAGAATACGAATGTGGGACAATTGCGCTACTTAAATGGGACGGTTTTACACATGGCTTGAATAGATGGAAGGTATATTTGTTTCGTGCATTTTACTGCATGAATATCAACATACAAAAACTAAAAACTAACTAAATGAAATCGTGTAGTATCCTAATGAATAAGCTCTGTGCAGTATTTGTTATGAATATGAAGGTTACATCATTCCAAAATCTTTAAAATAGAAATATGATGAAAAGAGTCCTGACAATAATCCTATTTATCGGAACCTTGTTTTTACTATCCGGAAAAATGGATGCTCAGAATTTTATGGTTACAGGTAATGTTATCAGCAGTGAAGATAAACAACCTGTTATAGGGGCAACAGTTATGGAAAAAGGTACTAATAACGGGGTAATTACCGATTCAGATGGAAATTACAAAATAACCGTTCACTCCGGATCAGTATTACTTTTCAGTTTTTTGGGAATGAAACCGGCAGAATACGCTATTAAAACGGCCGATCCCGTAAATGTAATATTGGAGCCGGAAGCTGTAAAATTGGATGAGTTGGTCGTGATTGGATACGGTTCAAAAAAGAAAAGGGATATAATTGGGTCGGTTTCATCCATTAGCAGCGACGAATTGGTATCCCTGCCGGCTGCATCCCTGACAAACGCTATGCAGGGAAAGGCTGCAGGAGTTCAGGTGTCTAACTCAAGTGGAGTACCTGGTTCTCAGGTAGAAATAAAAGTTCGCGGAGAAAACTCAATCAGTTTAAATACCTCGCCCCTATGGATAATTGATGGTATGCCGGTATATTCAGGAAGTGGTTTGGAAAAAACGATCGGTTCATCAAGTCAGGACCCAATGTCCATGATAAATCCTAACGATATTGAGTCCATTCAGATACTCAAGGATGCTGCAGCTACCTCAATTTATGGTTCCCGAGGATCTAACGGAGTTATCCTGGTTACCACAAAATCCGGAAAAAAAGGTAAAGGCACTACTTCTATTGACTATAGCGCCGGAATCATGAATCTTTCTACCACCCCGGATAAAATAGGGTTTACTAGTACCAACGATTGGTTTAAGCTTGTAGATCAGGCAAGGGCAAATTCAGGACTTACCCCATTTCAGCCTTTCGATATCATTAAATTTTTTAAAGATAATCCGTTGGCCCAGTTATCGCGTGAAGAGGCAATGCTAATAAATACAAACTGGTTTGATGAAATACTTCAAACCGGTTCCTACAATAACATAAATGCATCGAGCTCAAAAGGGGGCGATATAGGAAGTTTCTTTATTTCGATGAATTATAACGACACCAAAAGTGTCCTGAAGGAGAACTTCTTCAAAAAATTTAGTACCAGGGCCAACCTGGACTTTACTCCCGTAAAAAATTTAAAAATTGGTGCCCGTTTTAATTTTGCAACAACACGAAACACAAGAGTTCAGCAGCAAGTTGGAGGTGCTACCGGAAATAACAGTGGAGGAGCAAGCGCTGGTTTTGGTAATGCAAACCGTATTGCATTGCCGTGGTTTCCGATTTATAACGATAATCATCCGAGTGGTTATTGGAATCCCATGGCTGGTTCAAACCTTGTAGCCAGCATCGATTCGGATAATCATTTGGATGAAGTTGAACAATACCGAGGCATGGGAACTATGTATATTGAATATTCCCTTCCGTTTATTGATGGATTAAAAATCAGAACCGAAGGGTCGATGGATTTTATTCAAAACAACAGTGTATTTTGGGTAAATTCTTACCTGCGTGAACTCGGTTCATATGCTTCCGACCGTGCCGCTACCCGAAAAAGTTTCAATTATAATGCATACGGATCCTATAACAAGGTATTTGCAAAAAAGCACACCGTTGGAGCTACTTTTGGTGCAGAATGGCAGAGTATTAATCAATACCAGCGAAATATGGAAGCCCAAAACCTCACCGGAACCTATCAGCAGGTTGGGAATCCAAATGACTATCTCTCAATGTTTGCCGGCCTTACAGAAGAAGAATACTTGCTGGGATATATCGGAAGAGCAGATTATCAATATAATAGCAAATACTTGCTTGGACTAAGTCTGCGACGCGACGGATCATCAAAATTCAAAGAGGACAAACGCTGGCAAAATTTTGCTGCCTGGTCGGCCGGGTGGATTATATCGGATGAAAAGTTTTTCTCGGGTATTCGGCTGATAAATTTCCTGAAACTGAGAGGAAGTTACGGGCAAACCGGTAATAAAGATATTCCTTCGAGCAGGTTTGTTACAACATTTACGAATAACAGGGATAACCGCTATGGTATGCCAACCCTAATATCCGGTGGAACCCGGATTGGAAATCTGGGGGTACCCACCCTCACCTGGGAAACTACAAATAATTATGATATAGGGATCGATTATGGGATACTGGAAAATAGGTTTAATGGCTCTCTGGCCTATTATTTACGCGATATAAAAGACTTATTGTTGTTTTCGTCCCTTCCGCCATCAGCGGGAGTGAGCGGTATTTGGAATAATATAGGAGATATGCGTAACACAGGATTTGAGTTTAACCTCAGTGCTGTTACTATTAATAAGCCGTTAATGAGATTCAAGTGGACAACAGATTTTAATATTGCTACCAATCAAAACAAGATTACTTCGCTCACTCCAATGTACGACAAACAAGGGATGGGAGTTGACCAGGGATATACAAAGTCGGTTACCGGTGGGCACCTTTGGGCGTATAACATATGCGAATGGGCAGGTGTTGATTCTGAAAAAGGGGTGGATATGATCTATGAGATCGACTATGCCTTATGGGAAAAAACCGGAAAAACAGTGAAAACTGGCCGACTAATTCCAGCTACACAGGTAAATATGTCCCGAAACAGAATTATAATGCAGGACAAATCTTCTGTGGCTAAATGGTATGGAGGAATAACCAATAATATTGATTTTAAGGGATTTTCGCTGAATTTCATGATTAATTTTTCGGGAGGAAACTACCTGTATGATTATGAAGAACAAAGGACTACTTCGGTTCAATACGGCCAGGTTGTGCTTCGTGATGGTATTATTGGCAATACCTGGGAGAAACCAGGGGATAATAAAAATTACCCTCAATTGGTATGGGATTCGCAATACGATTGGGGCTGGGATATTGAGGCCGTAAATCCCGAATGGACCGGAAGTCCTGAAGATCCGCGAGCCAAAGGATACTGGGTTGGAGGCCCTTCTGATCCAAAGACCTATGTTTATAACCCTGAATCTGTTTCGTCTACTAAATATCTGTATAAAGCCGACTATATCAGGTTACGCCATGTTGAGCTGGCATATACATTCACCAGCGAGTGGACACAAAAAATTCACATCAATGGGTTAAGGGTTTATTGTTCGGTTGATAATGTCTGGAAATGGAGTAAATACAAAGGATGGGATCCGGAAACCGGTGGTGGGGTGCTTCCTCCTTTAAGGGTTTTTTCAATAGGCACCAGTGTTAAGTTTTAGTAGAATTAAATTCATAGTAAACCTATTTATTCTCACTACTTTATTTTTCTCGATTATAAAATAAACTATTTCTATATGAAAATTCATTTTGGCAAGTTAAAGATTCAATTAATTGACCAATATGATGTTAATGTTAATAAAAGTTAATAATAAAAAACCGATAGATGAAGACTAAATATACTTTTGTAGTTTTGCTTATAGCAGTTATGCTTGGCTCAGGTTCCTGCGAACAAAAGGAATTTTTTAAACTTACTAATCCTCCTGAAAATCCCTGGCTAAATATCAGCGAGTTTGAGAGGGCTGCTGTATCACCTTATAATTATGCATTTTGCTCAGAGTGGGGAGGTGCCTATTTCATGAACTATCGGGTTGTTTTAGATGCCATGACAGATGTTATTTACAGAATTCCGGGAGCATCAGCCAACTTCCCCGTAGATGAAGTATATTACAGGCAAACAACCGTAGAGGCAGATAGAGGCATTTCGGCATATTATGCTGCGTATAACACAATTGGCATATGTAATTCGGCTCTCGATTTTTATTATAACAATAACGAAAATCCTTACCCCGATGCCCTCCCGGTCGATAAAGAATATAATTTAAAACGCATCATTGGAGAATTGCATTTTATGCGAGCCTATTCCTATTACAGTTTGCTAATATATCATGCGCCGGTGCCTGCCGACCCGGATTTTAAAACCAAAAAGATCCTTCCCTTAAGGTTAAACTTTACCGATGCGAATGCAGCTCTAAATCCAGTTTATTCAACCGCCGAAGAACTTTATAAAACAGTAGAAGAAGACCTTCTTAAAGCAAAAGAATTGTTACCAGAAACGTTTATTGCCGGCAAACACCATCCTTCCTACCAATATGGCAGGGCAGACCGTTTTGCCGCAAATGCCATACTTGCAAGACTTTATTTCAGAATTGGAAAATTTGATAATGCCATTACGGAACTAAATGCAGTTATTGATCAAAATTCGGGAAGATTTAAACTCAACCAGGACCCTATTGAAGCATTTAATCGTAACACTGGTGAAAAAGGAAATGAAGTAATTTGGTATGCTTTATATTATGATGTACAAAAAGGTACCATACCCAAGGAAGCAACATTATTTACCTATCTCGATTACAGGGCCACGAACGGAGGCCATGGCACCAATCACCGCCGAAGCACCTGGCATACATACTCGATGAGTAATGACGCTGCAAAGCGTATAGGATGGATGGACAACAACCTGCAGGTTACACAGCAGGCATTGCGCGACAAACGATACCGACAATTGTACTGGAGGCTGGAAGGATATTGTGGCTCTGCCGGGTGCGGAAGTCCTGAAAATTATGACATGCAATATCCACTAAGCTTAAAACCCAGAATATGGGGAGATAAATACTTTAGAGGAGCAGATGGCCGATTTACCAATGTCCCCATTATCAGGTTACCCGAGATGTACCTCACCCGCTCCATCTTAAGGTTTAAGAATGGAGATCTTGCCGGTGCTGCCAGTGACCTGAATGCTGTAAGAAAACGCGCCTGGGATGCTGGCGTTGCAGGCACAACATACGAAGCTTCAACTGATTTTGTATCAGCGGCAAGTATTTCTGAAGAAATGATTCACAACGAACGAATTCGTGAACTAGCTTTTGAAGGAGACTGGCTAATATATTGCGAAAACCTTGGCTTACCAATTCTTCCAGGAGATAGGGAAAATACAGTATCCGTAAATTCCCCCTATCAATCGATGTATTGGGTCATTCCACAAGCAGAACTGGATTTCAAAACAGAATAGACGATTAATGGATTGTTGTGGTTATTGAGTGGTTGTATTGCTAATGCATTCCAGCATGTATTAGCAATATTTAAAACAGCCATTTTTCCCCGATATAGATATTAACCTGTAGAGCTTGGTAATAGATTTCCCTATGGATCAACCGGATTTTTTGGGAGATAATACTATAAAACCCAATTTTTTATCACAAATATTTCAACCTTAAAGAATAATATTGAGGCTGTCTTTTTATTCAAAGAAACTTCGAATTTGCTAATCCCGACAATTAAAGGTCAATGGCTTTTGATTTAAAACGAACTCAGAATAAAGCAAATCTGCGGCTATTAAGACAGTTCTGTATAATTGACCTCAAATTTTATTTGGCAACGTTCAACTGATAATTGCCTGACAATTTTAAAGACTGAAAATTTATTTGAGATGCAATAGGTTCGTGCGAACCAAAGACTAATTAGGTAAAATACTTATAGGGACTGAATTATTTTAACAATCACACTTCCAGTGCTTTTAAATGTTCAAAAACTTTAAATTACCTATGGTTATTAAAAACTTCTCAGGCCAAACCCCACCGGTTCGGAACGATTATGAGTTTAAACGGCTATTCATTCAGGAATTTCCAATTTCAATTTCTTTGCGAAAAATATAATTGTCAATATGAAAACTTTAAGCAGACAACGGGATAAAAACACAAATTCTATTCAGCATTTTTAACACAACGCACACTCAAGCCATAATTTTTTGGACGAGGCCCCTTATTAACTAAAGGAAGATCGTTGGTAAAATACACCATTCTTCCTTGTGTCGGATCGCTTGAATATGCTGTCGATGTCCAATAAGAAGCACTCGTTGATAGGAGGTAAACACTATATCCGAAATTTCCTATTAACAGGGCATCAAATCCAGAGCTGCTTGAAACTCCTCGAAGTTTGGGCGCTGGTAATGTTCCGGCACCACCATTGCCATTTACTTTTAACCAGTTATCCAACACATCAAATTCTGCTTTTGTTGGTATATGCCAGCCCGAGGGACAAACTCCCTGGATTTCCATACTGGGGGCATCTTCAGGAGCACCGGACTCTCCCGCCATCATTGCATCCCAGGTATAGTGAGCGCCTTCATTACCTTCGCAATACGATGAATAACAATAGCGCCCTTCGATAGTAACCAAAGAATCGGAATACGAAGGGTCGTGTATAGTATTTAAATTAGAAGCAAACCAGCATTGGTTACCAAGTTGAAGGGTAGGGTATTTAAAGCCATCCACATCAGTAATACTGTCAGTTCCGCAAACAAATTCCGGTTGACTGATAGAGACAGTTCCGGTGGTTGAAATCTTAAACGGAGCGCTATGATCTGTTACTGAAACCAAATATGTTCCTGCTATAAGTTTTTCGAGAGTCGCAACTGAATCTCCAGTATTCCATCTAAACGAATAGGGTGGGGTGCCTCCTTTTACGGTGAGACCAATTTTGCCCTGAGGGTTGCCATAGCGGGATACATCGGTTACAGCAAAAGATAATTCCAGAGGAATAGCTTCAGGTTGTTCTACCATAACAGTAGCATTGGCAACAGACCGTCCGTATTTTCCATATATTACTTTTACGGTATATTCACCTGCATATAATCCCGAAATACTTTGCGTAGTTTCGCCATTACTCCAAAAATAATAAAATGGTTTTTCTCCACCATTGATTTCAAGACCTATCGAACCGTCATTATTATTATAGGCAGCGGCATGGGTGGGGATTAATTTTATAATCGCGGGTTCTGCTTTTTTTTCTTCTTTATCGCACGAAGTAACGCAAAATGCTAAAATCAATAGGATATAAAATAAGCTAGACTTTTTCATCGACATAAAATTTAATAATTGATCAAAACTATTGAATATACATCAATGAAGTGTGGAAATTTGTCCCAAGAAAGCAAGAGAATTGTCCCATTTATGCTGTGCCGATCAATTTATTTCCTGATACTACTGATCTAAATCTTTGGGAATAATCACTTCCTAATTTTTAGGTTATGGTCGATTTTTCCCGGTATCTGGGAAAATGGTACACGAGTTTCGATTCATGCAGTTGTACTTTTCTGTTTTCAAAAACCTAAAGAATGAAAAAACTCCTTCGCATTATCCCGATCTTTTTAACTGTAATTCTAATATCAGGAACTCCCGAGAAAGATTTCAGTCTGGAGAAAAGCAACAACAATTTAATTCAGAATCTAATGGCACAAATGAGTCTTGATGAAAAGATTGGACAAATGACTATGATGTGTATCAGCAGTATTTCTGCAAATGGAGATAAGACACTTTTTATCCATCCCGATTCGGCATTGAAAGCGATCGTAAAATATAATGTTGGTTCCTTTATTAGCGGATTTGGAACAATGGCAGAATGGAAAGATTTTGTCACAAAACTTCAAAAAATGGCAGTTACGCAGTCGCGTCATAAAATCCCTCTGCTTATTGGAATTGACCATGTTCATGGAGCCAATTATATTAAAGAAGGAACAATACTTCCGCATAACCTAAATTTAAGCTGTAGTTTCGATACTTCGTTGGTAAGAAAATGTGCTGCATTAACTGCAGATGAAACACTCGAAGCAGGTATAAGGTGGAATCTTGCACCAGTACTCGACTTGGGTAAAAACGCATACTGGCCGCGACTTTACGAAACTTTTGGAGAAGATCCATTCGTTTGCGCAGCTTTTGGCGCTGCGTATGTTTCGGGAATTCAAACCGACAGCAAAGGTATGCCTTCGGGAATAGCAGCATGTGGGAAACATTTTATAGGTTATTCTGACCCTAAATCGGGTTGGGACCGCACTCTCGCCGAGATTCCCGATCAACTTATGTACGAATTATTTGTCCCCCCGTTTCGCGAAGCTATCAATAGGGGCATTAGTTCAATTATGCTTAACAGCGGCGAGGTGAACGGAGTGCCAGTTCATGCTTCGCTGGAACTTGTGAACGATCTTTTGAAAGGCTATCTGAATTTTAAAGGGATCGTTGTTTCCGATATAAAAGACATCCAAAAGATTGTTAGCATGCACCGGTTTGCTGTTGATGAAAAAGAAGCCACCTTGCTGGCTATAAATGCCGGACTCGATATTAGCATGGCTTGTAACTCCTACGATTTTATACGCTATATTAAAGAACTGGTTCAGGAAGGAAAGATTAGCGAGCAACGAATTAACATGTCAGTTGAAAAGATTCTCCGGTTTAAATCTTCCCTGGGCTTATTTAATGATCCTTATCCTGCTAAAAATACTAACTGGAACACTGAAACAGAAAACCACCGTACCATAGCCCTTTTGGCGGCCGAAAACTCAATAGTCCTGTTAAAAAATGACGGAATACTTCCATTAAATAATAAAGCAAATATTGCAGTAACCGGGATTGCTGCAAATTCCAAATTACATCTGACCGGTGGTTGGACATTCGATTGGAATGGCGCACCCGAAGAACGTCAGCCAAAAGATATGGTTACTATTCTTGATGCGTTAAAGCAGGAATTTAAGCAAGCCAATATCTACGAAGTTTCTTCATCACAAGGAGAACATGAATCAGTAAAACTATTAAATGAGGCAGATGTTATTATCCTTACGGCAGGAGAAAAACCATACAGCGAATTTAAAGGGAATATTAACGATTTGGCATTGGATGAAGCACAGGACAAGTGGATCAAAAAAGTACTTTCTCTTGGAAAACCGGTGATTTTGACATTAATAGAAGGCAGGCCCAGACTAATTACCAGTTATGCCGAGAAAGCCTCTGCTGTTGTATTTGCCGGATTACCAGGAATGAAAGGAGCTGAGGCATTATCGGGCATACTGAGTGGACGGGTTAATCCTTCAGGGCATCTATCTTTTTCCTATCCTCTGGCAGCCGGGCATGTAGCCCCTTACTATCAAAAATTTTCGGATACTCCCACTGTCCTCTACCCTTTTGGATACGGATTATCGTACACTCAATTCGGTTCTTCCGAAATACAACTATCAGATAGTATCTTTCGTTCATCAACCGATACAATCAATGCCAATATTAAAATTTCCAATATAGGAAGCCGGGAGGGAAAAGACGCTGTGCTTTGGTATATAAGCTATCCCAATGGTAAAATAACCCGACCTCAGAAAATATTACGGCAGTTTAGCAAGGTCGAACTTAAGCCAGGTGAAACGGGTCTTCTGACATTCAAGATTATTCCGGAACAGCACTTTAGCTATCCTGACAAAACCGGAAAGATAATCCTCCAAAGAGGAAATTATAAACTATTCTGCGAAAACCATTCAGTAAATCTTTATTTCCCATGACCGTCACTACCAAAAGTAAAATACAGGCGGAAATATACT